>OGXY01002418.1_pt1 | contig 10650 bp, 7 predicted proteins | sample 1576411 | NCBI WGS metagenome assembly OGXY01 (sample SAMEA3541498, study PRJEB24748) | human gut metagenome | biome: human gut; feature: human-associated habitat; material: faeces | place: China | collected 2012 | reverse complement strand
CCCTGAAGCTCGAACGCGACATGAAGGGCAACGAGAACCTGACGGGCCGTCTGATCGACATCATTGCTCCGATCGGCAAGGGCCAGCGCGGTCTGATCGTCGCCCCGCCGAAGTCCGGAAAGACAGTGCTGATGCAGCACATCGCGCACGCCATCACGGCGAACCACCCCGAATGCATTCTGATCGTTCTGCTGATTGACGAACGTCCGGAAGAAGTGACGGAAATGCAGCGCTCCGTGAAGGGCGAAGTGGTCGCCTCCACGTTTGATGAACCCGCTGCCCGCCACGTCCAGGTGGCCGAGATGGTGATTGAAAAGGCCAAGCGCCTCGCCGAATCGAAGAAGGATGTGGTGATTCTGCTTGACTCCATCACCCGACTCGCCCGCGCCTATAACACCGTTGTGCCGACCTCCGGCAAGGTGCTCACAGGCGGCGTTGACGCGAACGCCCTGCAGCGTCCGAAGCGTTTCTTCGGCGCAGCCCGAAATATTGAAGAAGGCGGCTCGCTCACGATTCTCGCGACTACCCTCGTTGACACCGGCTCCCGCATGGATGACGTGATCTATGAAGAGTTCAAGGGCACCGGCAACATGGAAATTCACCTGGAACGCCGTCTTGCCGAGAAGCGTGTCTACCCGGCCATCAACGTCAACCGCTCCGGCACCCGCCGCGAAGAACTTCTGCTCCCGCCCGATGTGCTGCAGCGCGTGTGGATTCTGCGCAAGGTTCTTTACAGCATGGATGAAGTGGAAGCGATGGAGTTCCTCCTCGACAAGATCCGCGCAACGAAGAACAATGCCGAATTCTTCGACATGATGAAGCGGACCAACTGATCTATTCTCATCGGTTCGCTCTGACGGTTGCTTTTTCTGGGGAAGGCGTTCATAATGTTAGACTTTCCCAGTCTGGCACGTGGACTGCATGCCTGCCGTAAGACCCGTTTCGCACGGGCGGGTTTGCAAGGCAAGTCAGGGCGACCGACGTTTAACTAGGAATTCATAAAAAATGAAGCAGGGCATTCACCCGGAGTACCGCGAGGTCGCGTTCCTCGACATTTCCGTCAATCAGACCTTTATCATCTCCTCGGCCGTTCAGACCAAGGAAACCATTGATATCGACGGCAAGACCTATCCCCTTTTCAAGGTCGATACCTCTTCTGCCAGCCACCCCTTCTACACCGGCGCTCAGACGCGCATCGTTGAAGCGGGCCGTGTCGAGAAGTTCCGCGCGAAGTTCGCCGCCAAGACCAAGGCTGTGAACGAAGCCGCCGCCAAGGCAAAGGCCGCCAAGTAATTGGTGCCGCGCAGTTAGCCTGGTATTCCAAGGGGCAGTTTTCAACTGCCCCTTTTAATTTGTTTAGAAAATGCCAAATGATTAGCAACCGACAGTCGCCTCTTATTGTTTCTGCAGCCGCTGCGGCCAAGCTCCCCCGCTGGGCATTGCTGATAGTTCTTGCTACCTTCGCTCTGGCATGCTTCTCAGGACACGCGTTCTGGAACAGCCGGGACGAACAGATTTTCGGCCTGATGTGGAACATGGCGACAGGAAGCGCAAGCGCCTGGTTCCTTCCCACCATTGCCGGCACTCCTTACACGGCCACCGGTCCGGGCATTGCCTGGCTCGGCGCGGCGCTTATCAAGTTCCTCTCGCTTTTTGCCAAACCGATGATTCTCGCGCGAGTCCCGAGCCTGCTCTGGTTCGCTCTCGCGACGGGGTCCGTCTGGTACGCTACATGGCATCTCGCCCGGCGGGAAGAGGCTCTCCCGATCTCGATGGTATTCGGTCAGGAAGCGAGTCCCCGGGATTACGGCCGTACGGTCGCTGATTCCGCAACACTCCTCTTCATCGCTACCTTTGGCATTGTTTCCCGGCTTCACGAAATCGGTCTTCCGATCGTGCTGCTTGCGCTGACCGGCGCAACGCTGCTCGGCGTTATCTGGTCACTCGTCCACCTTAAGGCCGGTTCTTTCGTGACCGGCCTTTCTCTCGGCGCTCTTGCCCTCTGCACGAACCTCTATTGGTTCATTGTTGAGTCCTGCACGATTCTCACGATCCTCTGCTGCGTTCACGCATTTGCGCCGTTCAGAACCCGCCGTCTGCTGATCATTGCCGCCACTGCCGCTGCCACGTTCCTCGTGTGGCCTGTCGGGGCGATTCTGTCGGGCGCTTCGTTTGACGCATGGTATCAGTCATTCGCCCGGATTCAGGCTGCCGGCTTCGCGCTCCCGCGCGCCGGATCCTGGCTCTGGATGGCCCGCAATATCGTCTGGTACCTCTGCCCGATCTGGCCTTTCGCGCTTTACGCGATTTATGCCTGGCACCGCGTGATTCACCGCACGCATATTCTTCTTTCCATCATCGCGCTCGTCTTCCCGCTGCTCTTCCTCTTTATTTCCGGAACCGCGCCTGAGTACACGCTCACTGCTATGGTGGTGCCGACCGCGATTCTCGCCTCCTTCGGCATTGCAAGTCTCAAGACACATTCCCTGAAGAATATCCTTGACTGGTTCTCCGCCACGATCTTCTCTCTTGCGACGATCGGTCTCTGGAGCTACTTCATCGCCTGGACAACCGGGTTCCCGCCGAAGATGGCCGCCAGCCTTCACAGGCTCGCTCCCAACACGGTGCCCTGGGTTGAGCCGTCGCTTCTCGTCTGCACGGCGCTCGTCACCGCGATCTGGTTCGCCATCGTGATCTGGCGCCTCCGCCGCCGTCCGAAGGCTCTCTGGCGCGGTCCCTGGCTTGCCGCTCTCGGCATCACGCTGATCTGGACAGTCGGCACCGCGCTCTTCAGCCAGATGCTGGATGAAGACCGGTCTCATACCACGGCAGCCCGTGAGGTCGCCGGAAAGCTCCGAATCTTTGGCTACCTTCCCGGCGACTGCGTCCGCAGTGACGGACTGCCGCTCAGTCTCAAAGGGCTTGTCGCGTACTCCGGCATTCGGTTCTCCGACAGCACGGACTGCCACTACACCGTCTCCCGCATCGGTCCCGGTGAACCGATTCCGGCTGACAAGATCGGCATCCCGACGTCATACCACCGCGGTTCTGAGTTCTATGTGATCCGCCCGGGCGACGCCTCTCCCATCAACAGCGGCACTGAACTCAACAGCAATAACAACAGGAAATCTGAGAAGTAACATGGCAGGAAACATCAATGCGGCGCATCGCCTCACCCCCCCAGATATTTCGGTCGGAGGCCTTGCGAAGCTCGCCAGTCCTATTTTCGTGGCGAACCTTGCCGTCATGGGCAACGCAACGATCGACACCATCATGGCAGGCCGGCTCGGCGCTGAGGACCTCGCGGCTGTAGCGCTAGCCAGCGCTTCCACGGGCTGCATTTTCATGCTGCTCGTCGGCATCGTGCAGGGGCTCTCCCCGATCTGCGGGCATCACTTCGGCGCCCGGAAGTTTGAGCAGATCGGTTTTGAAATCAATCAGTCGCTCTACCTTGTGCTGCTGCTCTCGATTTTCGGTATTGGGATCCTCAGCTGGACGTCCTTCTGGACGGAGCTTGGCGGTGTCACGGGGCGTATCGCGTCGCTTGCCTCGCTCTACCTGATCGCGTCAGCGGTAGCCGTTCCTGCGGCGCTTCTCAACCGGGTCTTCATCTCAGTCAACGCTGCCATCAATCAGCCGCGGATCACGATGTGGATTTCGCTTCTGATGCTTGCGCTGAAAGCTCCTGTGAACGCTCTCTTCATGTACGGGCTCTTCGGTCTGCCGGAGCTCGGAGGCGCCGGTGCCGGTGTCGGCAATGCAGTTCTCGCCTGGTTCGGCCTTATTTTCTATGCCGGATACTTCTTCAAGGGCGCTCACTATAAGCCGATGCACGCAAAGCGCTGGTTCGGACCGAGCTTCGACGCGCTGAAGGAACAGCTTCGGATCGGTCTCCCGATCGGGCTCTCTGTGTTCTTCGAAGTGAGTTCCTTCACGCTGATGGCGATCTTTATTTCCCGCATGGGGGCTGTCGCGGTGTCCGCTCATCAAATCGTGAGCAACATTACGTCGACCCTCTACATGGTGCCGCTCTCCATCGGTATCGCAGCGAGCGTTCTTGTCTCTCAGTGCCTCGGCGCCGGTTTCCCGGATGCCGCTGAGCGGATTACGCGCCGGTCTCTCGCTGTGACTGTTGCCATCGCGGCCACAGCCTGCTGCCTGCTCTTTATCTTCAGCCACTTCATCATCAGCATCTATACGACTGATATCGCTGTGATGCAGATCGCCGGCACACTGATTCTCTGCGGCGTGATTTATCACACGTTTGACGCCGCGCAGTCAGTGAGCAGCTTCATCCTCCGGGGCTACAAGATTGCCTGGGTTCCGATGATCGTTTCCGGCGTCGCACTCTGGGGCGTGGGGCTTTTCGGAGGCTACAACCTCGCTTTCCGGGAATCCTTCCTCGGCGCGCCGCTCGGTCCCCTCGGATTCTGGATTGCCTGCGCCTGCGGCCTGATCCTTTCAGGCATCACGCTTGTCTCCTTCGCGCTCTATCACGCGCGGTCTGTGAAGCTCGCGGCTCAGAAGGCCTGATTCCGGAAAATTCTTCCGGCCAGCAAAAAACCTCGTCCTGTCAGGACGAGGTTTTTTTATTCCATCAGGGAAGCGCCCCTCAGGGACGCCTCATGATTCCTACCGCACGTCGGAGCCGATTACTTCTGCAGAGCCCGGAGCGCCGCAATGCGGTCTTCAATAGAAGGATGGGTGGCGAAGAGCGAACCAATACCGCCGCTCACGCCGAAGCCCTTCACCGGACCGGGAAGTTCTTCCGGCGTGATGGAGCCCAGTCTCTGGAGCGCGGCAATCATGTTCTCGGGAGAACCGGTCAGCATCGCGGAACCCGCGTCAGCGTGATACTCGCGCCAGCGCGAGAAAGCAGCCACCACCATACCGGCAAGGAACCCGAGCACGATATCAAGAATCAGGCTCGTCACATAGTAGGCGGCACCCGGAGCGTCGCTGTCGTTACGCATCACCTGGCGGTCAACGGCCCAGCCAATCACTCGGGAGAGGAACACAACGAAGGTATTCATCACACCCTGCACCAGGGTCATCGTGACCATATCGCCATTGGCGACGTGAGTCATTTCGTGCCCCAGAACGGCTTCCACTTCCTTCTTGTTCATCAGCTGAAGAAGACCGGTGGAAACAGCGACCAGCGAGCTGCTGCGGGACGGACCCGTGGCAAACGCGTTCGGGTCACCCTCGTAGATCGCCACTTCAGGCATCGGGAGCTTCGCGCGGTTAGCGAGTTCGCGGACCGTGCGGACGAGCCAGGCTTCGAGATTGGTCGACGGATTGTCGATATCAATCATCTGCAGCCCCATCGTCGACTTTGCGATCATCTTCGAGGTCAGCAGCGAGAAGATGGATCCCGTAAAGCCAATGATCAGAGCGTAGATGCTGAGGGATGTCAGGTTAATGGACTTGCCCGCCATACCGCCCCAGTTGATTCCAAACACGACGCCAACAATGCTCAGGATCACGTTGAGCATGACCACGATTGCAATGTTGGTCAAAATCAGAAGACCGATACGCTTTAACATTACTTACCTTTTTACTTTAAGACCTAAGAATGGGCTCAGACTGTCAGGTCTGGATGAATTAATTTTATGGGAACTGTCAGAACTGATCGTATCCCGGGTAAATAAAGTGTAAGAAATAGTACGACTTTACTTATCCCGCCTGAGTGATTGATCCTGCACCCGAAGTGTCGGATACGTATCCCATCCGCCGCAGCCCGGACACTGCCAGAGGTAGCTGTGCGAGAGGAATCCGCAGTGACGGCACTGATAGCGGCCCTGGCGATCGGATTCCTTCTTCAGCATTTCAGAGAGTCCCTGCAGCTGTTCGTCATCCGGGGCGATCATTTTGCGGAATTCCATCGCGACGGAAAGAGTGCCGAGAGTCGGATGGCCGGAAAGCCCCTTGCTCACAATTTCAGCGGCAGCCTGCTGTCCCTTATCCTTGAAAGCCCGCTTCATCGCCTGCTCCACGACTTCAGAGGTGGGGAATCGGTTAAGTGCGTAGTCGATCACGGCCTGAGCGCCTGCCGCGTCACCCAGCGCGTCGTACCCCTTCACCAGCCGGCTGAAAACGAGCGGGAAGTGATCCTCGGAATGCTGGCGCAGCTTCTCCCAGTCTTCCACGGCTTCCTTCACCTGATTCTTCTGGAACGCAAAGTCACCAGCCAGCATCAGAGCGCGCGGAGAGTAAGGTTTCTCCAGCAGTGCGAGCGACACCTCGCGTTCCGCGGCTTCCGGATTCTTCTGTTTCACTGCCAGCTCGGCAAGCTCGCAGTGGAAGTGAGCGATATCGGCGCTGTGGTCTTCTGAGGCTTCCTTTTCAAGCCGCCGCGCGGATTCAATAGCGGCCTCCCAGTCATGCTCGGTGCAGCGGATTCTGAGAAGCGACCGCAGCGCGTCCAGCCGATACTCATCATTCTTTGAAAGCCGCTCAAGGCAATCAATCGCCTTGTCATAGATACCGGCCTTCAGATAGTCGTTCGCAAGCTCTGAAAGCGCCCGCAGCCGATCCTGATCCGGCAGATCCGCGCGGTTGATGAGATGCGTATGAATTCGGATCGCCCGGTCAAATTCGCCTCTTTTGCAGAAAAGGTTGCCGAGCGCGTGATGCAGTTCGATCGTCTCCGGATCGATCTTCACCACTTCGATAAAGGCGTCAATTGCCTTATCGGGTTCATTAGAGAGGAGCAGCGACAGGCCCCGGAAATAATTGTCCGGCAGGTCCTTGTTTTCCTCATTCCGCTGTCTCGCGTCATAGCCTCGCAGATACCATCCGGCCGCAAACAGCAGCGGGACCGCGATCAGATACCAAAGTTCAAATTCCATGAAGTGCTCTCCGCGAGTATTGAGTGGTCAGAATTGTAGCGGTTCAGCGCTTCTGTACCACACAGAAAAGAAAAGGACCACGGGCAGAAATTCCGCCGGTGATCCTTAAGTCGGAAAGAGAAGGCAGCGAAACCTTCTCTCTCCATTTTTTGCTTCTCCGTGCCTCAGAGGAAACGAGGGCAGCGGGTGAAGCGTTTATCAGGGATAAAGCCCTGAATGGAATCCGCAGCGGAAACCGCGGATCCCTCCGCTATTGATTAGCGGCTCTCGAGCTTCGCCTTCAGCAGGGCGCCGAGATTGGTCGTACCGGCGGACGGAGCGTCATTGTTCATGCGATCCATAGCGCGGCGGGCCTCAGCGGCTTCCTTCTGCTTCACGGAAACCTGGATGTTGCGGGTCTTGCGATCCACGCTGGTGATGACGGCAGAAACCTTGTCGCCAACCTTCAGCTGGGTCGTGGCATCTTCAACGCGATCCGGAGAGATTTCGGAAGCGCGGAGATAAGCCTCAGTGTCGTTGCCGAGATCAAGGACGGCGCCGCGGGCGTCGACAGACTTGACCGTACCTTCAACGATGGAGCCCTTCTCGTGGGCACCGGCGAAGTCGGAGAACGGGTCACCGGAAAGCTGCTTGATGCCGAGAGAGATGCGTTCGCGTTCGGTATCGATCGCGAGAACGACAGCCTCGACTTCATCACCCTTCTTGTAGTTGTGAACAGCCTGTTCGCCGGGTTCCTTCCAGGAGAGGTCGGAGAGGTGAACGAGGCCATCAATGCCGCCGTCAAGACCGATGAACACGCCGAAGTCGGTGATCGACTTGATCTGACCCTTGACGTGATCGCCCTTCTTGTGGGTCTGAGCGAACTCTTCCCACGGATTGGCCTTGCACTGCTTCATGCCGAGGCTGATGCGACGACGGTCTTCGTCGATGTCAAGAACCATGACTTCGACTTCTTCGCCGAGCGTCACAACCTTGCGCGGATCAACGTTCTTGTTCGTCCAGTCCATTTCGGACACGTGAACGAGGCCTTCGATGCCGTCTTCGATTTCAACAAACGCACCGTAGTCGGTGATGTTGGAAACCTTGCCGAAGAGGCGGGTGCCGGACGGATAGCGGCGGCTGATGCCGATCCACGGATCCTCACCAAGCTGCTTCAGGCCGAGAGAAACGCGGGCGCGTTCGCGGTCGAACTTGAGAACCTTGGTCTCGATTTCCTGACCAACCTGAACGACTTCGCTCGGGTGGTGCACGCGGCGCCAGGCGAGGTCGGTGATGTGGAGCAGGCCGTCGATGCCGCCGAGGTCAACGAACGCACCGTAGTCGGTGATGTTCTTGACGACGCCCTTAACAATGGCGCCTTCCTTCAGCGTGGCGAGCAGCTTGTTGCGCTCTTCGCCCATGTTGGCTTCGAGCACAGCGCGGCGGGAAACCACCACGTTGTTACGCTTGCGATCGAGCTTGATAACCTTGAATTCGAGGGTCTTGCCTTCGTACGGGGTCGTATCGCGAACCGGACGGGTATCCACGAGGGAGCCCGGGAGGAACGCGCGAATGCCGTTGGTCATAACGGTGAGACCGCCCTTGACCTTGCCCGTGATCGTACCGGTAACCAGTTCACCGGATTCCTGAGCCTTCTCAAGATTCATCCAGGCAGCGAGGCGCTTGGCCTTGTCGCGGGACAGAATCGTATCGCCATAGCCGTTTTCAACGGACTCGATGGCCACAGAGACGAAATCACCGGGCTTGACCGTGACTTCACCCTGATCATCCTTGAACTCTTCAATCGGAATGTAAGCTTCAGACTTAAGGCCGGCGTTCACGACGACAAAGTTTCCGTCCATGCGAACGACTTCGGCGGAAATAACTTCGCCAGGACGCATTTCCTGAGCAGCAAGGCTCTGGTTAAACAGGTCGGCAAAAGATTCGGTGTTTTTGGTTTCTTCAGTGTTGGACATGAAAAAAAATCAGCACACCCAGATGCAAAGTGCACAGGGTGGAGTTAAACAAATAAAAGCAGGGGACCGTCACCTGACGGCCTCTGCGACCGGTACTGCAAATGGAATCAAAGATCTGCGGATGGGATCAGTGAGAACGTGAAACCCACCAGTACAGTATCTTATCAACTGTTTCCTGAATCGTGAGGAATGAAGAATCCAGTATCTTCGCGCCTTCAGCGGGCGCAAGCGGAGCATGGGCACGGCGCATATCGCGAAGATCCCGTTCCTTCATTTCTTTGACGAGGTCATCTAGTGTAACGTCAATCCCTTTTTCGATCAACTGTTTATAGCGGCGATGTGCACGCGCTTCCGCGGAGGCCGTAAGGAAAATCTTCAGTTCGGCATCCGGGAAGATGATCGAGCCCATGTCGCGGCCGTCTGCCACGAGGCCCGGCTCGCGGCGCGCTTCGCGCTGCAGCTCAAAAAGAGCGTTGCGGACCGAGGGGATAACAGCGATGCAGGAAGCTGCCTGGCCGACATCTTCCGTGCGGATGACATTGGTGATGTCTTCGCTGCCAAGAGAAATCCTCCCTCCCGCAAACACGGGAGAGATACCCATCGCGTGTGCCGTGACGGCCGCGATGTCCTTCAGATCAACGTTGGCCCTCAGACAGACAAGTCCCACGATGCGATAAAGCGCGCCGGAATCGAGGTAGTGGAACCCGAGAGCCTCCGCTACTTTCGACGCGACCGTGCCCTTGCCGCTCGCGGTCGGGCCGTCAATCGTAATTACAGGAACCTGTCCCTTCATTTCTGTCATCAGAAAACCTCGTCAATTAAAGAATGAATGCGCCTAGTCTTTATCCGTCAGAGGGGCTGTTTTCACCAGTCCTGCCAGCCGCTCAAAATAGTCCGGGAAAGTCTTGGAAACGCACCCGGGATCAAGAATGCGTACAGAAACCCCGCCGCAGGCAGCGAGCGAAAGGCTCATCGCCATACGGTGGTCCTTATAGGTACTGACCTCTGCTGGAAGAAGCTTTTGAGGAGATGTTACGCTTAACCAATCATCGCCGGTTTTCACATCGGCGCCGAATTTGGAAAGCTCAGCCTGCATGGCCGCAATCCGGTCTGTTTCTTTGACGCGCCAGGAGCCGATACCGGTAAGCACCGTTTCCCCTTCAGCCATCAGCCCGATCGCGGCAAGCGTCATCGCGGCATCCGGAATCTCCGTGCAATCCGCGTGAATGCCGTGAAGTTTTCCGGATACGGGCGGTCTCGCTTCGATCCAGTTTTCCCCCCAGGCAATTCTCGCTCCCATGCGCTCGAGGAATGCCGCGAACTGCACATCTCCCTGAATGGAATCGCGCCCCACTCCGGTGACACGGACTCCGGGACCGTCAGCCGGACCGGAAAGCGCTCCGAGCGCGAGAAAGTACGACGCCCCGGACGCGTCTCCCTCAACCAGGTAAGGATTGCCGCGGCGATACTCTGCGTGCGGAACAAAGAACCGGTCACCCTGATCTTCCGCGTGAACCCCAAACTGCTCCATCAGCTTCAGCGTCATGAGCACGTAAGGGCGCGAAATCAGATGTCCATCCACAATGATCTCAAGTCCCTCAGGACCGGAGTAAACCGGCGAGGAAAGGAGAAGTGCGGTGATGAACTGACTCGACACTTCGCCGCTGATGTGGCAGGAGGCTTTTCCGGAAACGGAACGGCGTTCACCGATCCGGAGCGGAAAGTATCCTTCCCGGTTCAGACACTCAATCTCAGCCCCTAGCGACCGGAGCGCCACGAGAAGGTCTCCGATCGGACGCTCCCGCATCCGCTCAACGCCATCCAGAAGGTAACTGCCGCCGGCA
>OGXY01002417.1_pt1 | contig 10653 bp, 12 predicted proteins | sample 1576411 | NCBI WGS metagenome assembly OGXY01 (sample SAMEA3541498, study PRJEB24748) | human gut metagenome | biome: human gut; feature: human-associated habitat; material: faeces | place: China | collected 2012 | reverse complement strand
GGATAACGGAACTGCTTTTCCGCACTTGCAAAATGGCTTGACGCAATTGCAATTACATTTTGCGCATATCCGGCATTAACACACATTGCACCAAGTGATAACGCCTCGCCCATCGTTGAACATGCTCCGTACAGACCAAACATCGGTACTTCATATTTCATAAGTCCGAAAGATGTAGCAATAAGCTGTCCAAGAAGGTCTCCGGCATAGATATAATCTATGTCTGACACCGCCATGCCGCTTTTAATAAGCAGCTTGTCAACCGCCATCTCCTGAATGTGGCTCTCAGCCTCCTCCCAGCTTTTCTTACCAAACATGTCATCTTCTACCGCAACATCAAACATTTCACCAAGCGGACCATCAGCCTCTTTCTTTCCAACCACTGTCGCAGTGCATCTCACATATACATCTTTGTCAAATAACAGACTCTGCTTTCCAGTCATAATCCTCGTTTCCGCACATACTCATGTGCCATTAGTCTTTATAAGTAGTCTGTCCAAAAATGTATTAATTATGTATTATTTTCGTATTATGTCAAGCGTATGTGCTGCAGCACCAAGCAGATCAGCTCTTTCACAGGTTGCAAGATGATACCTGTAAAATATCTCGTATTCCTCCTCATCAAGCTGATTCACAAACTGTCTTATGTAATTAGCCGGTCCATCCGGTGTCACAATCTTCACCCGTTCACATCCTGCTGCTTCATTAACTTTTGTAATATCTTCAAGACGCACATAATCATACAGATCCTGCTCTGTAGATATCGTGTGGAAATCCTCTGTCAGTCTGCCCTGTTCCATGCACTCTTTAATATGTCTTTCCTTAAATGCATATGTAATTACACCATACTCGTTCATAACATAAGCGACAAGAATAAAGCCACCTTTCCTTGTAATACGGGCCGCCTCCTTTAATGCCTTAACCTTATCCTCCTGTCCGAACAGATGATACATCGGCCCGAACAGCAGGGTTATGTCAAATGTTTCATCCTCGAAACGCTTTAACTTAAGTGCATTGCCCTGATAAGCCTTAACTGATGAATTCTTGGATTTCAATATTCCAAGATTGTGCTTTACCAGTTCAACTGCAGTTACATCAAAGCCTTCCTCAGCCAGTGCAACGCTGTATCTGCCTGTTCCGGCACCTATATCCATAATCTTTATATTCTCTCTGCCTTCTTTCTTTAATTCTTCAATACACTCATGTATATAATGAATCGATGTACGGAATTCAATCTGTCCGTGTCTTGAAGTCAGTCTTTTTTCTTCATTAAATTTATTATAATAATCTTCTAAAAAAGTTCCCATATTATCCTCGTATCCTGCGCATTTCTTTAAAACAGTTCCTATGATTCTACCATACAGATGTTTCTTAATCAAGAATCACAGTACATGTATAAGCTTTAAAGCCAGATATATAAGTCCTGCACACCAGCTAAAAAATATTCCATATAGAATAACAGGACCGGCAATCGTGAATATCTTGCAGCCAATACCGAACACCCGGCCCTCCTTCTTATACTCAATCGCAGGTGCAGCAACGCTGTTTGCAAATCCTGTAATCGGAACAAGACTTCCTGCTCCGCCAAATGTGGTTATAGACGGATAAATATTAAGTCCGGTAAGAATTACACTTAAAAATACCAGTATAAGTGTTGTATAAGATGCTGCATCCGTGTCAGGCACTTTCATCCACTTGCATACATTTAAAATAATCTGTCCTGCAACACATATACAGCCACCAACAATGAATGCCTTAAAGCATTTTGCCACACAGCTTCCTTTAGGTGTAACATTTTTTACATAAGCATTATAGCTTTCATTTCTTTTTTCAATATCAGCTTTGGTACCGCTTTCAGAATTAATATCGTGCATACATCCTCCCTTTTTGCAATGCAAAATCAATACATATATAAGTAATATACAAGCTGTCCTAGTGCTTTTCCTGCCGCTGTCGCCGCCACAATAAAACCAAGACCGGTGCCCGCCTTTGCCCTGTGAACGAATATAGGCAATGCTTTAACTGTCTCTGCAAGGCTTATTAAAAATGTGCCTATAAATATCCCGGATATCAGCCCAAATATAATACAGCCAGCTATTCCTATTCTAACCGTGATTCCAAGAACATATACAGCATTAGCTGCTGTAGCACCGATTATTATACATTCCTCATACCAAAATACATGCCCGCTTGTTCCGCTGACATCAGCATATCTGTTAATAACACCAACACTGGTTATAAGTGCAAAAAGCCCTGCTGCAGTAAACACTCCCGACATAGCCCCAATAAGAATAATAACCGCTATCATTTTCCACCTTCCCTGTCAATAACAGATTCTGATATATCTTTGTCATATTTATCCATTTCCACCTCAAGCGGTGTTGGCGCTTTTGACAGCTTTTGTCCCGCAAAATGATCATAAAATATAACAATCCCAATAAACAATCCCACAGCATAGGCAATCTCCATTGCATTCGTTGCCTTATATGCAGAAGCTCCAAGAAGCTCGTACACCCGATCAAATATATCTGTCGTACTTACGTCATTGTTGTAAGCAATAATTCCATACCCGCTTCCAACCATTGTTATAAAACATATAACAGCCACCTTAAGCCAATGCACAGTGCCTTCCTTCTCCGGCTTCTTGTACTCAACAACAAAATCACATTCCCCAAGACATTCAATATCTGCATCCGGATAGTCCTTCTGAATAATCCCCACAACATCAAGTGCGTCAAACACCTTCCGGTCATACTTGCCCAGCGTAAACTCCACAAGTGTTATATGTCCGATTTTTTCAATCATATCCTTATCACTGCAATAAACAGTCATCACATCCCCAATATCAACCTTCGGTTTCTTAACATATCTCTGCTGGTCAATCTTCAAATAAATCTTCTCTGACATAACAACTCCCTCCACACTCTAGTATTGTACATACCAGGAGAATTATACATGAAGCTGCCCTGCCTTTTTATCTTTCGCATACTGTTTTCATTCAGCATAAAACTACGCCGCTGTGTCCGTCTATGGTATACGCCCGAATATTTCGAATCGTATGGGAGTTAATGCCGCCAGATGTAAAAGGGCGGTGTGGATAAACTCGTTCAAGCGAAGCGCGTTTGTTTATCCGCACCGTAATAAACTATACAGATGGCGGCATTTACTCCCACTAGATGAAGAAATCCTGAGGGCATATGCCATAGACGGACACAGCGGCGGGACTGCCATATACCGAATGAACCCTATCACGCAAACAGCCGCTTGCGCATGCCACTTAAAATCTTCTTCTCCATCCGCGACACCTGCACCTGCGATATTCCGAACTCCTTAGCCACCTGCATCTGTGTGTAATCATCATAATAACGCATTCTGATAAGCTCTTTTTCACGCTGTGAAAGTGTTTCCATAAGCTGTGCAAGTGCCACTTTACTTGATGCAGTTTCCCCAATGTCTGCCTTGTCTTCTAACTTGTCCATCAGCATGACCTCACTTCCATCCCCCTGATAGATTGTCTTATATATTGATTCAACCTCCATTGATGCAGACATTGACAATGTTATGTCTTCAACTGACAACTCACAGGCAGCTGCTATCTGTTCTACCGTCGGTTCACAGCCTAACGTGTCACGGAGCTGTCCCGCCGCTCTCATGCTTTTTACTGCATTTTCTTTTATAGAACGACTTACCTTTACCATTCCGTCATCCCGCAGGAATCTTCTTATCTCACCTGTTATCATAGGAACTGCATATGTTGAAAATGCAACATCCATATCCAGATTGAAATTATCAATTGCCTTTATAAGCCCTATACAGCCTATCTGAAACAGATCCTCCTGTTCTGTTCCTCTCCCCTTAAATCTTTTAATTATGTTCCATATAAGCCCAAGATTATCTGTTACCAGCTTCTCTCTGGCCTCTTTGTCATTATTGTGTGCTTTAGCGATCAATTCCCTGGTACAATCCTTAGTCTGATCCATAGCATCACATCCTATCAATTACTCCCCTATTTTCTTTCTCATAAGAACTGTTGTTCCTTTGCCCGGTGCCGACGCAACTCTTAAATCATCCATGAATGCCTCCATGAACGAAAATCCCATTCCTGAACGTTCCTGTTCAGGCTTGGTTGTATACAGAGGTTCCATTGCTTTTGCAACATTTTCCATGCCAAGACCGTCATCGTGCACTTCTATTATTACCTGATTCTGTATGCCCTTTAATCTCATTCTTACTTTTCCCGGACCATTATCATAGCCATGGACTATTGCGTTAGTTACTGCCTCGGAAACTGCTGTTTTTATGTCCTGCAATTCTTCGATTGTTGGATCTAAATATGTAACAAAGGCTGCCGCAACAACCCTTGCAAATGCTTCATTTTCCGACCTGGCTTCAAATAATAATTCAACATTGTTATTCTCTATCATACTTATGCCTCCTGTCCTTTAAGTTCATATATGTTAACTATCTTATGAAGTCCTGATATAAGAAGTATCCTCTTAACACTTTCACGGACTCCCACGATTGTTATATCACCTTTATCCATAACCTTCTTGTAGCGCCCCATAATAAGTCCTATTCCTGCACTGTCCATAAAATCCACTTTAGTAAAATCAAATACTATATGAGTTACTCCTCTTTTATCTATTACATCATCTATAACCTGACGCATCTCTTCTGCCAGATGATGGTCAAGTTCCGCATTCATACTGATTACCAGCCTGTCCCCTGTAACCATATAAATGTAATCCGTATGCTTATTTTCCTGCATTTCTTCATTTGCCGCACTTTTTGCTGCTTCCATGCCAATCCTCCCTTTCTTTTTGCAACACTTTCCGCTTTTTGTGCCTGTCCGGCTGTTCCTGCCTGAAATGTCGTCTGCCGTCACATTTTTCCCTACTGTGGCTTTTCATTTTAGACAGCTTTCATTTCAGACAGCAAAAAACCTGCCAGCGGTTTTTACCGTCTGACAGGTTTATCTTTTTTACGTATCTTTATGAATGCGATGTTACATATGCATTGGCTTCTGAGTAGTACGAGCTTGAGCGGAATCCATCCACAATGTACTGATAGTACTTCTTGGCATCTTCCGTCTGGTTTAATGCCACATAACTCTTTGCCGCATAATAAGCTGCTTCTGCCTTCGTGCTGTCACACTTATACGCATTTACAAATGCAGTGGCGGCTGTTGTGTAATCCGCTTTATTGTAAGCTGTTGTACCCTGTGTATAAAATTCATTTGCCGCAGGCTTCATCGCCGCTTCTGCAATGGTATTATACAATTTCTTGGCATCATCTGTCGGCAGTGAGCTGACATCAATATCCATGAGTTCCTTGGCTGCGGTTGCAGTATCATTTGCAATATATGAATTAGCTGCACTTATAACGGCAGTTAACAGCTTATTGCTTCCGCCTTCTCCGCTTAATCCCGAAAGCTGTTCTTCGAGTGCCTCTTTTTCCGACTTTATATCCTCTAACTGCTTCGTGAGGGAATTGATTTCCACATTGCCGGATGAGAGCTGTTCGCTGTAATCCTGAAGGCTCTTATTATAATCCTCCGTAATGCCCTTGTAACGGGACGGCATTACTAAAAACCAGATGAGTGCAGCACCGATTACAACACCGACAAGGATATTCACAATCGTAATAGCACCGTTGCCCGGTTCTTTATACGATGACCGCGGCAGAATCACATCATTTCCACTGAGCGGCTGGCTTTCTATCACCTTTGTTTCACGCTTTTCACGCTTCTGCGGTAAAAATTCATTGGAACGCGCACCCTGCTTTTTCTTTAACTGCTGTGCTTCTTCGATTTCCTTTAAATACAGCTGCGCAAGCGTGTTGTTGCGGTCAATTTTTAAAACAGACATCAGCAGCTTTCTGGCTCTTGCATATTCGCCATCTTTGATATAAATCAGCGCTAAAAGCTGGTGTGCCTTTATCAGATGCGGATTCTGGCCAACAATTTTTTTAAGCTGTATAGTTGCCATGTCCAGATTGCCTTCTTTGGCATAGTTTAATGCCTGATTATATTTCTTTATCGTTGTTGTTACCGCATCAAACCTGCCCTGATTCGACTGAATCTGTGCAATATAAGACCCTGCCGGATTGTTGTCCGGCTGTAAATTCTTACTGATAACCCACTGGCTGAGTGCCTCAACCACTTCACCCATTTCACAGTAAACAAGTCCTAACAGGTTCCTTGCCTCTATGTTGTTTTTGTGAATCATCACACTTGTTTTTAAGCTTTCTGCCGCACCTGTCAAATCTCTGACCTTTGCCTTTGCAAGACCAGATTATAATAGGCGTTGGAAGCTTTTGCCGCTCTTTTATAGACTGAAACGTCTGCCTTGCACTGCGGACATCTGTCAGACGCCGTCAGTGTGGCACCGCATTTATAACATCTCATCTTTTCCTCCAAATCCAGTACGTCTTACTTTGAAATATCTTCCATAATCTTTGCAATCAGGTCGGTGATGTCCGGCACATCATTATTATAAATCGCTTCTTCCGCATCATCGACCTCCAGACTCGGCTGAAACTTCTTAATTTCTTCATCAAAATCTATCATAATCTTATACCAAACCTTTCCTTATCTGCCATTTTGCAGCTTCTGTTTAATTTCACCTGCCAGATATAAAGACCCTGTACAAAATAATACGCTGTCAGGAATCTCCTCTTGCAGTTTCTTTCCATATAAATATCCGTCAAAGGATTCGTCAAACTCTGTCAGGGGGGCTGATGTATACTTTGCAAACAGTTCTTCGATACTCTCACCTGCAAGATGCCTTTTTGTCTGCATCTGTACAATAATATAATGGGTAAATACCCCGGATGCCGCAAGCATCCCAATCATCTGCTCAAAATTCTTATCTTTTACAACTGAAAATAAAAGAACTGCCGGTCTTTTCCCGCAAATAGAACGCGCCGACTGGATAAATGCTTCAATGCCTTCCGGATTGTGTGCACCGTCAATATAAATATCCGGCTCAATTTCTTCCATTCTGCCTTCCCAGCAGGTTTCAAAAACGGCCTGCCTTACTTTCCCCTCATCAAGCTGTAAAATGCCTGCCTTCTGCAAAAGTGCCGCACCGGTTAAAGCGAGGCTGCAATTTTCCGCCTGATAAACAGCTCCTGTTGCCAGAGAAAAACAATCATTCTTATAATAACCATTATGCAGTGAAAAATCAATACACTTTCCTGTGTTTTTCGTAATTTGATAGTCTGCCGGTGTTACACCTTCCAATACCGGAACACCTGCATTTTCTGCGGTCTGCTCCATCACGTGAATGACTTCCGGTTCTTTTGCCGAATAAACTGCAGAAACACCTTGCTTTAAAATGCCCGCCTTTTCTTTTGCTATCTGTGAAAGGGTATCCCCAAGCACCGCAGTATGCTCTAAACTGATGGTTGTAATCACGGACAGCACCGGATTTTGTACTGCATTGGTGGCATCGAGCCGCCCGCCAAGTCCGGTTTCCAGAATGACAAAATCGGCCTGTTTCTGCACAAATAACAGCAGTGCCATGCCAAACAGCCAGTCAAAATATGCCAGCGTGATATTTTTCTTCTGCAGACGTTTTGCTGCGCTGTGTACCCTGTCAAATGCCTGTACGAAATCACTTTTGGAAACCATTTCATTATCAATGCGGATACGCTCCCTGACATCAACTAAATGCGGGGATGTAAACAGTCCTGTCCTAAAGCCGTGCTGTATCAGAATCCTGTTTAAATAGGCACACACTGAACCTTTTCCGTTGCTGCCTGCAACATGAATGATTTTTAATGTTTTTTCCGGATGTCCCAATTCTTCAAGCAGTGCGCCTGCCCGCACAACACCGCTTTCTCCTGCATATTGTGGAATCGTATCCAGAAACGCTTCTATGTCACAATATCTGTTTTCCGCCATTTTTCACTGTCCTCTTTATCCTATCTGCATAATGTGTGTTTTCTCATAAACGATACGGATAACCTTTTCGCCCGGCGTCACCGTATAGGTCACGCTTTCCGTATGGTCTTCTTCCTGTTTTGTTTCATAGGCAAAACTTCCCGTATTCCGGCTTTCATGCAGTTCTTTTAACATTTCTTCTATAATTAAAACCTCATCCCTTGTGAAATGAATCACAACCGACTCAAACAAATCCTCCTCAAATGAAAACCGGAAGAAAAAAGCTTTCCACACTTTTTCAATTTCCCGCGCCCGTTCACGGACTTCTTCTTCCGTTTTGCGCTTTACCACTTCCAGGTTAAGCATCGCCGTATTCTTTTCGGATTCTGCCCTGCCGCGCTTTTCTTCCTCTTCGCGGTATTTTGCTCCGGCCTTTGACAGCTGTGCCTGTGCCCGGTCTAACCGGCGTTTCGTTTCATTGACTTCGCTGTAATAGTCTTTTGTTTCATTTTCCGGTCTTGTCCCATTGATATATTCATCTTTGCGGCTTTCAAGCCCCATAAATTTCATCTGTAATTCATCATAATCCCGCTGCATCAGTTCCAGCCGCTGTTTTGCATCGGCTGCTTTTTCTTCCTGTTTTGTGACTGCCTGTTCACACTTTACATACTGCTGCTCCGATTCAATTCTTCCTGCCAGCGCCGCACGGAATTCCTGTTCCTGTATCATAAATTCCTGACGTCTGACCGGGTCTAAATATGCCGGAAGGACATTTTCTGCTATGGTAAATGTCAAATGACTTGTATTTTTTATTTTCCATATCATCTGTGCAAACAGTACACGTGAAATCCGTTTGAACGCCCGCATCGCCGAAAAGACGGCAGATACGTTGGATAATACCTCGTCAAAACAGCCGTAGCCTAAAAATGTCACCGTATACGAAAGGTACTTTGTGGAACGTTCCAGTCTTAAAATACGTCCGATGCACCGTCCGCTGAATTCCTTTGGCATAAGCGCAGACTGCAGCTGGCGCTTGGTATCCAATGATACGGCATTCATGGCATCCTGAATTTTCTGGTCGGTATGGATTACTTCTTCTTTGCCCTGCTTTTGCAGTCTTGTATGTATCACGGACAGCAGTGCATTATTATAAGCTGTACTGACAGCTTCGATTTTACCCGACGGTGTCTTATATTTATGGATTCCGTAGACTTTCGCTGCTTCATTGATGATTAAAAAGGAGAGCCGTTCTTCATCCGGCTCTTCGGATTCTTCCGGCACCAGCTCCCTGCATTTTTCGGTCAGAATTTTTTTGAGTTCGTATTCTAACTGCACCCGGTCATTTGCCTTTAAACGGTCATATTCTTTTCGTACCATGTCACACACGCGCGTTACCTGAAAATCAAACGGCGTTCTTTTGCTGAAGCTTTCCGCAAATGCGTTGGCAATGTCTGCCAGCCCGCCAAGCACCTTACCCGACGTTTCTTTCGCGGCATTCAGCAGGGTGACATTGCGAAACAGTGCGATCTGCATACGGATTTCGTCATCCGTCATCTTTCTGACACCTTCAAATAAGTTCATCATCTGCAACAGCCTCCTCTTCTTTTATTTTAGGTATTATACCACGGATTCATTACCCCTGCCATAGCCATAGCTCATGGAATTATAAAAAGACACATTCTTACAACCGCTATCATACCGAATCCGGAGTGTAAAAATGTGTCTTTTTTTGTCTGTGTGATGAAATTTATTTTAAATTAGCAAACACCCTGAGCGAGCATAGCGTTTACAACCTTTTCAAAACCTGCAATATTTGCACCGGCTACATAGTTGCCTTCCATGCCGTATCTCTTAGCAGCATCATCAATATTGTGATAGATATTAACCATGATGTTCTTGAGCTTAGCGTCAACTTCTTCAAATGTCCAGCTGAGTCTTTCGCTGTTCTGGCTCATTTCAAGAGCAGATGTTGCAACACCACCGGCATTAGAAGCCTTACCACAGATAAACCATACACCGTTGTTCTGGAAATACTGTGTAGCTTCAAGAGTTGTAGGCATGTTAGCGCCTTCACAAACAGCCTTTACACCGTTTGCAACTAACTGCTTAGCGTCATCAAGGTCAAGTTCGTTCTGTGTAGCACATGGAAGTGCAACGTCACACTTCACTGACCATACGCCGTGTTCGCCGTTCTTCTTTTCATGGTATTCAGCAGACTTTCTTGCAGCTGCATACTCTGTTAATCTTGCTCTCTTAACTTCCTTAACTTCCTTGAGAAGTTCTACATCGATTCCTTCCGGATCATAAATCCAGCCTGTTGAGTCTGAGCATGTAACAACCTTAGCACCGAGCTGCTGTGCTTTCTGGATTGCGTAGATTGCAACGTTACCGGCACCTGAAACAGCAACTGTCTTGCCTTCAAGTGAATCACCGTGGCACTTCATTAATTCTTCTGTGATGTATAATAAACCATAACCTGTAGCTTCTGTTCTTGCTAAAGAACCGCCGTATGTAAGGCCCTTACCTGTAAGAACGCCTTCAAACATCCCTCTGATTCTCTTGTACTGTCCGAACATATAACCGATTTCTCTTGCACCTGTACCGATATCACCGGCAGGAACATCGACATCAGCACCGATGTACTTGCAGAGTTCTGTCATAAAACTCTGGCAGAATGCCATAATTTCTCTGTCTGACTTACCCTTAGGATCGAAGTCAGAACCACCTTTACCACCACCAATAGGAAGGCTTGTAAGTGAGTTCTTAAA
>OGXY01002413.1_pt1 | contig 10665 bp, 14 predicted proteins | sample 1576411 | NCBI WGS metagenome assembly OGXY01 (sample SAMEA3541498, study PRJEB24748) | human gut metagenome | biome: human gut; feature: human-associated habitat; material: faeces | place: China | collected 2012 | reverse complement strand
CCATGAAGCCGCCGGCGATCTTTGCGATCAGCTCGTCATCACCGACGATATCAGCGCCAGCAGCCTCAGCAGCGGCAGCTGCGGGACCCTTGGCGATTGCGCAGACGCGGACGGTCTTGCCGGTGCCGTTGGGCAGAACGACAGCGCCGCGGACCTGCTGGTCAGCGTGACGGCCATCAACGCCCAGACGGACGTGCAGCTCAACGGTCTCGTCGAACTTGGCAGAAGCGGTCTTGCAAGCCAGCTCCAGAGCCTCGTTCACATCATATGCCTTAGTAGAATCGACCAGCTTTGCAGCGTCGACATAGTGCTTGCCATGTTTCATTGTATATCCTCCTGTGTGGTCATGCGGGCAGTTTTATGCCCTCCCACTGTTTATGTCTCAGCCCTCGACGACGACGCCCATGGAACGGCAGGTGCCGCGGACCATGCTGCAGGCAGCTTCCAGAGAAGCAGCGTTCAGGTCGGGCATCTTGGTCTTGGCGATCTCTTCCACCTGAGCGGCGGTCAGAGAAGCAACCTTTTCCTTGTTGGGCTTGCCGGAAGCGGTGTTGATGCCAGCGGCCTTCTTGATCAGAACGGCTGCCGGAGGAGTCTTGGTGATGAAGCTGAAGGAGCGGTCAGCATACACAGTGATGACGACGGGGATCACATAACCCATCTGGTTCTTGGTACGCTCGTTGAACTCCTTGGTGAATGCCATGATGTTGACACCCTTCTGACCCAGAGCAGGGCCAACAGGGGGAGCCGGAGTTGCCTTGCCGGCCTCGATCTGCAGCTTAATGTAGCCAGTAACTTTCTGTGCCATAATAAATGCACCTCCAAAAATCTGTGGTGAGTTGCGGCACGGTGTCTCCGTGCCTCCCACGAGCATGTGCACAGTGCACACGCTCTATAAGAACCGCACTGCGGTCTTACCTTGGTAAACGATTTGTGCCGGTTGGTTACGGCAGCTCGACCTGACCGATCTCCACCTCTGCGGGGGTCTCGCGGCCGAACATGTTGACCTTGAGCTTCACTTTGAAGTTCTCGGTATCGATCTCCTCCACAAGGCCCATAAAGCCTTCCAGAGGACCGGCGGTGATCTGCACGGTGTCGCCGACGTTGAAGTCGACTGCCAAAGGTGCAGCCTTTTCCACGCCCATCTTCTCTACTTCTTCAGCAGAGAGGGGAACGGGCTTGGATGCGGGACCGACGAAGCCGGTGCAGCCGCGCGTATTGCGCACCACGTACCAGGTATCGTCGTTCATCACCATTTTGACCAGAACGTAGCCGGGGAAGAGCTTGTGCTCCACCATCTTCTGCTTGCCATTCTTGTCAATTTCGGGAACCATCTCGACGGGAACCTTGATATCGCAGATCAGATCCTGCAGATGACGGTTCTCCACCATGGTCTGCAGGTCGTTCGCGACCTTGTTCTCATAGCCGGAATAGGTATGCACTACATACCAAAGTGCCTCATTGGATTGTTCTTCCATTTTGGTCTGCCCTCCGTTTCAAGATGATTCTCAGGCGCCGATGATCAGGCCCAGGATGCCGCCGAAGATGGCATCCAGCAGGATCATCACGACCGCTGCGATGGCGACGGTCACGAGCACGACGACGGTGTTGGTCTTAACGTCCTCTTTGGACGGCCACACCACCTTCTTCAGCTCGCTCTTGGTGTCGCGGAAGAACTTGGCACACTTGCCAAAGAAGTTCTTCACAGCGGCCTTTGCTCTGGCCACAAAGCCCGGCTTGTTCTCGGTTTTGTCTGCCATGATGCGTCCGCCTTTCTTACTTGGTTTCGCGATGAACGGTGTGCTTCTTGCAGAAACGGCAATACTTCTTCATCTCGAGACGATCGGGGTTGTTCTTCTTGTTCTTCGTGGTGTTGTAGTTGCGCTGCTTGCACTCGGTGCAGGCCAGAGTGATTTTAACGGTCATTTGTTGACACCTCCATTATAACGGTTGTTTTGAACCTCCCTCGGGTTGCGGGTGGTACCTGTAAAACAGGCGCACTTAATAACCCCGCAAAAGAGGTGATATCATTGTACCACGCACTTTTCCATCCGTCAAGCGGAAATCTTCGATTTTTGGAAAGTTTTTTTGAAAAATATCTCTTTTACCCACCGGCAGCTTTTTGGCATTCTGCTTGCATCGCGCGCATAGATATTGTATAATAAGCCAGAACGGCATTTTTACCGGTTATATCCCGCCCAGGTCTTGGGCTTTGTAAATAGGAGAGAGTTATCATGCAGTCTGAAAAAATGTGCGTTGTGCTGCTGTTCGGCGGTATGTCCAGCGAGCACGAGGTCAGCCGCGTTTCTGTGGGCAACTTCGTCAACAACATTGACCGTGAAAAATATGAGGTGCTCACTGTGGGCATCACCAAGGAGGGCCGCTGGCTGTACACCGAGGCCACGGCCGCCCAGATGGCCGATGGCAGCTGGGAAGAGCTGGCAGGCAACATGGCCTGCGTCATCAGTCCGGACCGCGCCGACCACGGCATGATCCTGTTCACCCCGGAAGGCCATGTGGAAAAAGTGCATGTGGATGTGGTCATCCCGGTGCTCCATGGCCTGTGGGGCGAGGATGGCACGGTGCAGGGCCTGCTGGAGCTGGCCGGCATCCCCTACGTGGGCTGCGGCGTGCTGGCAAGCGCGGTGTGCATGGACAAAGCCGTGGCCAATGCTCTGTTCGAGGCCAACGGTGTGCCCCACACCAGATGGCTGGCTGCCGACCGCTGGGAGATCGAGTCCGATCTGGAAGGCGTGTGCGAGGGCGGGGAAAAGAAGCTGGGCTGGCCCGTGTTCGTCAAGCCCGCAAACGCCGGTTCCAGCGTGGGCATCTCCAAGGTGTCCAGCCGTGACGAGCTGAAAAAGGCCATCGACCTTGCACTGGAAAACGACCGCAAGGTGGTGTTTGAAGCCTTTGTGGACGGACAGGAAGTGGAGTGCGCCGTGATCGGCCCCGCCGTGGCTACCCGTCCGGGCGAGATCCTTGCCGGTGCCGAGTTCTATACCTACGACGACAAGTACAAGAACGGCGTGAGCCAGACCGTCATCCCGGCTCACCTGCCGGAAGCAAAGCTGGACGAGGTGAAGACCTACGCCGCCATGGCCTACACTGCCCTGAACTGCGAGGGCCTTGCCCGCTGCGATTTCTTTGTGGAAAAGGGTACTGGCCGGGTGCTGATCAACGAGATCAACACCTTCCCGGGCTTCACGTCCATCAGCATGTACCCCAAGCTGATGGAGCACGAGGGCCTGCCGGTGCCGCAGCTCATCGACCGGCTGATCGCGCTGGCGCTGGAAAGGAAGGAAAAGCAGCATGGATAACCGCCCGATCGGCGTATTCGACAGCGGCCTTGGCGGCCTGACCGGTGTGCGGGAGCTGCGCAAGCGCCTGCCCCACGAGGAGATCATCTATTTTGGCGATACCGGCCGCGTGCCCTATGGTAGCCGCAGCCCGGAGACCATCCTGCAGTATGCCCGTCAGGACGTGGCATTCCTGCTTTCTAAAAATGTAAAGTGCATCATGGCGGCCTGCGGCACCGTGTCCAGTACCTACCCGGCTGCAGAAGCGGCAAAGCTGCCGGTGCCCTATCTGGGCGTGGTGGATGCTGCCGCCCGGGAAGCAGCTTTTGCTACCCGCAACCGTCGCATCGGCGTGATCGGCACCGCTGCCACCATCCGCTCCCGCAGCTACGAAAAGCTGCTGCGTCAGCTGGTGCCGGGGGTGGAGATCACCGCGCAGGCCTGCCCGCTGTTCGTGCCGCTGGTGGAGGCCGGTTACGTGGACCACAGCGAGGAGAGCCGACAGCAGGTGACGAAGCTGGTGATCGCTCAGTACCTGACCGAGGTGCGTGAGGCCGGTGTGGACACCCTGATTTTGGGCTGCACCCACTACCCGCTGCTCAAGACCATGATCGGCGAGTTCATGGGCCAGAGCGTGACGCTGGTGGATCCGGCCAAGACCGCCGCCCACCATCTGGAACAGATGCTCTCCGAGCGCGGCCTGCGCGCTGCACAGGAGCACGAGGGTCAGGCGCACTTCTACGTGAGCGATGTGCCGGACAGCTTTGTGCAGACGGCAGACCTGTTCCTGGGCGAGTACAAGGGCGGCCCGGTGGATCAGATCGCCATTGATAAATATTGATAAGGACAGAAAAACGTGAGCAAACCGCTGAAGGAAGATTATATCATCCGCATCAAGAGCCGCATTGAGCAGCATGTGAAAGAGCCTGTGGAGCAGGAAGAAAAGGAAGAGTTTGTGGAGCTGATGACCCGCGGCCAGTTCGTGCAGAAGGGCGGCAGCTACTACATTACCTATAAAGAGACCGAGACCACCGGCTACGAGGGCTGCACCACCACCCTGAAAATTGCCGCCGACGGCAGCCGCGTGGCGATGCTGCGGTTTGGCAAGGGCGGCGGGGCCGGCACCCAGCTGCTGATCGAAAAAGGCAAGCGCAACCTCTGCCACTACGAGACAGGCTACGGCTCCATGACGCTGGGCGTGACCGCCGACGAGATCGAGTGCGGCCTGACCGAGAAGGGCGGCACCGCAAAGTTCGGCTACCTGCTGGATGCCAACAGCGCCGAGCTTGTGAGCCGCAACCGCCTTGAAGTGACCGTGACCCACGTAAACTGAGATATTTCCCAGACTGTGAAAGGAACCAGACCAATGACTGAATTTGAAAAGACCTACCAGAACTATAACCCCCGTCAGGCTGCGCTGGACGAGGCACGCGCTCTGCTGACTGCTGCTGCCAAGGCCGCCATGGCCGATGGTGCTCTGCCGGAAGCTGAGCTGCCCGCCTTCATCGTGGAGATCCCCGCCGATACCAAGAACGGCGATATCGCCTCCAACATCGCCATGGCCGGTGCACGCAGCTGGCGCAAGGCTCCCAAGATGATCGCGGATGCGCTGCTGGCACATCTGCCCTCCATCGAGAACAGTGTGTTTGCCAAGGTGGAAGTGGCTGGCCCCGGCTTCATCAACCTGTTTTTGGCTCCGTCCTTCTGGGCCAGTGTGGTGCTGGGTGCCTGCTCCAACAAGGAGTATGGCCGCACCGATCACGGAAAGGGCGCCAAGTACAATGTGGAATTCGTTTCCGCCAACCCCACCGGCCCCATGCACATGGGCAACGCCCGCGGCGGTGCTCTGGGCGACTGTCTGTCCGCTGTGCTGGACTGGTCCGGCTATGATGTGACCCGTGAGTTCTATATCAACGATGCCGGCAACCAGATCCAGAAGTTCGGCAAGAGCCTTGCCGTGCGCTATCTGCAGAAGTACTGCGGCGAGGAAGCCTATCCGCTGCCCGCCGAGTGCTATCAGGGCGGCGACATCAAGGTGCTGGCCGGTGAGTTTGCCGAGTTGAACGGCGACAAGTACGTTGCCGCTTGCAAGGGGATGGACGAGGAGACTCTGTTCGAGAGCGAGGCTTTTGCCGCCCTGAAGGACGCACTGGTGGCCTACGCTCTGCCCAAGAACATTGCTGCCCTCAAGCGCGATCTGGGCAAGTACCGCATCGACTACGATGTGTGGTTCCATGAGAGCACCCTGCACGAGTCCGGCGCGGTGAAGGCCGTGGTGGATAAGCTGCTGGAGCTGGGCGCATGCTATAAGGCAGAGGACGGTGCCATCATGTACCGCAGCGCCCAGTACGCTGCCAAGTACGGCACGGTGAACAAGAAAAAGACCGAAGACGGAACCGAGGAGGAAGCCAAGGACGAAGTGCTCGTCCGTGCCAACGGCATCCCCACCTATTTTGCCGCCGATATCGCCTACCACTACAATAAGCTGGCCACCCGTGGCTTTGCCAAGGCCATCGATGTCTGGGGTGCAGACCATCACGGCCATGTGGCCCGCATGAAGGGTGCCATGGACGCCGTTGGCCTGGACGGCACCAAGTTGGATGTTGTGCTGATGCAGATGGTCAACCTGATGCGCGACGGCCAGCCTGTGCGGATGTCCAAGCGCACCGGCAATGCCATCACCCTGACCGACCTGCTGGAAGAGGTGCCCATCGACAGCGCACGCTTCCTGTTCAATATGCACGACGCAGGCAGCGGCATCGATTTTGACCTCGATCAGGCTGTCAAGACCGACAACGATAACCCCGTGTACTATGTGCAGTATGCCCATGCCCGCATCTGCTCCATCCTGAAAAAGATGGAGAGCGAGGGCGTGCAGTTTGCCGGTGCCGAAGGTATCTACCATGATAGAAGTCGGATGAGCTACTCCGATGGCATAGGAGAGCTGGATCTCGCACTGGTCAGCAAGGCCTGCCGCTACGATGTTCTTTGCGATGTATCTGGCCATATAGGTCCCACTGCGGTCCACCTTGCTCCCGTCCTTCCCAGACAGTGCCCCTCCGCCGTGAGGCGCAAGACCGCCATAGGTATCCACCATGAGCTTGCGCCCCGTCAGCCCAGTATCCGCCTCAAAGCCGCCCAGCACAAAACGCCCGGAGGGATTGATAAGGATCTCTGTTCCTTCATCTGGGGGCAGTTCCCGCAGGGCAGGCTGGATGACCTCCGTCTGGATCTCCCGGCGCAGCATCTCCATATCCTTGTCAGAATCATGCTGGCAGGAGACCACCACACTGGTGATTCGGCTGGGCTGGCCGAACACATACTCCACAGATACCTGTGCTTTGCCGTCCGGCCCCAACCCCTGGATGCGCCCGGTCCTGCGGACGTGGCTCAGCAGACAGGTCAGCCGATTGGCCAGGACAACGGGCAGCGGGAGCAGTTCCTCCGTCTCCGAACAGGCATGACCGTACATGATGCCCTGATCGCCTGCGCCAAGCTGGTCCTCCTGGGAAACAGCCCCGGCGATATCGGGACTCTGGTCACGGGTGATGACTTCCACCTCATAGTCCAAACTGGGGTATCCCGCTTTACAGGTCGTGCTGCAGGCGATGGCGGGGATATCCGGCAACTCCGTGGCGGTGATCTCACCTGCCACGATGAGCTTGCCAGCTGTGGCCATGACTTCGCAGGCCACATGGGCGCTGGGGTCATGGAGCAGGCAGGCATCCAGAACAGCATCTGCGATGGTGTCACACAGTTTGTCCGGATGCCCTTCGGTGACCGACTCAGCGGTCAGGATGTATTTATCTCTCATAGAGTGCAAATTTCCTTCCTTTTGGTCTTTTTCGGGATATCTCCGCGTCATACTCATGGCACTGGGGCAGGTCAAAACCCAAAGACAGGATATCCTCGTCGGACATTGCCAGGGCATTGTGGAGAATGTCGTATAATTCTGCGCTGTCATACTGCTCGCCCATGCAGCCAATGATAGAGTCCATAAGTTCCTGCTGGTGTTCCAGGGCATCTGCCACATTGGTCAGGGCGTCTGCGTAGCCATGGAGCCATGCGGCGTTATAGCTGCTCTGCTCCAGCTCCTGATTGGCGCGAATATGTGCCAGCTTTGCGGAGGCAGAAACAGCGCCTATGCTGGTCAGGTCGTAATTGGTCATAGGCTCCTCCGTGTTCACCGTTCCACACCACGTCTGTATTTGTGTGGATGGGGGGCTTGTGCTGGGGTGTCGTTTCTTTGGTTGCTGTGAGGACCATGACCCTATCATAATGTTCCTTGTACCGACGGATCTGCTCCTCTGTCAGAGAAACAAAGTCCTCTACACCTAAACCCGCCACAAAAAATGTGCCGCAGATGATATCGTAGGGCAAATCATTTTCATCGAGCAGCGGGCGATTGAACGGCAGGCCCAGGTTCTTTCCTTCCTCGTTGCAGACCACAGCTGCTTTATCCGGGAAGGGGTAGATGGCCTGGATATACCCGCCTACAAGTGCCTGCATCTCCTCCAGGCCGTTGATCTCTTTGGTGTAGCACTCCTTCATCGGCTCTACCACCAAAACCTTCACGCGCGTTCGCCTCCTGACCTTTGTTTTGCTCTCGGTTTTTTACGGTATTGGTAATGATAGTCCGGCGTGGGACGATCCTGCTTAAATTGATCGGTCTGATAGCAGAAGATAAAAAACTTCTGTTTTTGCGGGAATAGACGTAAATAATAGCGATACCGGCTGGTGTCGATACGAAAAGCAAAAAAGGTATCTCGCCCTGACATCTTTGCTTGGGGATGTTCCAGGCAAAAACGCCTCATAGCCTGCGAGTCATCCAACGGCCCGTCCTGGCACAGGTTTTTCAGCAGGTCCTTCAGCTCCGCGTCAAACTCCGGCGTGCACAGGGTCTCATTCCCTCCAAACCAATCCACCACAGCCCCGCCATCCTGAAATCTCCCCCGCAGGCACCCCACGTGCGCCTGCTCCTGCAGCTTGTTTGTGAACAGAGGGGAGATGTCATCGTTCTCCGTCTCGAAAAACGGGGAGGTTTTACCGCTCACGGTTCTTGTTCCCCTTTCGCTTTGTGAGGGCGTCAGCCTTGCGGTTGATCTCTGCCGTCTCCCGCTCTACTTCCTGGACACAGTGCTGCCACGCCGTTTTCAGCGCCCGCACCGGCAGGCCATTCTGCCGGTAGCCCTCCAGGATGCCGTTGTAATAGCTTTCCGTAGGCAGCATCGGCTCCCGGAACCGCTCATCCATAATGTAGGCCATCACGGACAGTTCTTGCCCCAGACCATCCCGGACCGTCACAGTCCGCTTATCGTAAAAGCGGGGGTACCCTTCGTACATATCCAGGGAGCGTTCGCACTCCAGCGTGATGCTCCACAGCAGGCCGTGGACCTTTCCGCCCTCCTTGGGCGCAATGGTGGCAAAGCCACCCCGCCGGAACAGCAGCTCATAGTTTTCCAGTGCCACCGGCCCCACCACTGTGGCGTCGGGGCAGCGGTGATCCATCTGGTTCAGTTTGATATTGCTGCCATAGGCGAAGTACAGTCTGTCAGCCATTCTCCAGCACCTCCAGCGCGCCGATCTTGGCCAGAGCCACGAACATGACCTGTGCCTGCTTTTCCAGTCCGGCCTCCGGCAGATGGCACTCCTGATCCGTCATGCGGATAAAATTGTTCTGGAGCTGCCAGAGGTAGCTCTCCGCATCCGGGAACTCCAAAGGGTCAAAGGAAGCCAGCCGCAGCTGATCCAGGATCTCCGCTCCGGTCCCCTCATATATGGTTTCTTCTATCCGTATCTTCATCAGCGTCACCTCTCCGCTTCTCGTTGTTTCTTCTTTTTCCGATTGACCTTATAACTGTCCTTGTCATATCTCCAGGCACGGTCACCCTCCAGATTTGCCAGAAGATGATCTCTGGTGTGTTTGAACTCGTCTCCGTTGAGCCCCAGGCGCACCAGCCACACCCGGAAGGTGAACAGTTCGTTGTCGCTGTGGGTCTTGCGCATGACAGTGCTGCGCTGAGCAATGGCCTGGGCTGAAATCGCCAGACACAGATTGACATAAGCTGCGGCCCGGCCTGCGTGGAGCGTAGAGTTGAAGCAGCGCCACTCCACGGTACCGCGGTAAAAGACAGAGTGGAGGTTCAGGGCGTAATAGCGGGTCCAGTTGTAATGTTCATCGTTGCCAATGTCTCCTTCATACCAGATGCTCTCCAGCTGGGTCAGATCTTTTGTTTCTTCTGAGGACAATGTCCTGGCCTGCAGAAGCATAGGTTCCCGCACCTTCTGGCACCATCGGGAAGCACGGGACTCGTTTACCTGTAATGCCTTGAACAGAATGTCCTCTTTGGAATACATGATGCCGATAAGATTCTTCAAACTCTGGCGGTTATGGTTGGCGGCATCCACATGGACATGGATGCCGCAGGAGCTGTTGACTTTGGCGCCTGCAGCCCTCACCCTACGGATACACTCCTGGAATTTTGGAAGTTCTGCATAGGTGAGCTTCGGTGTGACCATTTCCACACGGTAACTGGTTCCGGCATTTGAGGTATATCCTGTCCGTGTTTTTCGTTCCGCCCGGATACTGGCGTCGCTCATCAGTTTCCATATCTTCCCCTCCGGGTCTGTAGCTCCCCAAGTGTCGTAGCCAGTTCCAAGATATTGTGGGCTTGTCCCAAAATAGTCTGCAAGAGCATGAGCGGCCTGCTCACGGGTGATGCCTGTCATCTCCACTTCCACACCGAAGCACTGGTCCTTGATGCCAATCTCGCTCATGCTGCAGCATCCTCCTTCCTAAGCTGCTCATCCACCGCCCTGATACGGTGGCCGATGGCCTCGATGACGTTGACCGTCACGCCGTTGCCAGCCTGTTTATAAGCCTGGGCGTCTGAGGTGATGGCCAGGATCTTGTCGATGCGCAGCGGGGTCATGGACAGGGACACCAGGGAGACGATCTTGTCGCCTTCCTTCAGGTCGAAGCCGGGCTTCTTCTTCAGATCCTCACCGATGTGGGAGACAACGCCCTTGAACATACCGCCGGAACCGGTCACGGGGTTCTGCTGCTTACCACGCTCAGCAACGATGCCCAGGATCATCTCGCCGATCTTCTTCTCGTCGCCGCCGCAAGCCTCAGCGATCTGAGTGAAGGAAGCGGAGTCGATGTTCAGGGAGGTCACGTCGCAGACGATCTCGTTGGAGTAGACCTTGGACATATCGTTATCGACCTTCCAAGCAGCCTGGGTCAGAACGCCCTTGGGCTCGATAACACGATGAGTACCGTACTTGTTGCCTTTCAGCTCTGCCATAATATTTTTCCTCCTAAATAAATGTATAAATGAAAGAGTTGTTTTTACTTCAGGGGCTT
>OGXY01002409.1_pt1 | contig 10676 bp, 6 predicted proteins | sample 1576411 | NCBI WGS metagenome assembly OGXY01 (sample SAMEA3541498, study PRJEB24748) | human gut metagenome | biome: human gut; feature: human-associated habitat; material: faeces | place: China | collected 2012 | reverse complement strand
CAATCAGTACCTCGGCACCCATTCCGGCAGCTATCTGTGCGGCATTGGTGCCCACAATGCCGCCGCCCAGGATAAGTACGCGTGCGGGGCGTACACCCGTCACGCCACCCATCAGTTTCCCTTTGCCGCCTTGGGGTTTTTCGAGGAAGCGTGCTCCTACCTGGGTGGCCATGCGTCCCGCCACTTCGCTCATGGGGGTAAGCAGCGGAAGTGAGCGGTCTTCTTTCTCTACCGTTTCGTAGGCGATGCAGACGGCGCCGCTTGCTATCATGGCTTCGGTCAGCAATTTATCGGCAGCGAAGTGGAAATAGGTGAATACCACTTGTCCCTTTTTTATCAGTTTGTACTCCGGTGCGATGGGCTCCTTTACCTTGACAATCATGTCGGCTATGGCATACGTGTCTTCAATGGTTGGCAACATTTGTGCACCTACGGCGATGTAATCATCGTCAGAGAAACCGCTGTTTGCGCCTGCAGAGGCTTGTACATACACCGTATGACCGCGTTTCACCAACTCGGCTACTCCGGCAGGGGTCATTCCTACACGGTTCTCGTTGTTCTTGATTTCTTTAGGTACTCCGATAATCATAACCTTAAAGTTTTTATTGAGGGGTTAAACATGGCGCAAGATACAAAAATGGAGGGTACAGTGTCTCCGTACCCTCCATGTTTAAGAACAGTTTTCGTTCTCGGTTATTCATTCTTCATCGTTCATTGTCCATCAGTTTCCAATGTCCATGCCTGCATCCCCTTCTATTTCATCTGTGTCCCATGCGGCGATGGTAATCCCTTTCAGCGTCAGCCCGGCCTTGTTCAGGCTGAGGTCGAAGTTGTAGGTTTTGTTGGCCTCGGTAGTGAGGTTTTCGCTGGAACTCATAGCCAGATAGTAGGTGTAGGTGTTGCTGCCGGAGGTGACTTTTACGAATTGGGAGCTATTGGTGAATGCCTGACCCGGCAGCACGATGGCGCGGTAGGTGGTGGCACCTGCAACGCTGTGGGCGTAGGTGGTGATGGAGGTGGTAGATGCAGCTGCAGCGTCGGTGGCAGCGGCATCATTAGCCTTTGTTACTTTGCCGTCTGCCAGATTCCACGTGCCGCTGAGGGCGAAGCCTGCGGAGCAGAGCAGTTCTACCATGTCGATGGCGGGCAGGGAGGAGTAGCCGTTTCCTGCGGAGAGGGTGACGGTGATTTGGCTCATGCAGTGCTTCATGCTGATGCTTGCGTTGTTCGTTGCCACGGTGGTGCATTTGCCCCACAGCAGGTCGGAGGCTTCGTAGTCGGCGGCGGCGGTGCTGCTGTTGTTCTGGTCGGGCTTGATGCTGACGTTGGGCACGGTGTAGGTGTCGGTGGCGGTGTTGGTATAGGGATAGTAGGCGTAGAGGGTGTGCTGGTCGGTGACGTTCTGCCAGTAGAGGGGTTCGTCGGTGAAGCTGCCGTTTACCCATTTGGTGTTCTTGGGGTCGAGGGAGGCGCTGATGGGGGATTCATCGTTGGCACCCGTTTTGTGGGCGATGTAGAGGCCCAGTGCGTCGTCATCATCGAACTCGGTGGCGCCGATGGCGGCGCGGCTGATGGGGATATTGGTGCCGGTGGTGGTGAGCGAGAGCTTCACGTTGATGGGCTTGGTGATGTCCACTGTCTGGTCTGAATCGTTGTTACAGGCGGTGACCAGCAGGCCGAGGGTGGCTGCGAGGAGCAGCGTTTGGATACTTCTTGTTTTCATATTTGGTCTATTTATTTGTTGTTAATAATAAGTTACTTATCGGTTACTTTTGTGTAATTCTCGGGGTTTGTCAGCTCCGTAATGGTGGCTTCGGCAAGTGAAGGGCTTCCCTTGTAGTTATAGTATATGTTCGCCCAAGTCATCTTTCCCCAGGTGCGGCACTGGGTGATTTGATCGTCCTCGAGTGCGGTAACTCCGGTGAGGAAGAGGTTCTCGGGGGAGAAATTATAATTTCCGAGACCGTTTTGGGTGTCGTAGGTGGGGAGAGCGAAGCTGTTTTCGGTACCGGTGCCGCTAAGGACGATGCTCTTCAGGCCGGTGCAACCAAAGAAAGCATCTTCTCTGATGTCGGTGACTTGTGGCAGGTAGATGCTTGCCAGTTTCCCGCATCCGACGAAAGCTCCGATTCCTATATTGGTGACTTTTGGCAGGTCAATGCTTGCCAGGGCGGTGCAATCCTGGAAGGCTCTTTCTCCGATTCCGATGGCTTGTGGCAGGTCGATACTTGTCAGGGCGGTGCAATTCCAGAAAGCATTTTCTCCGATGTCGGTGGCTTGTGACAGGTCAATATTTGTCAGGCTGGTACAATTCACAAAAGTACCATTTCCTATTTTGGTGACTTGTGACAGGTCGATGCTTGTCAGGCCGGTACAACCCTGAAGAGTATTATATCCTATTTTGGTGACTTGTGGCAGGTTGATGCTTGTCAGGCCGGTGCATTTATTGAAAGCATTATATCCTATTTTGGTGGCTTGTGGCAGGTTGATGCTTTGCAGAGTACTATTGCCGTTGGTGAAGAGATACCAATTCGTAGGCACTTCCTTCACCGGCTCCATATAGAGGTTTTGTACGTAATTATGGCTGCTGCCCAGCAATCCTAACAGCTCGCTCTGGTCCATGCCTTCCGGTACAGAACCGCTGATGAAGAGTTTGGAGACGAGGGTAGGGGGAGAAGAGCTTCCGGCGGCATTTATCGCTTCCAGCCTGCTCTTTACGGCATTGTAGGACGCTTCCGTCCCATCCAGCAGGAGGATGTTTTCCGGTGCTGTGCCTTTTATGTCGGTACTTCCGTCCGACACTTGCAGGTACTTGCCGGGGAGATAGAATCGGTTGCCGGTGGTGCCGCCGGTGACGCTGCCGGTCTCGCTGCTGCTGCCGATTGAGCCTCCGGCGCTATATACCTTGTCCGTAAGAAAAGAGAGGGCACCGTTTCCTCCGGCTTCGCTGCAAGTAGGTCCATTAGGGGGGAGGTAGTCTGGGCTGTATTGGTGGTAAGTGGGTATCATCAACGCCCGATGCACCGCCGCACCGTCCCGGCTCAAGGTGGTGACGGAACGGGTGTCGGTGAGCTTGTCAACAAACAGATAGGAGTGTATCCCGTCAGTAGAATTGCTCACAATGGGTGCCTCTCTCAGCGCCGTCACTCCGCCTGTGTAGGCGCAGAATACGGCTTTGGCAGGTGCTTTCAGCAGGACGGCGGCGGATGCGGTGGAGAAGATGTCCACTTTCACCAGGGCGCGTTGCATCTGTAGGGGGATGGGGTCGGCGGTGGGCTGGGGTATGCGGACGGCGAGGCCGGAGGTGCGCAGCTGTTCCCAGTAGGCGTAGTTCTCGGGGGTGAAGGCTTGGGGCAGCTGGAAGGTGAAGGCTTCGCCCGTCTGCAGGGCGTAGCTGCCTCCGCTGTTGCCGTCGCTGCCGGTATATGTCAATGCCTCCAGTGGCTGCATCTCTATGGCGGGGGAGATGGCGGCGAAGTAGTAGGCGGCGGCGTCTTTCTCCCAGCGGAGGAGGTTGGCGGGGTCGGTGGGCTGCCAAGTGGCGGAGGTGACGGCTTGCGTGCCGCCGTCGGTGCTGACGGAGGTGCAGGTGTAGTTGGCGTGGCTGTAGCGGACTTCGGCGGACGAGCCGTCTGCTGCCGACGACGACCTTACGGGCACGGTCATGAATACGGTGATGGTGGTTCCTACTTTGGGGAAGCCGGTTTCCGTGGCGGGTGTGCCGGTGGTTCCGTCGGCGCGTGTCTGCCCTCCTTCTTCTCCGGCCATGGGCGACTGCTGTTCCACGCTTGTGGCGATGCAGCCTATCTGTATGGGGTGGCCTATGAGGGAGGCTGTGGCTTCACTGTCGGCACCGGGCAGGGGGGCGGTGTCGGGGCAGATGTCGTCTGTGCAGGCGCAGGGCGGCAGCAGGGCAAGCAGCAGGGTGGGGAGCAGTAGCGTCCGGCGGAGGTGGTTCCTTGTTTTCATTCGTTGGGTGTCTTTTTTAGGGTTTCGTATAAGTAGGGCCGTTCGGGGTGGGGGTGCGCACCCTTATGGGGGTAGGGCCGTGGGGTGTTATCCCAACGGGTTTTCGCCGTACTTGCCCAGTTGCCGGGCTGTTTCGCGGGCTATCTCGGTGATGCCCAGTGTGCGGGGTTGTGTCTTGGCACGGAGGTAGAAGTCGTCCGTGCGCTCGGTCAGGGCGTTGTCGTAGGCCACGAGACTGATGAGCTTTTCAAAGGTTGTTGCCATGGGGTTTTGAATTATGAGTTATGAATTTTGAGTTATGGGTTATGGGGTTGGGGTTATTGGGGGGAGTCCTTGAGCCAGTGGCCGCTATAGTTGGCGGTGTCTGTCAGGCTGGCAGGATTATCCGCAGTCAGGTTGTAGTGGATGGCTTTCCAGGTGACACTACCCCAGGATTGGCATGTGGCGGCATTTCCTTCTGCCTTGAACATCTCTTCGGTGACATCGGTGAGGAAGAGGAGGGTGGCGGAGGTGCCTGCGAATGCACCATCACCAACGGTGGGCAGGAAGAAGCCAAATTGGTCGTTGGTGCCGCTGAGGACGACTTCTTCGAGGGCGGAGCAGTCGTAGAATGCGCAGACTCCTATGCTTGTCACTGCTTTGGGTATGCTGATTTCTGTCAAGCTGCTACAATACTGGAATGCGTAGCTTCCTATGCTTGTCGCTGCTTTCGGTATGTTGATTTCCTTCAGACTTCCACAGTAGTTGAATGCGCTTTGGCCTATCTCTGTCACTGTCTCCGGCAGTTGGATGCTCGTCAGATTCGCGCAGCTTTGGAATGTCCTCTCTCCTATCTTCGTTACTCCCGTGGGGATGCTGATTTCTGTCAGGCTGCTACAGTCGACGAATGCGTATTCTCCTATTTCTGTCACTCCGTCCGGCAGTTGGATGTTTGTTAGCTGGCGGCAATTAATGAATGCGTACTTTCCTATCTTTGTCACTTTCTTTGGCAGTTGAATGCTCTTTAGTGTCGTGCAGCTTTGGAATGCGCGCTCTCCTATACTTGTTATCCCTTCGGGGAGTATCACCTCTTGAAGTGCGGTATTTGTGTTATCCCCCGTTTTGCAAAATCCCTCCGGTATGGTTGTCGCCCCGCTTGCGGTGATGTAGAGGTGGCTGACCTTGAAGTATTTATTACCATTACTACCACCGATCATCTGCTCTTTCAAATTCGCCAAGTCCTGGTCGCTAATCTCCCCCGTAATCATTACCTTGATGGGGCTGTCTTGGCCGGCGCTTGCCAGTGCAGTCTTCAGTGCAGACCCATCTGCCAGCAGGCTTCCCGCTGTTTCGTTCTCCACTGTTACGAAGCTTTCTGCTTCCGTCGCCTCCACCAGTGTCGGGCTTTGCCATCCGGTGGACGTTACGCTCAATGCGCTCACCCCTGCTTTGTTTACTTTCAGTTTCAGCTCGTGGCAGGTATTGGCTTGGGTGGTGATGTCGTTGGTGGGGAGGTACTTATAGATGTCGTTTCCGATGTGGATGCTTATCATCAGTCGGTTTGCGGCAAAGGTCTGTCCCGGCAGCATCAGGGCGTAGTATGCCGACGAGGTATTGCCGTTCTTCAGCAGGCGGACATCGGTAGGGGTGGAGGCTTCGCCGTCGTGATTATGGATGACGGGCTCTCCGTCGGTATTCATGGTGAAGTAGGCTTTCGCTTGCTTGAGGTGTACGGTGGCCGTCTGCAGCTGTTCGGCGGTGATGCCGTCGCCCGGCAGCAGGTTGACGCATAGCTGCGCCATGCTGTGCTTCAGCAGCAGATTGATGGAAGAGGATGTGGCGGAATGTGTACCGCTGTAGTGCAGCAGGTCGGTGATGTGCCATTTATCGGCGGCAGCGGTATATTGCTTGCCGTCCCAGGCATTCAGGGTGCTCCCTGCGGCGGTGTTGGTTTCGTAGTCGGAGGGCATGTCGTAAACGGCAGGGGAGGAGGAAGAATAAGCGGGTCCCCACCAGGCGGTGAGGGTGTGGTTGCCGCTCCCTTGCCAGTAGGCGCGCTCGGTCTTGGTGGAACTCCAGCTGCTGTTGTTGCCGTCGTATAGGTAGGTGCCGGCAGATTGGGCGCTTCCGGCGGTGAGGGCTACGTGCAGCTTTTCGTCGTCTCTGAAGCTATGGCCGGATGCCACGCCGGACACGGCATCGGCGGCACGGGTGTTTCCTCCTTCTATGCTTACGGTTCCCAGCGTCAGCGCTTGTCCGTTTCCCCGGTTTTCGTCCTGCCCGGTCAGTTCGTTGGTGCATCCTGCCAGTATCAGCAGGCATATCATGGTACCTATGGCTGCCGTGATGGCGGTCAGTGTGCGCAGCGTTTCCCATCCCTGTGAGGTCAGTCGTTTCATGATGCAGTTCTCCATTTGGGTTGTTATAGGTTTTATTAATGTTCCTTTGCAAATGTGTCTGCAAAGTTGTTAATAATGGTATAAACTGCCTAATTTTACCCCTCGGTGCTTGTCCTGCATTGTCGCCTTGTTGTCCTGAATTGTCGCACCCCCTCTCAGAAGTGCTTCCGGAGGGGGTGTGAAGGGAAGTGCGGAGGATGAAAATCCGTCCTTATGGGGAGGAAGTCATGCTTTTATCAGCCACCTTTCTATGTTGCGCGTCCGGGCGCTGAAGTTCACGCCTATCCTGAACAGTGGGCGACCGTCGGCTTCGAAGGGTTGCGCGTAGTGTTTTTCGTCAATCTGCCGCAGCGCTTCTTCGGCAGTGCCTTCGAACTTGAACTCCATGATGTAGATGTAGCGGTCTGTCTTCAGCACGAGGTCCACACGTCCCTCGGAGGTGTGATATTCCACTTGGGTATAGAATCCCACCAGCTTGAAGACAATGAAAAGCACGTTCTGGTAGTGCAGTTCGCGGTCGCCGACAAGTTCGTAGGGGGTGTCGGCAAAGAAACTTTGCAGGCGGCGGAAGAAGGCATCGGGCTGTCCGGATTCTATCTCACGTACAAACTTCTGTATCTCGAACGGTGCCTCTATCTTGTTGAAGCGGGTGTAGAACGGCATCAGGAACTTGACGAACCCTTCTTCCACTTCCCGGTTGGGGAAGCCGAGGCGGTAGAGTCCGAACCTTGGGTCGTACTCCTTAATCGTGAGGTATCCGCTTTGGAAGATGACGGGCAGTGGGTCTTCGTCGCCATAGATGCTGTTCAGCACGTCGGCGTAGGTTTCTGCATGGGCCATCTCCTCCAGGTTGTAGTGGTTGCGTTTCAGCAGTTCCACCAGATAGGTGGGGGTGCCCGTCTCGAACCAATAGCTGCCGAACTCCTGCTTGTCGAAGGTGTTGAGCAGGCTGAAAGGGTTGTAGATTCCGATGGAGTTGTGTGTGAAGTGGTAACCGTCGTAATCTTTCTGCAAGCGTTGGCAGGTTTCCTCGTAGGTCATGTTTTGCGCCTGCGCCAGCAGCCGGATGCTTGGGGCGAATTCTTGGCGCAGCTCTTCGTCGGTGACACCGCAAAGGGCAAGGTATCGCCGGTCCATGGAGATGTCGTTCAGGTTGTTGAGGTCGCTGAACACGCTGACCTTGCCGAACTTGGTGACCCCCGTCAGCAGGGCAAACTGGATGCATCCGTCCATGGTTTTCAGTACGCCGTAGAAGGGTTTCAAGGTGTTGCGGAACTCGTTCTGCAGCGCTTTGTTGCCGATGGCTTGCAGCATGGGCTTGTCGTATTCGTCGATGAGGATGGCCACACGTTGCCCCGTCTGCTCGCAGGCACGCCTGACCACTCCGGCGAAGCGAAGGGCAAGCGTGCTTTCCGCCATTCCCGTGCCATAAAGCTGTTCCCATTCTGTCACAGCTTTTTCCAGCTGTTTGTCCAAGCTGTCCGGGGTGTCATACTTCCCTATATTCAGGTCGATGTGCAGCACGGGGCGTTTTATCCAGTCTTTCTCCAGCTTCTCCATCGCCAGCCCTTCAAAGAGTTCCTTCTTTCCCTGGAAGTAGGCTTCGAGGGTGGAGATGAGCAGGCTCTTGCCGAAGCGCCGGGGGCGGCTTAGGAAGTAGTAGCTGCCCGTCTTTACCAGCCGGTAGACAAGGGCGGTCTTGTCGACGTAGAAATAGCCGCCTTTGCGCATCTTCTCGAAGTTCTGTATGCCGATGGGGTAGATTTTGTTGCTCTGTATGGGTTCCATATTTCCGGTTCTCCTTTCTTATATATCACTTTTCTTATATATTACCTGTAACTTTCTTATATATTACTTGCAACGCACAAATATACGAATAGTTCTTGTAACTGACGGCCTGCAATCTGTTAAACTATAGGCTCTGTGCATGGTTCTGCGGACTTGTCCGGCAAAGTCTCCCGGTACTGCACGGGTGTCATGCCAAGCAGTTTGTTGAACGCCACATAGTAGGTGTTGCGGCTCTTGAAGCCCGAAGCGGTGGCTATGGCATCTATGGAATACATTCTGTTGTCTTTCAGCATCGATATGGAGTGCTCCACGCGCAGGCGGTTGATGTAGTCGCTGAAGCCGTCGGCACCGGCATATTCGCGCAGGAACGGGTTGAGGCGGTTCTTGCTCAAGGCCGTTATCTTCATCAGGTCTTCGCGGTTGAAGTCGGGGTTTAGGAAGGGCAGGTCGGTGAGCAGGGCATCTTCCATCTGCATGAACCGGCGGCGGTTGTCTTCATCGTCGGCAGCGGAGGGGGAAGTGTTGGCTTGAGCGGCAGGCGGCTCTTCGTTAGGGGCATCTTCCGGGTGAAGCGGCTGCCGGCGGTATGCCTTGCGCAGTTCTTCTTTCTGTGCCAGAAGCTCTTCTATCTGGCGGGCGGCTATCTGGTTGCGTTCGCGGGTGCGGCGCAGGTGGAGGTGCTTTTCCCATAGCAGGATGGCGAGCAGGATGGCGATGAAGCTGGTGGTGATGAACAGTACGCGTTGCCGTGCCAGCTTGTGTTGGGCTTCGCGTATCTGCGCATCCTTTTCCTGGGTTTGGTAGATGATGGCGAATTCGTGTGCCTGGCCGGCCTTTTCGCGGGCATAGATGCTGTCGGTCAGCATGGTGATGCGCTGTTGGTAGCTGTCGGCCAGTTCCGGACGTTTCAGTCCGCGGTAGGTGCGGGCATAGCGGTCCAGCAGAATCAGGTGGCCGTAGTTGAAGGTATCGGCCGGTTCGGCCAGGGCGGAAGAGGCGTCAAGAAGTTGCAGCACTTTATGGTACTGACGCGTACCCAGCAGGTAGGGGACGATTTCTGTTTGTCCTGCCTGCGATTGTGCAAAGCCGGTGCTTTGGTATTTCCGGGCGGTTTCGGCGGCTTTTTCGCTTTGTCCGTTTTGCAGGTAGTACCAGGCAAGTTTGGAGTAGAGGTAACCGTATTGCTGGTCTATGTATCCGGGCGGCGGTCCGGGCAGCAGGCTCATGCGGCTGATAACGTCGAGACGCTTCTCGCAGAGGGCAATGGCTTCGTCCAAACGCTCGTTTTCGGCCAGATAGGCGGACAAGTCGCCGTAGGAGGTGGATAGTTGGGCCAGTTCGCGCACATTGTCCGTGCCTTGCAGCAGTTCGATGGAACGGTACATGTACCGGAACGCTTTGTCGTCGAGCTTCATGCCTTGATACATGCGGCCCAAAGTGAACAGCAGTTCGCTTTCTTTGGCCTTCTGTCCTTGCTCCTGTGCCAGCTCGATGGCTTCGGTACAGATGCGGATGCCTTCTTCGTATTTGTTCAGGCGGTCGAGGGCGGTGGCGAGCTGCGTGAGGACTTGCAGTTTCCGGAGAGGAGTGTGCTGCACGGAGTCGCTTTGCAGGGCGCGGCGGATGTACCGCTCCTTGAGGTGGTACATACCTTGACGTTCGTAGACTGTGCCGCGCAGCATGTCGATGCGGAATTGCGGCAGGTGGGGAAGACGGCGGGCTTCGGCTTCGTCCAGCAGTGACAGAGCGCTGTCGGGCAGGGTGTAATAGATGCTGCGGATATGCTGTTCGGTCAGCAGGCTGTCGGGCAGGGAAGCGGAGGTTTTGTATCGGTTAGGGGTGCTTGCGGTGGAAAATAGGCTTATGGTGAGTGCCAGAGCAAGATAGAGGGGACGGAAGTAATGTATTTTCTCCATTGTTTATTTTCTCTTTTGTATGGCAAAGATAGGGATTATTTTTATCTTTGCCTGCGTTTATCATAAGAAGTTACTGCAATGAATATATACATAAAATCTGTCATTTTGTCTTTTTTCTTTATATCTGTCGGGGCTCGGGCACAAGAGGCTTCCTTCACTCCGCCTTTTGATTTTCCCATCATTTTCTCCGGTAACTTTGGCGAGATACGTGCCAACCATTTTCATGGCGGACTGGATTTCAAGACCGGTGGCGCCATAGGCAAACCGGTACGTGCGCTGGCGGACGGATATATTTCGCGTATCCGTGTCACCCACGGCTCGGGCTATGTGCTCGATGTGGTGTATGATAACGGCTATACCGCCATCTACCGTCATCTTAGCGCCTTTGTGGGTGAAGTGGCAAAGCGAGTGAAGGCTCTTCAGTACGAAAAGGAAAGCTGGGAAGTAGAGATGATTCCCGAGCCTGCTCCCGTGTCAGATGAGGGAGACGATAGAGATAGAGGCAGTAATAATCTCGGGGTGCATATCTTGGGCGAATATCCCGTGAAAGCCGGTCAGATAATAGCTTTAAGCGGAAACACCGGATACTCTTTCGGTCCGCACCTGCATCTGGATATGATAGAGA
>OGXY01002406.1_pt1 | contig 10683 bp, 7 predicted proteins | sample 1576411 | NCBI WGS metagenome assembly OGXY01 (sample SAMEA3541498, study PRJEB24748) | human gut metagenome | biome: human gut; feature: human-associated habitat; material: faeces | place: China | collected 2012 | reverse complement strand
CCAGCCGCGATAAGCCGGCGGGTGAAAAAACAGTGCTTCTCATAGGTCTGCTCAGCCACCTCTCGGCCTATATCGGTCAAGCGCAGGGAAAAGTCCTCGTCCATGGTGAGGAAGCCACCGTCCTTTAGTGTTGCCACCGCATGGCACACGCTGGGCTTGGAGACTCCCATGTGCCGGGCCACATCCACGGAGCGTACCAGGCCTTTTTCCTTTTGGAGTACCAGCACGGCCTCCAAATAATCCTCACCGGAAGCGTACAGTTTTTTATCCGGAGGCATTGCACACACCAGCTCCTTGCTTGCGGGAGAAGAAAGCCCGCAAGAGCCCTACAGCATCCCCGTCCATCGGCCGATGCCACAACACCTTGCTCCCCTGAATGAACAACAGGTAGGTGCAGCATTTATAAATGAGTTCCGGGTCATGCGTGATCAGAAACAGGCTCTTTCCCATCTTTTTCAGACGGTTTAAGTTGTCCGATACCTCCAGCATATGACGGTAATCCAATCCGCTGGTAGGTTCGTCAAATATCAGGACCTTTTTGTCCGATGCTATTGCACTGCCAATCGCCACCCTCTGTTTTTCACCGCCGGACAGGGACATGGGGTGCAGCTTTACTTTGTCCAGCAGGTCAAGGCTGTTCAGTATCTCCTTGGCGCGGGCTGTGTCTGCTTTCTCGTCCTCGCCATCCATACTAAGCATCAATTCGTCCAGTACATCTTCTGTGAATAGCTGGTGATTTACATCCTGCATGACCATATAGGAGATATGCCTGCGCTGCTTCGCGTCATAGGAGGCCCCATCCATTTCAAGCACACCTTTCGCTTTTTTATCCAGACCGCACAGGCACCGGGCGAAGGTAGATTTTCCCGCGCCGTTGTTTCCGATGATGCCGATGATCTCCCCTTGGGGCAGGGTCAGGTCTGGAATATCCACATTGAGGGGGCCGTGCTTTTCATAGGAGAACTGGAACCCCTTGATATGTAATTGCGGAGCGGCCAGCTTGGGAGCGGCCTCCGGGGACAGGTGGAATGGGTCCAGTGCCCGCAGCCCCATTCCCTGCAATTCATCGGGCGGTAGTTTTTGAAACTCCGCCCCGGTAAATTCCCGTACAATACTTCCGTGCTTCATATAGAGAATTCGATCTGCGTAGGGAACGAGATAATAAAGCCGGTGTTCCGCGACAATCACGGTCTTTTTCTCAGACTGCCAGTGCCGGATCACACCAATCAAATCTTCGATGGTGGCAATATCCAGATTGGAGGACGGTTCGTCCAATACGAAAATGTCCGGGCGGATTGCGTCAGCAGATGCACAGGCAATTTTTTGCTTTTCCCCGCCGGACAGGGCAAACAAGCTCCGGTTCAGCAGTTTTTCCAGCTTGAGGCTGTGGGCGGTTTCCTCCAGACGCTTCCGCATCTCCGGGACCGGCAGGGCCATGTTTTCACACCCAAAAACAATCTCGCTGGTGGTATCTACATTGTAGAATTGTGTCCTTGGGTTTTGGAATACAGATCCCACCCGCTGCCCGATTTGATAAAGAGGATAGTCTTTTAACTCTTTCCCGTCTAAAAGGACTTGCCCGGTCAGCTTCCCGCCGTAATAATGCGGGATCAGACCGTTGACCAGCCGGGTCAGCGTCGTCTTGCCGCAGCCGGACTCTCCGCAGAGCAGGATGGTTTCGCCATCCTGGATTGTCAGATTGATATGGTTCAGGTTATTTTGGGTTTCTCCGCTCTCATAAGTAAAGGAAACATCTTTCAATTCGATCACGGTATCACCTCCTTACCACGGACTGAAAAAGTATGTGGAGAGCAGTGCGGCTCCGGCAATCAGCACCGCCAGCAGATCCCAGCCAGTAAAACCGACCTTTGTGATATTGGTGCGCCGGACCGGGTTATCCAGGCCGCGGGTCAGGGCCGCCGCGGAGAGATCATCCCCGATTTTGACCACCGAGATCATCAGGGGAATAAAACGGTATTCAATCAGGGCGGCGGGGTTTTGCCAGAATTTCTTTGTCCCGAACTGGACCTCCCGCATCCGCATGGCGTCCTTGATGGCGGCCGACTCCTCCTGCATGGTAGGGATAAAGCGAAACAGGACGGAGAGCGGAATGGTGATCTGCCGCCCAATGTGCATCCGGCCCAGTGCGGTAATGCACTCGCTGGCCGTGGTGGATTTGATGATGTAGGCCCCCATCACAAAGGCCGGAAAGAGCCGCAGGACCAGTCCCACCAACAGGACTACCAGCATATTGACGATCATGGGAAACTGGACGGAGTTCTGGATGGCCTGCACAAACAGCCCTGCTGCGAACAGACAGAAGAACACTGTTGCTGTCTTATACTGTCGGTTAGTCAAGAACAGGACAAAGGGAATCATCGCCACCGCGATCATAAAGGCGGTGTGGCTGTATAGAAATTCCGCGGTAGCGACAACGGCCATCAGCAGCAGCTTGGTTCGTGGGTCCAAGCAAAAGCCTGTTCTGTTTTCAACAACCGCTTGAAGCTGCTCCATTACACAATTCCAGCTCTCTCAAAGTGTTTTTTCAGCATTTTATGACCCAGCAGCGCACCCAAAATACCGCCCACAAACAGCAGCGCAAAGCCCACATACAGCATCCAGGAGGGCATCAGGGATTGTAAAGTGTTTGCGTACTGATCGCCCATGGAGGTGTGGATGTTTTCCCAATACGCTTCGCCGGCAAACCAGAGGTTGGCGGGGCAGCCCATGATACCGAGACAAAAGCAGGCATAGCTCAGAACAGTGACCTTGAATTTCTGATAGCCGCCGATTTTGAGCACGACATCGCTTAGAATGCCACCGAGTACCCAGCCGAGCAGGCCGATCCAGCCATAGCCGATCAGATAGAAAAAGATGCCGCCGATGATACCTGTGATGGTCAGCATACCAAACTTCTGAATCTTGGTATAGTAAAGCATCATAGGAATGCCGCAGACAATGGGCCAAATTATGAACAGGAACGGGTAGACCACCGGCAGCGCAGTAAGCAGGCCGACAACAAAGAAAATAACGAGGGTCATGGCTGTGTAAATGCCGACATTGATGAGATCTTTACCTGTGAGTTTCTTTGTGTTTTCCATTTTTGAATATTTCCTTTCTGAAAAAATTAAGTGTTGAAATACCTTGTGCGAATGAGACGCTGCGGTTTCACCTCCACATCATTTGGTTAGTATATGCTAACTATTGTGCAAAAATTTTGGGGATCAGATCCCCAAAACTGTCTGCCATCCGGAGTTGAAAAAAGAGACAAGCGTATGAACATATTTCAGCGCGGCCTCCTTGGGGAAGTTGTGCATGACCACTTCAGCCAGGGATGCAAAATACGCATGGAGCAGAATATGCCACTCCTCTTCCGCCAATTCGCGGACCTGGAAGCCCCGAGATTTCAATTCCGCAAAGAACTTCAGCGTGACCCGGGTTTCCAGACAGACAACATCATCCAAAAAGGAGGAATACCGCGTGCCCTCCGCCCGCATGAGAAGCAGCCGGAATACATCAAAATGCTCATAGATGTATTCGATAATGACCGACAGCGTTTCCTCCGACAGTTTCCAGAGGGATTTCAAGTCATCCGTCTTTGCCAGTTCCATGTGCTCATTTACTGACGCCTCATAGATGGCCTTGACCTCCTGGACAACAGGCTCCACCAGCGCGCCGAACAGAGCTTCCTTATCGTCAAAGTGGTTATAAAAAGCTCCGTTAGTCACATGGGCGTCCTTGCAGATCTCCCGGATGCTGGCCCGCTCAAAGCCATATTCCAAGAAGTGCTTTTGGGCGCAGAGCAAAAGATTTTCATGGGTCTGCTGAAAGTCTCTTGACATTCGCCATCCCTCCGTCCTATACTAAAATTACACTGTAATATTACGATGTAATTCAAATTTTAGCACAGGGTACTTGAAATTGCAATACCCTCCTTGTATTTTTTGTGCCTGAAAGGAGGCTGGTTATGAAGTCGAAAGAACCGGGAACGATTCGGCAGCTATTCGCTTTCGTGGGAGAGAGCAACGGTAAAATGCGCCTCTCCATCTTCCTGGCTGTCTTGGGAGAACTGTTTGGCATGGGGCCATTTCTAATGGTGGCTGTCCTCGCGGACGCCTTGTACCAAGGGACTGCAACGCCCACGCTGGTATTGTTTCTCTGTGGAGGCGCCGCAGTTTGCCAGATCATAAAAATGCTGCTTACCTGGCGGTCCTCCCTGATGTCCCACAAAATTTCCTTTACCATACTGAAAAATATCCGGGAGGCCATTACAGGTCGGATGGCGAAGATCCCCATGGGCGTCATGCTGGAAACGCCCACAGGAGCTTTCAAAAATCTGATTGTGGACAATGTGGCGAAGCTGGAGGACTCCATGGCCCATTTCATGCCGGAACTGCCCTCTAACATCGCCGCGCCCCTATGCAGTATTCTTCTGATTTTTCTGCTGGACTGGCGGATGGGGCTGGCCGCACTGGTGACAATTCCGCTGGGCACCCTCTTTTTTGCCACCATGATGCGGGGATATGGGCCCCGCATGGAGAACTACATGCGATCTGCCAACGAGATGAACAGTACTCTGGTGGAGTATGTCAACGGCATTCAGGTCATCAAGGCGTTCAACCGGTCTGCAGCTTCCTATGGAAAGTATGCCGATTCTGTCCGCTATTTCCACGATTCCACCATGGCATGGTGGAGCCAGTGCTGGCTTTGGAACGCGGCGGCCCGGGCGGTCCTCCCTTCTACGCTTCTGGGGACCCTTCCAGTGGGAGCGTGGCTCTACATGGAGGGAAGTCTTTCCCTCCATGTCTTTCTGGTGGCCTTGGTGGTGCCTCTGGGGTTCATTGCGCCTCTGATGAAGGTATCCGAAGCCATGGAGCAGGTCAGCATGATTAAGGGCAATCTGGAACAGGTCACCGCCTTTTTGAAAACACCGGAACTTGTCCGCCCCACAGAGCCCGCAGAGCTTGGGGAGCGGTGTTATCAATTTGAGGATGTCCATTTTGCTTATAACGAAGCCGAAATTCTCCACGGTATCTCATTCCAGACACAGCCCGGTACCATGACCGCCATTGTTGGGCCATCCGGCTCCGGGAAGTCTACGATTGCCAAGCTGATGGCCGGCTTTTGGGATGTAACCTCCGGTACAGTACGCTTTGGTGGGCAGGATATTCGCAACATTCCGTTTGGACAACTCATGAGTGAAATCAGCTATGTAGCCCAGGACAATTTTCTCTTTGACAAATCCATTCGGGAAAACATCCGCATGGGAAATCCAGATGCCAGCGACGAGGAAGTAGAGGCTGCGGCCAAGGCTGCCAACTGCCACGACTTTATCATGCAGTTAGAGCAGGGCTATGATACCATGGCTGGCGATGCCGGGGACCGCCTCTCCGGCGGAGAGCGGCAGCGCATCACCATTGCGCGGGCCATGCTCAAGCAGGCGTCCGTCATTATTTTGGACGAGGCGACCGCTTATGCAGACCCTGAGAACGAGGCGCTGATCCAGCAGGCTATCAGCAAGCTGGTGGTGGGAAAGTCTCTGATTGTCGTGGCCCACCGGCTGAATACAATCCGCAATGCCGACCAGATATTGGTTGTTGCCAACGGTGAGATTGTGGGCCGGGGCATCCAGGAGGAGCTTCTGCAGAGCTGCCCCCTTTACCGAAAGATGTGGCAAGACTACGCCGGCTCTATAGAAGGAGGCGCAGAAGATGTTTGAAATGATTCGCCGTGTCTTTAAAATTGCGGGAAATAGCCGGGGAAAGATCGTGGCAGGCATCGTCTGCAACATTCTGAAATCCTTCTTCAACGGTTTTATGATGTTCGGTGTGTTCTGGATTTTACTTCATCTGGATAATCTGACACCAACTATTATTGGGCAGGCATTCTGCGTAATTCTAGGCAGTGTACTGGGCCGCTTTTGCTTCCAATGGATGTATGATCGCACCATGAGCGGGTCCGGCTATGACATTTTCCGGGATTACCGTCTGGAGATTGGGGAACGGCTGAAGCAGGCGCCCATGGGATATTTCTCAGAACAAAATCTGGGCACCATTCAGGCCATGCTCACCACTACGATTGCCGACCTGGAGGGGTACTCCATGTTGGCTATTGAGCAGATGACCAGCGGTGTGGCTATGGCTGTACTGATGTCCGTGATGATGTTCTTTTTCAGCCCGGTGATTGCGGGATTGAGCCTTGTGGGGCTGGCACTTGGGATGCTGGTCCTGCGTTGGGTGAGGCTTCGCGCCGCCCAATATGCTCCCATTTACCAGGAGGCCCAGGAGCATCTGGTCGGTAAGGTGATGGAATACATACGGGGCATTTCGGTGCTGCGTTCTTTTTCCAAAGGCGAGGAGGGACAGGTGGAAGTCCGCGCTGCGTTCCAGAAAAAATGGGATGCGGACTACGGCCAGGAAAAGGCTACAGCTGGCGTCCTCCGTTTCTATGGGCTGACCTTTAAGCTCATGAGCTGTGTGCTGATTGCGGCGGCGGCTCTGCTGTATCTGGCGGGGCAGATCAGCCGGCCTTATTGCCTGACTTTCCTGTTCTGCGCTTTCACAGTCTATTCCGATTTGGAGACGATGGGCAACAGCGCCTTTCTGAGTAAAAAGATCAATACGGAACTGGACCGGCTGGAGGAGGTCACCGACATTCCAAAGATGGATACCAGCTCGGAGAAACTGGTTGTGTCCCACTATGATATTTCTCTGGAGCATATCTCATTTGGCTATGGGGGCCGCCAGGTGATCCATGATATTTCACTGGAAATCCCGGAGCACACCACCTGCGCGATTGTAGGGCCCTCCGGCAGCGGCAAGACTACACTCTGCAATCTGATTGCCCGCTTTTGGGATGTGCAGGAAGGGACCGTTCGGATTGGCGGGAAAAATGTGAGGGATTATACTGCGGACAGTGTGCTGGAATACATCAGCATGGTCTTTCAGAATGTGTACCTTTTTCACGACTCTGTGGAAAACAACATCCGGTTTGGCCGGCCGGAAGCCACCCGTGAGCAGGTGATAGCGGCCGCAAAACGGGCCTGCTGCCATGACTTCATTCTATCTCTCCCTGATGGGTACGACACAATCATCGGAGAGGGCGGCTCCACCCTCTCCGGCGGAGAAAAGCAGCGTATTTCCATCGCCAGGGCCATTTTGAAAGATGCTCCCATCATCATTCTGGACGAAGCGACCTCCAGCGTGGACCCGGAGAATGAACAGGCGCTTTTATCTGCCATCCAGGAGTTGACAAAGGATAAGACCTTGATCTCGATTGCCCACCGCCTGAGCACCGTCCGAAACGCCGACCAGATTATTGTAATAGACCAGGGACGGATTGTTCAGAGGGGAACACATCATGAGTTGCTGCAAAAGGAGGGAATTTACCAAAGGTTTTTAACCCTGCGAACCGCCGCCACGGGATGGCAATTATAGCTCCGTTGGTTTATTTGTGGCACATCCTGGCAAAAAGCGCAACTGTTCAAGAGATGAAAAAGGTGGTATGCTCTACTTGTATTTAGGTCAGATTTTGTAGGTCAGATTTTTACCCGTGAGGGGCCAATGCGCCCCAAGCGGAGACTTGCCAGAACCTAAATACCGGACCGACCACGCACAAAAACCGCAGTTACCCCATTCAAGGGGCGGCTGCGGCTTTTTTGTGCACTAAACACAGAAAGGAGCAAACGACCATGAATGAAAACCTGTTTACTTTCCCCGGAGGGACAGCCGACGCAAGCGGTGACAACCCATTCGACCTGAGTGGCTTCACTGAATTGACCGGCAGCAACACCCAAAACCCATTTGCTGATCTGCTCGCGGGCGGAGAAGCGACAGAACAGCCTCCGGCAGAAGGCGCCGGCGCTGTGCAGGCAGATGACTCAATCCCGGAAGAGAAAGACGAAACCGACCAGAATCACGAGACCGTGGAAGAGGATGAGTCCCATGAGATTTCCAAATCTCCGGCCCCTCAAGATCCACAGCCAAAATCACCTCCCGCGCCGAAAAGTGAGGAGGACCATGCCTCTGATAAGCCGGAGGAAGCGGAGGACAATCCCCTTCTTGCCGCTATGGAGCGTCAAGAAGAAAAGACCGCCCCAAAAGTGGCCGAACCCATCTTCGCCCAGCTTCCGGTGTTCTCCTACAATGGATCGGAAGCGCCCATCGAAGACACCGAGCAGACATTCGATGAACTCCGCCTCTCCAAGCTGACGGACTTTCCGGAGTTTGACGAAGCGCAGAGCCTGAGCTGGAAAGTCGTTTACGGCAAGATCGTCAAGGAGATCGTTCTCCCCAAGAAAACCAAAATCGGCCAAATCAAGCGCGAGATCGAAACCTCCAAGGAATTTATCAACGCTTTGAAGAAGGCAACCGACAAGCACCCCAAGTGCCTGGTCAAACCCTCAATCAGTATGCAGAAAAAGGGAGATGCCAGTGCATATACTATGATTGGTGCGTCTGGCATTCGGCTCTCCGGTGGTGAGCGGCAACGCATCGCGATTGCCAGGGCGATTATCAAGGACGCTCCCATTATTGTGTTAGATGAGGCAACTGCTTTCAGTGACCCAGAAAACGAGTATCTGATTCAAAAAGCATTTGAAAAACTAATACAAAATAAAACGGTTATCATGATTGCCCATCGGTTATCAACGATCCGAAATGCAGATCAGATACTTGTGATGGAGCACGGACAGCTGATTGAGCAAGGGACTCACGATACCTTGATGGAACGGCAAGGGAAGTACACACAAATGTGGAATAGTTACATGGAGTCTATCAGCTGGAAGATCCGCGCAGGAAAAGGGGGTGCAATCGAATGAAATTTCTGAAAGAAAAATTGCTGTTGTCCGAGAAAGGCTACTCTGATTTGAAAAAAGCCATCGTCGCCTGCACCCTGACCAATATTGCACTTCTACTTCCTGCCGGCGTAACAACTTTGCTGTTTTGGCAATTACTAAATCCCTTTTATGGGAAAGACATTTCCTGGGGGAATATGTGGGGATTACTGATTGTCGGCATCATAGCTTCACTTCTGGTCTTCCTTGCAGCAAGAAATGATTACCGAAAAACCTATTTGGCGTCCTATAAGGAGGCCAGCAATACACGACTGCGAATCGCAGAACATTTGCGTAAGCTCCCTATGAGTTTCTTTAATTCGAGGGACCTGTCTGATATAACCACCAATATGATGGCCGACTGTGCGAGCATGGAGTCCATGCTGAGCAGCACCATTCCACCATTGATTGCCAATGTGATCTCTGTTACTCTTACCTGTGTTTGTCTGGCCTTTTTCGACTGGAGAATGGCTCTGGCATTGTTTGCTACCATGCCTATTACATTCCTGATTATTTGGGCCGGGCGCAACTTGCAGATACGCATGTTTGACCGGCAGGTAGGTATTAAGCTGGAAGCGTCAAGTCAAATTCAGGAGTATTTGGAGGGTATCAAGATCATCAAGTCCTGCGGGTTGAGCGGTGAAAGGTTTTCTACTTTGAATCGCGCACTTTTAGCCATGAAAAAGGTCGCAATTCAAGCGGAACTCGTTTCTGGTGTGTTGGTACAATCCGCCGCCTTAATTTTGCAGGCCAGTTTGGGCATCGCCATTTTCGTGGGTACAGTGCTTATTACGGGCGGACAAATCGAATTACTCCCATTGCTTGTTCTTTTGATGTTCTCCACTCAACTCTATGGCCCTATCCTTGCCATTCTTTCTCAACTCACCTCCCTCTTCCATTTAGGGACAGTCACAAAACGGATGCGTATGCTTCTAACGACTCCCGCGATGGAGGGAAACGAGCAGGATGTTCACACATACGATATTGAATTAAAGAATGTTACCTTTGCGTATGCTAAGGAAGATGTTATCAAGGATGTCTCGCTGAAAATCCCGTCGGGGAGTATCACCGCACTGGTTGGCCCGTCCGGCAGCGGAAAAAGTACCATCTCCAAGCTGATTGCCCGCTTTTGGGATGTTCAGAAGGGCTCAATTACTATCGGTGGAGAAAATATAAAAAACATCGAGCCTGAGCATTTGATGAAAAGCATATCTTTTGTATTCCAGGATGTTACTCTTTTCAACGATACGGTATATAACAATATTCGCGTCGGCAACATGGCCGCAACAGAGGAGCAGGTTATGGCCGCTGCAAAAGCGGCCTACTGTGACGAATTTGTAATGCGGCTTTCGGATGGATACCAAACCGTTCTCGGTGAAAATGGAAGCACCCTTTCTGGCGGAGAGCGCCAGCGTATTTCGATTGCCCGCGCTCTTCTGAAAGACGCCCCTATTATTTTGCTGGACGAGGCGACCGCATCCCTTGATCCTGAAAATGAGGTGCTGATCCAGCGGGCTATCGCCCGATTGGTCGAGGGGAAAACCGTCATTATGATTGCTCACCGTCTGCGTACCGTAGTGGATGCCGACCAAATCTTTGTACTGGAAAACGGGAAACTTGTAGAGCGAGGAACGCACGACGAACTAATTGCCCATAAGGGACTGTACGAAAAGTTATATCATATCCAGCAGGAAAGTCTTGACTGGGTAGTTTAAGGGGTGGTGGTTTCGATAAAATTACGAGCATCCGGTGAGGACTATCTGGAGGCCGTGCTGGTGCTCCAAAAGGAAAAAGGCATGGTGCGCTCCGTGGATGTGGCTCGGCACCTTGATGTATCAAAACCCAGCGTG
>OGXY01002405.1_pt1 | contig 10687 bp, 9 predicted proteins | sample 1576411 | NCBI WGS metagenome assembly OGXY01 (sample SAMEA3541498, study PRJEB24748) | human gut metagenome | biome: human gut; feature: human-associated habitat; material: faeces | place: China | collected 2012 | reverse complement strand
GCTGCATAATACTCACCGCTGTATACGCCTTCGATTGCTTCATCTGATGAAGCAACAAACTGCCAGCCGATGGTGTTATTAGTTTTAAGTGCATCAATTATGGTGTCACCGACATTAAGCTCCGTTCCTTCAAGAGAAGTACCTTTGTCAACAGATACAACGGCAACTTTAATCCTGCTTGTGGAAGCCTGTCCATATGGGTCCCAGTTTGACAGGATATTAAACCATGAATACAACGCAGGAATGACGGTAAGACCGATAATTACACATAGTGCAATTACATTTGTTTTTATGTGGCGAAGGTCAGCCCGTATAATCTTAAATATATTTTTCATAACTGTACCTCACTTAAAAATGCTTTGATACTGTCTGTAAGAGAAGTATCAGCCTGTTTTTCCTTAATCTCAATATTGAGCTCATTGAGCTTTCTTGCGAGCTTGTCATCAATATAATCAATAACTATAAGATAAGCACAGAATATAAAAAGTGAGATTACCCAAAGAAGCAGATAAACAACCTTAGCTGTATCCATGGTAAACATAAGCACCATGAATACTAAAGGAATTATCATCATACATCTTAAGCAGACCTTTTTCTTGTGCTGGTTCTTAGCGTGCATATTTTCTGCAAACGCTGTGATTTCCGCAATAACAACATCTATATTAAAATCATCATTTTGCATAAATTCATTTCTCCTTTACATAAAATGTGTTTCTTTCATACGGCGTTCGAAGAACTCGCGTACTTCAAGAAGTGACTTTCTGATTCCAAGTCCCAGAATAAGGGAAATAACAGCATAAGCGCATAATTTCACAAGAAATACAGCGTAATCACACTGATATAATCCGCTTATTGCCTCCCTCATGGCATTGATTGCATAAGGGAATGGGAAGTAAAGGTACACATTCTGGAAGAATTCAGGAAGAAGTTCTATTGGATAAGTTCCGCCTGAACCGGCAATCTGTAACACAATCATAACTACAGCAATAGCTTTTCCCAAATCACCAAATGTAAGAACAAGTGTATATATAAATAATGTAAATACAAAGCTTGTTATAGCGGCTGCAAGCCACAGCATGAATGGGTGGGTGCAGTCAATTTTTAAAATATACAAATCACCAAGAACAACTACAAGAGCCTGAAGCTGTCCCATTGCAAGGAAGAGTAATGCACGGCCTATATATTTCTGATGTTCTGTGGCATCCTTGAATTCATCATCCTCATAGTCAACCTTTACTTTCATAAGGGCAACTAAAACAATTCCTCCAACCCAGAGAGCAAGTGTTGTATAGAAAGGTGTAACACTTGTTCCATAGTTAGTCTGCATATAGACGTAGATTTCTTCTACCTGTACAGGTTCTGACAGGAATGACGCTATTGACTGTGCGTCTGAGTTGATGAAATCCATTATCAGTTTATATGTAGAAGATGAACTTATATCTCCTACTGAACCAGATATGGTATCAAGTCTTTTGTTGAGAGAATCAAGTAATGTTTTTGTGCTTTCTAGAGTTGTATTAATATTTACTGATATATCACTTACTCCAAGAAGCATCTGCGAGATTCCATTAATATTGTCTCCGGCACTGCTTATATTAGCTGCAAGGCTGCTTACGGCATTCTTAATGGAAGCCTTAAGAAGGTTAACATTAGTTCTTATTACAGTCTGCATAATTGTCTGGCTCTTCTGGAGCTCTGTGCGGCACTGTTCAACAACAGACTTGATTAACTGATATTTTGCCTGAAGTGTTTCAGGTGAATCAGTAAGAATATCGGCACACTGCTGAACAAGGTTGTATGCGATATTCTCCATAGCGTTAACAGAAGCTAGAGCTGACTTTAGGGCGGTGATAACTGCCGGATCAATGCCATCTACTTTGCTGAGGGAATCAATAGCGTCTTCAAGAGCCTTATTCTGGTCTATAAGTTCCTTTAACTGTTCGTTGGCTTTACTAAGCTCAACGCCAGCCTGTCCGACATCAGTTATTGAAAGCTGTATAGCTTTATCAAGAGAATCAAGTGCACTATCAGTTAATTCATTCATAGCTTTAAGCTGCGCATCAATCTGGTTTGCAATATCATCTGTGACATTATCAAGAGATTTATTGGCAATATCAGCAACATCCGTTGTTCCTGTAAGAACATCTTTAATCTGTGGAAGAACCTCCTGAAGCTTTGCAAGATTATCTGCCAGGTCTGAATTACTCTTAATAAACATGTCAATCATGGTATCGTAAGAATTAATATTGGCAGATACACTCTGTAAATCCTTAACTGTCTTTTCAATAATTGAAGGATCATTTTCAGCTATTTCGTTAAGTCCCTGCATAATAGTCTTAACACACACATCAATGAATTCGGAATTGATAGTGTTCTGAAGAGTGCTTTTTCCTGTATCTGTAATCTTGGAAGCAACAGCATTTTTCTTGGAATTCTCATAGTATGTAACTGTTGGTGGATTAAGACCATTGTCAAGGAAGTCATACAGGCTTCGTGAAAAGTCCTCACCAACAACGATAACGGCATAGTACTTCCCGGCATTCAGTTTATTCATGGCTTCATCTTTAGTTTCCGGAAAACGCCAGCCTAATTTATCATTCGAATGAAGCTGTTCAACAATCTGTTCTCCCATATTGATAGTGGAATCATCAGATTCAGAGTAGCCTTCATCTTCAGAAACAATAGCAATCTGGACAGACGCAGTGTTTGCGTAAGGATCCCAGTTGGAATATATGTTAAACCATGCGTAAAGCGATGGAATAAGGCACAGACCAAGCGCAATGGCTAAAGCCAGAATATTCCTGCTAAGACCTTTCAAATCTTTTTTGAAAATCTTAAATATCATAACATTCCTCAATTCTTTAATTATCGTTTAAAACTTATATGTATTTTACTTAAGAAACTGGGGAAAATCAATACAGAGAGGATAAATCAGACATATTTAATAAATTAAGAAAGGATACGGATTTATGAACATATTGTATTGTGGTGATAAACCAATGCAGAAGGGGATTCTTTTATCTTCAATGTCTCTTATTAAAAATGTGGATGAACCGTTAAATATATATATTCTCACGGTTGATTACAGGGAAAAAGGTATTACAAGCCGGTTGATAAAGCATTTGCAAAATATCTGGAAGAAAAATTGAATAAATTGGACATTAAAGTAAATGTCTTTCTTGTTGATGTTACAAGATATTTTGTTGAGGAGCTGCCGGAGGCAAATATGCAGAGCAGATTTACCGCGTGCTGTATGCTGCGCCTATTTGCTGATAAGACAGATATTAAGGAAAGAGTTCTTTATCTGGATACTGATGTGCTGTGCAGAAGAGATTTCAGGGATTTTTATTATCAGAATATGGATGGCATAGAGATTGCGGGAGTTTCTGATTATTATGGCAGATGGCTTTTCGGTGATGGTTACATTAATTCCGGAGTAATGCTTATGAATATGAGGATGATAAGACAGAACGGGCTTCTGGAAAAATGTCGTGAACAGTGCATAAGAAAGGAAATGTTTATGCCTGACCAGACGGCTGTTAATACATTTGCAACAAGAGTTAATCTGTGCGGACGAAAGTTTAATGACCAGAGGAGGCTGCATGACAACACTGTTTTTCAGCATTTTACAACTACCTTCCGGGTGTTTCCGGTGATAAGGACTGTTTCAGTCAAGCCGTGGGAGATTGATAAAATGCATAATATACTTGGGCTTCATGAATATGATGAGCTTCTGAATTCTTATAACAGGGAGCATGAAGAGTACATGGCAGTTTCACGTATTCCTGTGTTTTTCTCGATTAATGAACAGTACGCACCATATCTGGCAGTGTGCCTTAAATCACTGGCTGTACATGTGGCTTGTGATGAGCGTTACCGCATAATTGTTATGTGCGATAATGTGAAGAATATTACGATGATTCAGCTTCGTAATGTGATAAAGGATTATGAAAACATAGATATTGAATTCGTTGATATAAGAAAGAAAATGTACGAATATTCTGAAAGCTTTGGACTGACAGTTACTGACAGGCAGGAAAACAGGCTTTATTCAGGCGAGTTTACACTGACGATATATTTCAGGTTATTTATTGCAGAGCTTTTTCCAGAGCTTAATAAAGCTGTGTATATTGACTCTGATACCGTAATAAATGATGACATTGCAAAGCTTTATTCAGTTGATATGGGAGATGCAATGTTTGGTGCAGTAAGAGATACATTTGCAGGAAAGAATACAATACTGGCTCATTACATTGAAAATGTAGTGGGAATAGAGCGGGATGAATATGTCAATTCAGGAGTGCTTCTTATGAATCTTGATAAGATAAGACAGGCTCATCTGGCAGACAGATTCTTAAAGCTTATGGCTGAATATCACTTTGACAGTGTTGCACCTGACCAGGATTATATTAATGCTATGTGTGCAAAAGAAATATATTTTCTTGATAAGGAATGGAATGTTATGCCTAACAAGGGCGGGGAGTATATAGCAAGACCAAAGCTGATACATTATAACCTGTTTGATAAGCCGTGGCATTACAGCGAGATTCCGTATGAGGAGTATTTCTGGCAGTATGCGGCGGAGTCTGGATTTTATCCGTTGCTGATTAAACAGCGTGAGCAGTATGGAGATAGTGAAAGGAAAGCAGACCGTGAGAATTTAAAGAAGCTTCTTGCAAGGGCTGAGAATATTGCGGACGGTGATGGGGTTAAGTTTTCTGATGTTGTGGGAAGCAGATTTGTTGTGGATAGTGGTTTCGTGAAGGATAGCAGTGATGCTGCAAAAAAATGATGTCGGAGGAGATATGATTGGTGACAGAGAGCAGGTCTATGAAAATATTAAGACAGCTGTAAGTCTTAATCAGTTAAATTCAAAGGTTGAGCCGGGAGACCCTAAGCTGTTAAGAGAAGATAAAGAAGCATTGTTAAGACATTATATTGATTATCGCGCATCATATGGTTTTTGTGTCAAGAAATACATTGCAGAAGCTATATTTTATGCCGGAACTTCGGCAGTCGGGCTTATAACACAGGTGGACGGACTTAAGAATCTTTCAGGTATTAAAGAACCTGCAATTGTAACATGCAATCATTTCAGCCCGTTAGACTCGGCAATTGTCAGGTTTGCAATGAGAAAAGCAGGATTCACAAGAATAAGTATTGTTAATCAGGATACTAACCTTGCTATGAAAGGGTTTGTCGGGTATATGCAAAGATATGCCGACACAATGCCTGTAAGCAGCCTGAAATGGTTTATGCAGACAGAATTTCCTAATCAGATTAAGAGCGCACTTGATGAAAACAAACTTGTGCTTATATATCCTGAACAGGAAATGTGGTTTAATTATCGGAAGCCACGCCCATGCAAGAGAGGTGCATATCTGTATGCGGTAAAGTTTAATGTGCCGGTGATTTCGCTGTTTGTTGAACAGCAGGTTAAAAGTACACATTTGCACACATTCAGGGTACATGTTCTGCCAGTAATATATCCGGACAGACAGCTTGATGAAAGAACAGCAAGTGTAAGAATGCAGCACACAGACTATGAGCAGAAATGCGCTGCGTATGTCATGGCATATGGAAAGAAGCTGACTTACGATTTTGAAGAGGGCGATATTGTAGGAAGATAAAAGCATTTGACGCAGAAAGAATTGAAGTGTATATATATTTGAAGAAATTACAAAGATTGAGAGGAAAATGTATATGAAGATACATTCAGTGGCAGTACTTGGAGCAGGAGCAGTCGGCTCTTATGTTATATGGGGACTTTCAGAAAAGAAGGATATAAGTTTAAGCGTTATTGCAAAGGGTGAAAGAGCGGAAAGACTTAAAGCAGAAGGCTGTCTGATTAATGGAAAGACATACCACCCGGAGGTATTGACCCCAGAGGAAGCAAAAGGTGTTGACCTTCTTGTTGTATCATTAAAATACGGCGCACTTGCAGGTGCATTAGATGATATTAGGGAAGCCGTCGGTGAGAATACAATTGTCATGAGTCTTATGAATGGTGTTGACAGTGAAGAGATAATATCTACCAAGATAGATAAATCACATATCATTTATTCACTTATAAAGGTGGCGTCACACCGCGAAGGTAAGGAATATGTGTTCAATCCTGAGACTACAATAGGCATTATATATGGAGAGGAAACTGCACCATTTGAGAGTGAGAGAGTTGTGGCAATAAGAGATTTATTTGATGGAACAGGACTTAATTACAGAGTGACTGAACATATCAAAGAAGAGATATGGAGCAAGTATAGACTTAATATCTGTAACAATCTTCCACAGGCTATTATTGGAGCAGGTGTTGGCTGTTATACTGACAGTGAGCATATGAAAGCAATAAGCGAAGGATTACGTAAGGAGGTTGAAGCAGTAGCTCTTGCCAAAGGCATTGATATGAGCAGATGTGCAGATAACTCAAGCCGTGGAAGTGCTGTTCCGCCAACAGCAAGATATTCAACACTGCAGGATATTGACGCTGGCAGACACACAGAGATAGATATGTTCTCCGGCGCAATGATGCGCATGGGGAAAGAACTTGGAATTGATACACCATATAATGAATATACATATCACATCATCAAGGCACTTGAAGAGAAGAATGATGGCATGTTTGATTATGATGAGAATAGTGAGGCTGTGACTTATTCTAAGTAGTGGCAGACGGATTTAGCAGGCATGTGGGGTACAATACAGAAAATATAAGATATTAATCATGGCGCAGCCTTTTTAAGGGCTGCGCTTATTGCTTCTATAAAGACGGAATATGTATATCTGTTGGCTGAATCATAGGTTATGTTGGTTGTGCCGGCTTCCATGACTTTAGCAGCAACTTCATCAAATGAAGTTGTGAGCTTAGGGTACATAGTTGTGATTGATTCAGAAAGATTAACAAGCTCAATGCTGTTAATGTTAGAGGAATCAACTGTGACCTGGATATCAACGGGGTTGCCGTCTAACAGAATAGAGGCGGTATATACTCCGGGGCAGAATTTAGGAGCGTCGGTATTATCAAGGGGTGTCTCAATATTAGAAGAAGCAGAAGCATTTACAGTGCTGCTCTTGGGTTTAGTAGTATTCCTGGAATTATCAGAACTATTGCTGCCAAGACGGATAACAGCGAATATAATAAAAGCTATTATAATAGCAGCGATAACCGCTCCAATAAGGAGCTTTTTAAATGGAATAACAACAATTTTAGTCTGACTCATCACAAAGAAACCTGCCCTTCATATTCATTATTACAAAATATATGGTATGGAGTGGGAGATTATGATTAAAATGTGGTATATTAAATACAAATGGATAAAGTCTGTATAATGGTGTAAATTCGATATAATTAAAAAGAGCCAAATGCTCATCTTTCAGTTATAATTAAGTTACCACACAAAACATAATTGAAAGGATAAAACATATGGCTCAATTACATTTTACATTAGATTACAACTTTTTTGTAGGACTTTTTTCAGAATCTAAGGATGATGCCTTTGGTAAACTTATGGAGGCATTGCTCAATCAAGTTCTCCAAGCTGAATCAGCAGAACAGCTTGGTGCTGATAATTATGAACGTTCAACAGAGCGTTCTGATTATCGAAATGGAACCCGCACAAGAAGTTTAACAACGCGTATTGGAAAGATAGAGCTTAAAGTTCCTAGACATCGTAATGTTCCATTCAAAACATGCCTGTTTGAAAACTATCAGCGTAATGAACAGGCATTAATTTCTACTATGATGGAAATGGTTATACAAGGTGTTTCTACTAGAAATGTCAAAAAAGTCACAGAAGAACTGTGTGGCGAAGCTTTCTCAAAATCTACTGTTTCAGAAATTTGTAAGGAATTAGATGTTCCTATTAAACATTTTAAAGAGCGACTGCTTCCAGAACATTATCCATTCATCATTGTAGATGCGATATATTTAAAAGCCCGTGAAGATCACCGGGTTAAATCAAAGGCATTGTTTTTAGCTATAGGAGTAAACAACATAGGCCATAAAGAAGTCCTTGGCTTTGAAGTTTATGATGCCGAGAAAATCAATACCTGGAAAGACTTCTTTGAAAGTCTTAAAAGTCGTGGCTTAAGAGGTGTTGACATTGTTATATCTGACGCACATGCCGGACTTGTTGAAGCAATAAAAGAATGTTTTTCCGGTTCGTCTTGGCAGCGCTGTCAAGCTCATTTCACAAGAAACATTATTGATAAATGTCCTAAGAAATACAGTACTGGTTTAGCATCTGAATTGCGAGATATGTTTAATGCATCTACGATAGATGAAGCAAGGCGACTGAAAGAATGTATATATGATGAATATCAGGATGTAGCTTCTGAAGCGATGGAAATTCTTGATGAAGGATTTGAAGACAGCATTACTATTATGGCATTACCATCAAAATATCGTATAGCTCTAAGAACCAGTAACATAATAGAACGTGAAAATCGTGAAATACGAAGGCGAGAAAAAGTTATTCAGATTTTTCCGAACACAGAATCTATTATTAGATTAATTGGCGCAGTCCTTGAGGATGATCATAATGATTGGAGCATAGGTCATAGACTTTTCGACATGAAGGAATACTATGACAAGTTAAATGCAATTCAAAGGACATTACTAAAGATAAAAGCAGCGTAAACATATTTAATATAGCTGAAAGATGAATTTACACACAAAAATGGACTTGACTACTATTTCATCACATTTTGCAATATTAGTAGGCTTCTTCCAAACTTATACTCTGATTTCATGTGCCATTTGACACTAACTTGTCTGCATACACATTTTGTTACACCTTTTCGGGTATAATGACAATCTTTTTTAAGCAAAATACACCCTAAAGGGTATAAAAATAGCAGAGACTTAAATTTCAAGTCCCTGCCTTTTTTCTAATATATATTACTGTTCATTAAAAAGTGCTGTTGAAAGATATCTGTCTCCTGAATCTGGAAGAAGTGCAACAATTGTCTTTCCTGCATTCTCTGGGCGGGCTGCAAGTATCTGTGCTGCCTTAAGTGCTGCACCTGAAGAGATACCAACAAGTATACCCTCGCTCTTTGCAAAGCTTCTACCCTCTACGAATGCATCTTCATTCTCGATTGCAATAACTTCATCATATATCTTAGTATTAAGTGTATCTGGAACAAATCCTGCACCAATACCCTGAATCTTATGTGGTCCTGCCTCGCCCTTTGAAAGAACCGGGCTTGTAGCTGGCTCTACAGCAACAATCTTTACATCCGGGTTCTGTGACTTAAGGTATTCACCAACACCTGTAACAGTTCCGCCTGTACCCACACCTGCAACAAATATATCAACCTTTCCTTCTGTCTGCTCCCAGATTTCTGGACCTGTTGTAGCCTTATGAACTGCTGGGTTAGCTGGATTTACGAACTGGCCTAAGATTACTGAACCAGGATTCTGCTCCTTTAATTCCTCAGCCTTAGCGATAGCACCCTTCATACCCTTAGCGCCTTCTGTAAGAACAATCTCTGCACCATAAGCCTTCAGAAGATTTCTTCTCTCAACTGACATTGTATCAGGAAGAGTAAGAACTGCTCTGTATCCCTTAGCAACTGCAACTGCAGCAAGACCAATACCTGTATTACCAGATGTTGGCTCTATAATCATTGCTCCTGGCTTAAGCTCACCCTTCTTCTCAGCATCCTCAATCATAGCAAGGGCAACCCTGTCCTTAACTGAACCGGCTGGGTTAAGATACTCAAGCTTTGTAAGAAGTGTAACTCCTTCAATTCCTGCATTCTTAGCGTAACGGCTTGCGTTAAGAAGAGGTGTGTTTCCAATAAGTTCCAATGCACTGTTAATTACTTTACTCATGTTTTATCTTCCTCCTTATTATGAATGCATTTGCAAATATGCTTTTGCGTTCCTATTAACCTACTAACTTGATGTGTAAATGTGTTGTTGAATATAAAATACCACTATCAGTCTTCAATGTCAACACCATTTTCATGACGAGTTTTAACCATTGCATCATGTGTAATATCTTTAATAACTTCACTGGCAATTATAAGTCCTGCAACAGATGGTACAAATGCGGTTGACCCCGGAATATCGCGTCTTTCCGTACATTTATGGGCTGCTCCCGGAGGACATATGCAGTTAGTCCGGCAGCTTATTCCCATATCTTCAATAGGACGAACCGGCTTCTCCTTAGAATATACTACCTTAAGGTGCTTAACATTCCTCTTCTTTAATTCTCTTCTCATAACTTTGGCAAGCGGGCATACCGATGTCTTATATATATCAGCAACCTCAAATTCCGCCGGATTAAGCTTATTACCAGCACCCATACTGCTTATAATCGGGGTTCCTGCTTCCTGACACGCCATTACAAGTGCTATCTTGGCTGTTACAGTATCAACCGCATCAACTACATAGTCATATTTTGAAAAATCAAACTGATCTTTAGTCTCCGGAAGGAAAAAACATTTGTGTACAGTAACCTCACAATTCGGATTAATATCATGAATTCTCTCTTTGCACACATCTGTCTTATACTGTCCTATTGTTTTTCTTGTTGCAATAATCTGCCTGTTAAGATTGGTAAGACACACCTTATCATCATCTATCACATCAATCGCACCTACTCCGCTTCTTACAAGTGCCTCCACTGTATATCCACCAACGCCGCCTACACCAAATACTGCGACACGGGAATTTTCTAAT
>OGXY01002342.1_pt1 | contig 10970 bp, 10 predicted proteins | sample 1576411 | NCBI WGS metagenome assembly OGXY01 (sample SAMEA3541498, study PRJEB24748) | human gut metagenome | biome: human gut; feature: human-associated habitat; material: faeces | place: China | collected 2012 | reverse complement strand
ACCATACCAGCTGTATCATATGCCCGGGCGAGCCGATATCCTGCAATGTAATCTGCATTCTCGCTGTATTTTTCACTACAGGTGCCTTTTTAATCACAGCATGGATGGCATAGGTGCTGCTCTCATTTACATTATTCAGTTCATCAATATCCGTTATTTCCGGAAACTTTACATAATCCCGGGGAAAATGAAGGAGTATATCACCAACGGTGTATACTCCCATTTTAGCAAATGCTTTTTGTGTTTTTTCCCCGATTCCCTTAACCGCGGTAATCGGTGAAGCTATATCCATATTTGCTCCTAAATATAATAAATATCATTTATATTCTTTAAAAGGCTTTACTCTACAGAAATAACATAATAGTAGATTGGCTGTCCGCCATCGTTGACCTCAACCTCTACATCAGGATATTTCTCTTCGATTGCTGCCGCAAGCTCATTAGCTGAGTCCTCATCAGAATCACTTCCGAAATAGATGCTGACAATCGCTGAATCCTCATCTACCATGGCATCTACCATCTCAAGTGCGGTAGCCCTTAAGTCTGTTCCAACAGAAAGGATGCTCTTGTCTCCGATTCCCATGAAGTCGTTCTGCTTGATGGTTTTTCCGTCAATCTCAGTATCGCGGACTGCATATGTCACCTGTCCTGTCTTGACATTTTCTATCTCAGCCATCATCTGCTCTTTATTCTCCTCGGCACTGTGGTCAGGGATATAATTTACAAGCGCTGTGATACCCTGTGGGATAGTCTTTGTAGGGATAACAATAATCTGTTTATCCTCAACAAGGTCTACTGCCTGGTTTGCAGCCATGATGATATTCTTGTTGTTTGGCAGGATAAATACTGTCTTTGCATTTACATGCTCGATAGCGTTAAGCATATCCTCTGTGCTAGGGTTCATGGTCTGACCACCCTCTATGAGATAGTCCACTCCAAGGCCTCTAAACACCTCATTCATGCCTTCTCCGATTGAAACAGATACAAAACCCATTTCCTTTGCAGGCATGTTATTTGTCTTTTCATCAGCCTGAGCAGCTTCATAAGCCTCTTCCTCAGCCTTCTGCTGTGCTGCAAGCTTCTGTGAATCCTTGATGAGCTTTTCCTGATGCTCCTCACGCATATTGTCGATCTTTATCTTGCTGAGTGAGCCGAAGGTAAGTGCCTTCTGCAGTGCAAGTCCAGGGTCGTTTGTATGTACGTGAGTCTTTACGATCTCATCGTCAGCTACAACGACTATAGAGTCACCAATTGACTCGAGGAATGCCTTGTATGCGTGCTCCTCATTGTCTGACATTGGCGCATTGAGTACAATAATAAACTCTGTGCAGTAACCAAACTTAATCTCTGCCTCTGTCTCAGCCGAAATCTTTGCAGGGGCTGCTCCTGTTGGTGCGCCCTCGATTGTATAGTCAATCTCCTTGCCGATAAGGGCATCATATGCTCCCTTTAATACCTGAACAAGTCCCTGTCCGCCCGAATCCACAACACCTGCCTGCTTTAATACAGGAAGCATCTCCGGTGTCTGGTCAAGCACATACTCAGCCTGCTTTATAACCTCTTCAACAAATGTGACAACATCCTCTGTTTCGTCTGACAGCTCAAGAGCCTTTTCTGCTGCGCCCTTTGCCACTGTGAGGATAGTTCCCTCCTTAGGCTTCATTACTGCCTTGTAAGCTGTCTCAACCGCCTTCTGGCATGCCTCACAAAGAATAGTGACATCTATCTCATCGTATTCCTTTATAACCTTGCAGAAGCCTCTGAAAAGCTGTGATAAGATAACACCCGAGTTTCCTCTGGCGCCTCTTAAAGAGCCTGATGAAATAGCCTTTGCAAGCTCTGCCATGGTAGGATTTGTGAGCGAGCTGACCTCCTTGGCCGCAGACATGATTGTCATTGTCATATTTGTTCCGGTATCACCATCCGGTACCGGGAATACATTCAGCTCATTTATCCAGTCTTTCTTTGAATCAAGATTCTTGGCTCCCGCAAGAAACATCCTTGCAAGGAGCTTTGAATTAATGCTTGTGATCTCCACTTTTTGTAGTCCTCCTTAATCAATTACCCTTACGCCCTCAACGTAAATATTGATCTTTGCAATTTTCATTCCTGTAAATGACTCAACCTTGTACTTAACCGTCTCGATAAGATTGTCCGAAACAGTGCCGATCGAAATACCATACGCTACTATTACATGAAAATCAATGGTAATTTCGTTGTTCTCATCTACCTTTACATTTATTCCATGGTTCAGGTAATCTCTCTTTAAAAGCTTTACAAGACCATCCTTCATGTTGACCGCTGCCATGCCTACTATTCCAAAGCACTCTACAGCTACAGAGCCTGCATAGGTTGCAATAACATCTGTATCAATTAAAATTTGTCCATATTGGGTATCCATCTGTCCCTTCATAATATATACCTCCATCATATTGTGACGTAGCTAATGTTATTATACCTTTTTTTTCACAAAAAGCAAATATTTTTATATTTTATCCTTGCATTCTTTATTTTAATCTGATAGAATACATTTGTTGTGAGCTTAAGAGTATGGTAAGCTTAGTGAAATGCAAGGAGGTGCAATATCATGGCAAAATGTGCAATTTGTGAAAAAGGTGTTCATTATGGAAATAATGTCAGCCATTCTCATAGAAGATCAAATCATGTTTGGAAGTCAAACATTAAGAAGGTTTCTTGCAAGGTCAATGGAGTTCCACAGAAGTTATATGTATGTACTTCATGTTTAAGATCTGGCAAAGTTGAGAGAGCTTAGTCTTTATTTTTGAATCTTTTGAATTTTAAAGGACATCCGTTTGGATGTCCTTTTTATTTGCTTTCATATATGAAATTAATCCTGCTTATCGTCCTCTGCCTCGTCTACCTTTACATCGTCGAGATTAAGGTCATCATTTTTTCCCTTTGAGAAGCGGCTTACAATGTCCGGCACCATATCAAGAATCTTTGTCATGCCGTCCTGATTCTTTACATTGACAAGCTTTGTCTGTCCATTCTGGATAACGAGCACTGCACTAGGCTGAATCTTTCCACCCATACCACCGGCTCCGTTATTTTTCTTTTCTGCCGAAAATGCTCCTGCTGCCACTCCAAACGACACATCCACAAGCGGAAGTATGATTGTATCCCCTATATGAATCGCATCACCGACTACAGTCTTTGTAGTGATAAAGCTGTCCATCCCCTTGAAAAGTGACTCTACTGTGTTATTGAAACTATTATCTGCCATAATATCTTCCTCCTATCTGCTTATCCTATTATATAATCTGCGGCAGTTTTTATCAAATAAAATTCTAAGTGTTGCCGCTAAAATACTTATTACTATCACATGCCCCTTTATATCAAAGCTGCCCTTTGCATATGGATTTTCACTCTCGAAATCAGGTGTAATCCGCCATCTGTTTGTATAGCCGACAGGAAAGCATGCTAAAATCCCCAATGAAATACCTGTTGTATCAGGCGAGCCGGTTGAATAAACCATTGTAAGCTTAAGCCTCCTTGGGCATATTCTTTTAAGAATGATAAAAAGCTCTTTTTTCAGATGTAAAAAAGCGGCTTTGTTTCTCTCATCGCTGTATTCTCTTTTTAGCTTATAGATACAGTTTTTTATTTTTTCTGACTTATCTTTAAATTGCTTTTTATGTGACTTTTTGTTTCGCTTTTTATACCTTTTTTGATGTGTGAGCTTTGTTTGTTGTTTTATATGCTGATTCTCATCAGTTACTGACCTGTACTCATTATGCGTACGTGCTGTGCATTCATCCTCTGCCTGTTCATCTGTGATGTGTTCTGACTCATCTGCCGGTATTTTAGGCTCATCTCCGGTGTTTTCACTGACTTTATCTTCTGTTTCAGTTTTAGCTGCATCATCCATATCGTCATCATCCAAAGCCTCATAATTATCAAACAGCTTCTTCTTCACAAAAGCAAGCCTTATATATCCGTCAGTTTCATCCGCATACTCTATATGCAGTGCAAACAAATGAAAAAGCCACGACACATGCGCTTTTGCTCTTATGTCTGTATTGTCAAAGCTTCCGACAGCCCTGTACTTGACCGGCACAAACAGTACGCAAAGCAGCGCTGTAAGTATAAGAGCAAGCACTACAAGGAGTATGATGCCTATGACCTTTAAAATCGTAAATATCATCTATCTATTTCCTCCGTTTGCTCTTTAAATAGCTCTTCACATCTGTTTTACCTGTATTTTCGTATGTCTCCTTAACAATATCACAGGCCAGCAAAAGTGCCTCATCATAATTACCCGCTACTGCGATTATGTGCAGATTCTTCTTAGGATATCCCTTTTGCAGCAATTCTCTTGTCGGAATGATATCCAAAAGATTTTCCTCATTTGACGGAAACGTGATGATGTATGTGTGAAGCATGCCGGCATTATGCTCTATCTTCCACTTGATTTTCTTTATCTTTCCGGTAACAGACTCTCCTACAAATAAATCCTCATACCATTTCATTCCAAAACCTCAAAAAGCAGTTTTTAAAACTGCTTTTTAATAATACTAATAATACTTGTGTGTCCCCCATAAATTGCTTTTCTTTAAATCCAGGTACTCATTGTAAGCCTTCTCAAGTATCTGCTTCTCATTTGCAAACTTGAGCAGATGATATGCCTCGTGATACTTGTAAAACCCTGAATCCATGAAATACTCTTCTCTTTGCGGTTTACTATAATAACTTTCGCCCATCATAAGATACCAGTGTACATCCTTTTCCACTGTATCATGTGGCACGGTAAAAGAATAGTGGCTCTTACCCACGTATTGGATTATCGTTGCACTGGCACCAGTCTCCTCTTTCACTTCACGGATTGCAGTGTCCTTATACTCTTCATCAGATTCCACAGTTCCCTTGGGCAGTACCCACCCCTCGTACCTGTTCCTGTAGTTCTTGTATAAGAGTAATATTTTGCCACGAAAGATTACCACACCGCCACAGCTCGTTGCTTCTATCATTGCCATTCCTCCAAGTGTGGTTTAAACGCTATCTGTCAGTTCAAGCGAAATATGAACGATAACGTCTGTCATTACACTTAAGTATAACCTACTTCTAAAAAAAGTGCAACAAGCCTATTCATTGAAATATTTATCAAATACCTTTTTTGCCACCGGCACCGCATATGTGCTTCCGGCACCCGAATCCTCCACAATTACTGCGATTGCCAGATCATTGTAGCCATCCTTTTTTCCATAGCCCACAAACCAGGCATTGGTCTGGTCTGTAGAATCTGATACCTGGGCAGTTCCGGTCTTTCCAAAGGCCTCATAGCTCTGGTCTCTTAGCTTTGCGCCTGTTCCATCAGATACCACTGCTGCCATAAGATTCTGAAGAAAAGCTGCCTGATCCTTTGACATAATCTGCTTGTATGAAGCCGGTTTATTCTGCTCCACAAGCGCCCCGCTCGCATTTTCCGTATGGTCTACCAGATATGGCCTCATCAGATTTCCATCATTGCAGATTGCACCGGCAATCATGCACATGTGAAGCGGTGAAACAAGCGTGTTTCCCTGACCTATCGTGGTCTGCATGGTCAGAGCTGACGAAGCATTGTTATCCAGCGCAAACTTACTCTTTTTTGAATCAAAGGCTATGGGCAGATTCTTGTTGAAAAGCATGTCGTCACACAAGGTATTAAGCTTATTGTTGTCCACCAAAAGACCTATATTGGAAAAGGACGAGTTGCATGACTTTGCAAACGACTTTGTTAAGTCCTCCTGTCCGTGTGATTTATTGCCGGCACAGTGGATTGTAAAGCCGTCCTTTGTAATACTGCCGTCACAATCAAAGCTGTAGTCGTTGTATGTAGACGGATTTTCGTTATAATACTCAAGTGCTGTAAAAATCTTAAACACTGAGCCCGGAGCATACTGTCCCTGTGTTGCCCTGTTGTAAAGAGAAGTGCTGCCATCACCGTTTACGCTCTCCCAGTCACTTGCGATGGTATTTGGGTCATAATCAGGCTTTGACACCATAACTGCAATCTTTCCTGTTTTCGGCTCAATTGCAATGACAGCCCCTTCGTAATCTCCAAGAGCATTGTATGCAGCCGCCTGTGCTTCGTAATCCAGTGTGGTTATGACATTATCACCGGTATTTTTCTTGCCGCTTATATCATTTACTATCTGGTCAAGGAAAAACTCATGTGAGCGAAGCAATGAGAAATTTTCCTGCTTTTCAAGCCCGGCCTTACCGTTTACGGCAAAGCCTGCCACATGCGCAAACATCCTGCCGTCAGGGTATTCCCTTGTCTCAGATGCATCCGAGCTGACATTTGTCCGTGCTATGACATGTCCATCCTTAGTCTGTATCTCGCCCCTCACTACATTCTTAGAGAAAAGATCCTGCAGCGAATTGTATGGACTGTTGATGAATTCGTCGCTTTTTACAAACTGGAAATATAAGAAATAACCTATCAATCCAACAAAAACTATAAGGAAAAAATATGTAACAACCGCATACTCTCTATTTCTGTGTCTTCGTGCTGTTTTTGCCGCCTGCTGCCGGTTTTCTCCTTCTCTGTTGACTTCCCTGCGCCCCTGGCTCTTTAGCTGTCTGCTTTTGTCTGTTTTTTGTCTCATGGTCCTTTCGTCTCTTGTCATCTATATTTCTCCTTTTTTCAGGGGCTGCCTGCATAATATACATGCCCTGTATCATTCCAAAAATAATCATCGTAGATAGAAGCGAGCTGCCACCGTAGCTCACAAGCGGTAGCGTCACACCGGTCATCGGTATAAACTTGGTTGAGCCGCCGACAGTTAAAAGCACCTGAAGCGCATACACACTGCCAAGTCCAAGCGCCACATACTTGTAAAATGCATCCTTCATCTGCATGGAAAGATTAAATATCATAAGAAAGCAGCTGACACAAACCATAATGAGGCAGACAGCAAATATACCGCCCATCTCCTCTGATATAGCCGCTATGATAAAGTCCTTTGACACAATAGGTATCTTATTCGGCAGTCCCTGCCCCAGTCCAAAGCCAAACAGTCCGCCTGTGCCTATGGCAAAGAGCGACTGACACACCTGATAGCCGGCCTTGTCTATAACAGAAAGAGGATCAAGCCATGCAACAATTCTGTTCTTCACATGTGAAAACAGATGATAGCCTGCGTACATTCCAACCCCCACAAATGCAAGACCTCCGGCAAAAATATAAAACCTTTTTGTCGCAACATAAATCATGACCAGATATGTAAAGAAATACAAAAGCGCTCCACCGAGGTCATTTGATGCAACAAGTATCAGCACAAACACTGCCGATACGCCGCTTGTTATGGCAAGCTGCTTTAAATCAGTTGATTTATACAGCATGGATGCTATAAAAAACACAAAAAGTATCTTTACAAACTCAGATGGCTGAATTGAAACAGGACCAAAGGTCAAAGAGAGCTTTGCTCCCCTGCTCGCCACTCCTACCACAAGCACTGACAAAAGACCAACTATTCCCACACCGGCATATGTCCATGTCAGTTTTCGAAACATCGTGCCTTTTTGCATGATAAGCGGTATTAAAAACGCAAATATCGTTCCGGCAAGTACAAAAACAAACTGCCTTAATGCCTTGTCAAACGAAATTCTAGTTAAAATAATCATGCTTATACAAAGCATCATCACCATGTTGTTTAGCACAAGCTCTGAGGCATTCTTATAAAACTTATGATAAATCAAATAAATTGATTCAAAAAGCACAAGCTGTGCTATATAAAATCCTATTATCTTTGTATCCATTGTCGTGACAAAGAGCACCAAAAAACCATCTAAATGAATCAGAAACATATAAAATCTCTGCAGATTATATATATGCCTCTGCTTTTTCGGCTTGTCGGGATACTTGAATAAATGAAAGCATAAAAAAGTATATATGAGAAAAAGTATTATCATAATATACTTGGAAAGCTGTACTATCAGATGTACCATGTTATTCTACTCCTCTTTTGTAATGTCCGTTTGTATATTCAGCTACCTTATCATCCATAACCGCCTTAATCTGCTTTGGAGTCTCGATTGTAAAGCTGTATCTAAAACTCCTGATACCAGCCTCCTTAAGCTTACCTATATTCTTTGTGAGCATGGTAGGCAGTGAATTATATATTGTATTATAGCACTCCTTACAGTTGTTACAAACTGCAAAGGATTTATTGTATCTGTCCTTTAAATATATAAGCTTTTGCTTTTTATCACAGCCCTTTGTGTTTTTGTGCACACAATTGGCGGTGGTCATAAGCGGATAATATCCATAGACTATCATCTGCGAGCCTATATTGTTTCTATGCATAATCTCCCTTGAATTAAGTTCAAGCGGCACTGTGTCACCACTTACTCCGTGCTCAAAAAATACACTCTTTGAAACATCATTAAAGGTATACATATTGTGGTCTAAAATAACTTTTTTCCCTGTAAACAGATTTTCTGTCAGATAAAGCTCCTCGTAATTTTTCACAACAAAGCCCTCGAAGCTTACCGTATCAAGCTCTTTTGCGATAGATACAAAATAATCCGATGAATCCGCCCTGAATATCGTAGGCAGCATGAGATACACTTTTTTATTTCGCTTTGTAAGGCTTTTCACATCATCTGCAAACTGCTGTATCAGAGTCTTCCTGTCATACATGTCAAAATCCAGATAAAATACATCAAAGCAGTCATAGCTAATAAGTGTATCAAGCTGCGCGCGTGTCATACACGAGCATATGGTGGTGTAATCCTTTGCATTTACAGCTCCATCTTCATGTGCTGCATCGCTTTTTACGACATGTTCAGGGAGCTCACACATACTTGATATATCAGCATATCGTGCATCATTCCTGTAATACTTTTTCAACAGCTTATCACAAAGCCCTGAAATTGCATCACGCCGCAGCTTGTTTAGTGCTCCGTTTGGCACAAAGACGTTTTCTCCGATTTGAGCTTTAATATGTGAAAACTCAAAGTCTGTATCACCGGTTTTGTTTATCCTGTCGATAGCGGCTTTTTTATCAAGCGATGCCTTAAGTGCGGCGCTGACAGGTTCTATTGAGGCTTTGTATGTCACATCACCTCTTTTTACAGTGAGGCTTCCGGGCTCGCCCTCTCTTAAAACAAGCTCTCCCTCTATCGAGAGCTTTCTTTTTTCAGGCGAAGGCTCTGCAGCATTTGAAACGAAATTAGGCTTCACATAAGTCACCATATCAGAGCCATTGTGGTCGAAATAATACCTGTCTGTGAAACCACAGCGGTTTCCAAGTGCCTTTATCCTGTCATAATCAGCATCGGTAACAGGCTTCATACTGTCGATATAGTTTCTGTAGTATTTTACCACTCCGCATGCATACTCAAGCTGCTTCATACGTCCCTCAATCTTGAGCGAATAAACACCTGCATCATGCAGCTTGTCAAGAGCCTTTATACCACACATATCCTTAAGGCTTAAAATGTATTCATCCTTTTTGCCCTCCACGGTATACGGCAGTCTGCACGGCTGTGCACAGCGGCCTCTGTTTCCGCTTCTACCACCTAAAATACTGCTGAAAAGGCACTGTCCGGAATACGAATAGCACAATGCTCCGTGCACAAAGGCTTCAAGCTCCATGCCGGTTTCCTCATGTATGCGCTTCATCTCGGCAAGAGAAACCTCCCTTGCCATGACCACACGCGTCACTCCAAACTGTGAAAGAAAACGCACTCCGTCTGCTCCAGTCACCGTCATCTGTGTACTCGTATGTATCTCCATTGACGGAAAATACTCATGGATAGCCTTCACCACTCCAATATCCTGCACTATCACTGCATCAAGCCCTCTTTTGTAGTACACAAGCAGGTAGTCGTATAGCTTTGAAAACTCACTGTTTTTAATCAGCGTATTGACCGTCAGATACACCTTTACTCCTCGTAAATGCGCAAAATCAATTGCCTCTAAAAGCTCCTCTTCTGTGAAATTATTGGCATATGCCCTGGCTCCAAACATGCTTCCGCCCACATACACAGCATCGGCGCCGCTTTCTATCACACCCTTAAGTATCTCAAGGTTGCCTGCCGGTGCAAGCAGTTCAAAATCTTTATTTCTCATATATTTCCTCATATAGATGCTCATTTAATATCATATAAACCTGCAATAAAATAGGGAACAGTGTACGATAACTGTTCCCCTTTTATTGCTATTTATCGCTACTGTCATTTGCCCCTTTAGAAGCATGTGCAGATTTTTTAACAGGCTTTTTTCCATCAAGAAGTGACTCCTCAAGAGTTGCCTCAAGTCTCGCCTTGTTGAGTAAAAGCTCTTTGTTTTGTGCCTCAAGCTCCTTCATGCTTGCCTCAGCATTCTCGGTCTTTACCTGATTGGAAATTAAATCATGCTTTAAATCGTATATTTCCTTATCCTTATTCTCTATATCACCCTCGAGCTTTTCGACAAGTGCCTTTGCCTTGAAATAATCATCCGCAATATTGAGCTCGATAAGTGTGCTCTTCATATTGCCCGGAAGATGCTTATACTCATCCATATCATCAAACTCTGCAATCTTGTTGTTGATGTATGCCGCAACCTTCTGTAAGTATTCCTCATTCTCATATCCTGACAGTGTGTAAACCTTTCCGTCTATTACCACCTCGGCATTTGTTTTTGCAGACATTTAATCATCCTCCGTTTTCACATTTATTCAAACCAGCTATATTAATATCAATTTCAATATCAAATACTTAATTATTATATGCCTTATAGATATAAATTGCAACTTTAAGCCCTTTTTCTCTCAAAATGCTCAAAGGCAAGGTCTGTCGCCACACGTCCCTTTGGTGTGCGGTTTATGAAGCCGTTCTTCACCAGATACGGCTCGTAAACATCCTCAATGGTTCCGGCATCCTCACCTATTGCCGCCGCAAGCGTATCAAGGCCCACCGGTCCTCCCGCAAACTTGTCAATGATGGTGAGAAGTATATTTCTGTCGTTTAAATCAAGTC
>OGXY01002337.1_pt1 | contig 10987 bp, 10 predicted proteins | sample 1576411 | NCBI WGS metagenome assembly OGXY01 (sample SAMEA3541498, study PRJEB24748) | human gut metagenome | biome: human gut; feature: human-associated habitat; material: faeces | place: China | collected 2012 | reverse complement strand
CCTGTATCATAGAACATTTTTGTGCCCTGTGCCGTATGTCCACAAAGTAGGAATTCGGGGTAAAAATCAGAAATTTCCACGATTGCGGAATTGATATGGTATAATCAATTCAACGGTTATAAATGTCGTTAGAAAGGGGGAACTGCTTCAATGAACGGAGCTACTACAATACAGGAACGGCTAAAAGATTTACGATTAAACAAAGGATTAAAACTGGAAGAACTGGCTGAGCAAACGGGTATTTCAAAATCGGCTCTTGGCAGTTATGAAAAAGATGACTATAAGGAAATCAATCATGGCAACCTTATCCTGCTGGCAGATTTTTATGGGGTGTCCCTCGATTATCTCTTTTGCCGGACAGAGAACCGGGCGGAGATCAACACGCCATTAAGGGAGCTGCATTTGAGTGATGAGATGGTAGCACTTCTGAAAAGCGGTCGGATTAACAACCGTCTGCTGTGCGAACTTGCCACCCATAAGGACTTTATCAAGTTTCTTGCGGACATTGAGATTTATGTGGATGGGATTGCCACCATGCAGATTCAAAACCTCAATGCCCTTGTCGATACCGTCCGGCATGAAATTATAGAACGGTATCGCCCCGGCGAAGATGACCCACATTTGAAAGTGCTGCAAGCCGCCCATATCAGTGATGATGAATATTTCAGCCACATGGTGCTGGATGACCTCAACCTCATTATCCGGGATATTCGGGAAGCCCACAAAAAGGACAGTGAGAGTGCACCCCAGACCACCGTTGCCGATGAACTGAAAGAAAATCTGGAAGCAGTCGAAAATTTCAAGGGCAGTCGGGATGAAAAGCTCGTTGTCCTTTACTGCAAGCAGCTTGGTATCAACTATAAAAATCTGTCAGATGAAGAATTTCGCTGGCTCATTCGTATTCTCAAAAAGTCAAAGAAAATGGGAACGCCTATCAGCCAGAGGAAAAAACGGTAAAGAAAAACCGCTGTTGCATGGTTTGTTAGCTTCCATGTAGCAGCGGTTTTTACTGTGGTTATTCAGTTGAAAATCAGAACGATAAACTGGAAGTTATCGATTTCTTTGTGCGCTGTATCTAACGGACAGCACAATGCTTACTGATGCGGTAATGACCTTTGCAAATACGGCGCTCCACCAAATCGTGATTTGACCGCCAAACACCGGCGGCAGCATCAGCATCAACACCAGCATGATGATGGGTTCGATAAAGGTCAGAACATAGGACAGCACACTTTTTTCGGTTGCGTAGAAAGCCGCCGCGGAAACTCGTGTGATGGCGTCAAACGGAACCGACACAAGGAAGATCGGCATGACCTTTATGACCCCTGCGTTTACCTCGGCAGATGAACCGAACAGTAGTCCAATCTTTCCACGGAGCAGGTAAATCAGAATCGCACTGATTACCGCCAAAACCATGGAAAATTCATACGCCAGCGTTTTGGTTTGTTTGAGCGATTTTTCTTCGCCTGCTCCGTAGAACTGACTCATGAGCGGCTGGCTACCATCACCGACACCCTGCAAAAGAAGATAAACAATGCAGATGATATAGGAGATACAGGCATAGGTGGCGATAGCCTCCTGTCCGCCATAATAAACCGAAAATCGGTTGATGATCACAAGAGAGATATTTGGGGCAAGGGTCAAGCCAAATGGAGCAAGTCCGATTTTTAATATCTGAAATGCCGTTTTCGGGGTATCAACAGGTGCGATTTTCAGAGTGAGGTTCTTTTTGATGGCGCAATACACGAGTGCAACCGCCATGGTAACTCCCTGCCCAATAATGGTCGCCAATGCCGCACCGTACATGCCCCGTCCAAGAACCCACACAAAAGTATAGTCAAGAGCAACATTGGTAGCAAAGCCGCAGATCATAGCGATCATTGCCCACAAAGAACCGCCGTAATTACGCATAAACGGAACCAGTCCGGTGCCGAACACCTGTAAAATCGCTCCAAGGGCAATTACCTTGATATACTCATTTCCCAGAGTAAGCAACTCGCCCGATGCACCAAGGGCAGAAAGGATTTTCTCTGAAGTGAAGAAAACGGTGACAGTCAGGACAGCGCTGAAAAGAAGCATCAGCCATGTTGCACCGGCAACGAACTCCCGTGCTTTTTTCTCATTTCCTGCTGCTTTCAGAATGGAGTATTTGACTGAACCGCCCATTCCGATTCCTGTCCCTACGGATTGCAGGACCGCCGTGATGGGATATGCAATGTTGATTGCGGAAAGTCCGGCATCCCCGATTGAGTTGCCTACAAAGAAACCGTCAACGATGGCATACACCCCGGAAAGCGCAAAGGATAACACGGACGGAATCACATACTGAAAGAAAGTCCGCTTGTTATTCACTGCCCAGACCTCCTCTCAGCTCTCTTTCAAAGAGAAGATTGAAAAGGTCAAGAATTTCACACATGGCTTGGAGCCGTTCGTTCCCGATTGTTCTATAAACCTTCTCCTCGGCTTTTCGTAAAGGCGCAATCATTCTGTGGGCGTATACCTGTCCGCTTTCAGTCAAGACGATCCGCTTCTCACGTTTATCGCCCTCGCTGGCCTCCAACAGTAAATAGCCCTTCTTTTGAAGTGCGCTCACGACCGTATGAACCGTCTGTTTTTGCATACCGAAATTCTCTGCGATCTGCTTTTGCGTCAGTTCTCCCATGGATTCCAGCGCATACAGCACCATCATTTCCGGGTATCCGATGCCAAGTACTGAAGCTGCTTTTGTATATAGCGCAGTGCTTTTCGCCCACGCAACGTTAAAATGATTGTTTTCCATAAGTCCTCCTCTTACAAATAGTATTTACAAATACTATTATAGTATATTGTAAGGACTATTGTCAAGGGCGTATGGAGCAAAAAATTCTTATTTGTCATAATCATTCTACCATACCGTTATGAATAAATCATCTCTTGCAAAATAATTTCTTCTGCCCGGTTGTGAATGTTATTGCAACGCCGCACCCATTCCATTTGTTGGGTTCGTTTCAATTCCTCGGTCACGCCCTCGGCATCTTTCATCTGCTCCATGATGGTGTCTAACCGTTCCTGTGCCTGTTCGTTCAGGTCTGCAAGATATGTCCATAGCTCTCCGATCAATATCAATGTGTTCAATCTGGCTGGGTGGGCTTCCCTTAAATATTCCCGGTGCATCCGTCCATACTTTCCGATGGGGCGGTGTTCTTCTGGCAGTTTCAAATCTGGGATGTAGTAATCTCCAACAAGGATATAATCAATTCCGTTTTCCGTTATTCTTGGTTTCAATTCGCTCATATTTTTAATCTCCTCATTCTGGCCCATTTTTTTGCAAGTCTGACTCTCCAGAAATATTGGTAAATCTTTGGTAAATTTGAGATTGAAACACAAAAAACGCTTAAAATCGAGGGTTATGAGACGATTTGAGACGTTTCATCATGCCCGGTAAATCCTGCCGTGGCAAACAAATAGTACTTTTATCATTGTTTTGTTTCTCCTTGATTTGTTCCGGAATGCCCCGTTTTGCAAGGGGTTCCGGGGTTATTGTGATATGCTCTGAAATTACAGATTGTGGCAAATCAGAGCAAGATTGAGCATGTTGTTACTACCTGTTAGTAGTAAAAGAGGATGAGGTACTACTGCTTTTTCACACTTAGCTGTTATTTAAGTCATATTTATTTTCTATAATTTTATACAAAATATTTAACGGATGAGGTACCTTAAAAAGCAATAATTCCAATTCTTCTACAGTACGTATGCTTTTACCTTTAGACATCTTCAATCTATTATTAATCATTATCCATTCACGAATAATATTTATATCTATACTAATCATGTTATTTTGGGGAAGTTCATATGCGATTTCAAAATCTTGCTCTATTTTGCTTTCAAATTTTTCACTTAAATTTAATATTCTATGTTCAAACCATTCTTTTTTTCTTAATAATTCTGTGAATAATACTTCCTCATAAATCCATGGAGAAAATGTATACTCCTTTTTCCCTGATAATGTATTTTCTAAAACAGGAACAGAATTATATGTATTAACAAATATCACTACTTCTGATACGTCCATTACCTGCATTATCGCTGATGTTAGCATTGCATGTACATGACTCGTTGTAAGATTTCTTTTTTGATAATCATATGTCCCATCATCTTTTTTACACTTTATATCATCAATTTCTTTGAGCAGCCTATCAGCACTCCCCCAATAAAATACATCAATAAAAACATTTAAATCAAATTCTTTTCTTAGCATTCCTGCTATCGCAAATATTAAGTCTTCATCATTATGTGAATATGATATAAATACATCATAATGATCTTTAGCAAACACTTCTTTCAGTAATTTTGTTCCATCCACTGTACCATTTTCAAGATATTTTTTTAATAATCTTCTATATTTATTATTAAAATCTTGTTTGTATTGCTTACCTATATTCTCCCATACTTTTATTTGTTGTGAAGCATTGTATCTCAAAACATTTCCAAGTTCCCTGTTTGTCAATTTTAAATCAAACGCTTTATACACTATCGTTTAGCCCTCACTTTTATTTTATTAGCAATTGTATCTATTCTTTTGTCATATGCATCATTAACATATTTCTCTGGATTTTTGACAAAGTCATCCCATTTTACTAAAACGCAATATCTCTGGTTTTCATTCCAACAACACCCATCATGTGGTTCTATGTAATAATTTTGACTAAATTCTCGAATCACCGTATCATCATCTATTTTTACATAATTGTGATTACAGCCACACGAAGAACACTTATATGATCCCTTATAAATCTTTCCATACATTTCAGGCGTTACTACCCCTAAAACTCCATTTCTTGTATTATTTTCCCCATTATAAAGAGAGGCTTGAAGTTCCCTGATTATAAAATAGTTTTTCTTACGTCCCAAATAATCGTATCCTTCATTTTCCGATGAATGTGTCCCAATCAAACAAATAGTTACTGTAGAATCTTTCAGATACTCATTTCGTATTACTTGCATGATATAGTCTCCATTTTCACTGTCTATTACTTTATCCAAAGTTTTATCAATAATATCCTCTTTTGAAAATAATGTTACAAGCTTTTCTTTATAAGAAATGTCTTCTTTTTTAAAGCTCACAAAACATTTATGTCCCATAATCGTTCCTCCTACTACTTATGCTCCCAAAGATACTTTGTCACGATCTTTTGAATATACCACAATATTAACACATCCTTGTATCTTTTCTTCATACAGTTCAAATAGCGATGCCATAATCTCTAAAGAATCTTTCCTTGTGACACCAGTTCTAGATTGCCCCGTTCCCAACAGTGGAATATATATATCGAATCCATTTCCTTTTTTGTCATAATAATTTATGAGTTTCATAATTGTCTCCACTAATTCGTCTTTTGTATTTTGTGCATTATTATTTTCATCAAATTCCGACAGTGCCAACAAATAGAATACTGTATTATTATATTCATACTGTGCTATAGTTCCTTTGCTATAACATTTTAATTTTCCCCTCGCTTTAACATTCCTACTTAATACTTTCATTGGGCTAATTCCCTGCAAATTCAGGCTATTACTGATTTGGGCATCAATATCAGATATTGCAACATTTCTATCTTTCATACATTTAAGCCATCTTCCATGTATTGTTGTTGGACTTACTAACGGTTTATTGACCATAGAAAGATTTTCATCCACAATTGTGTCAAATGTTGTGTTTACGCCAACAACAACAATTTTTTTCTTTCCTTTAGTATTAAACGCTGTTTTCCATAAATCTCCATATCTTAAAACCAATTTTCCTTTTATAACCACAATTTTCTTATAGCTCATAACTTTAACAACTGCATAAAATAATGCTAATAATATTAAAATCGTCATTGTTATAATTTTACTACTACATGATTTTATTTTTAAATCACTTATATCAAAAAAAAGAAAGAATGCCGATGCTATTCCAAAAATAACTCCGCATGCTATTTTGAAGTATTCTAAGAATAGCTTTCCATTTATTTGTATTTTATTCAACATAATATTTTTCCTCCTGTTCTGAAGTAATTATTCGTTATGTTATTCTATTATACCATACATCATTATTTTTCCATAGAAAAAATACCCCAACCCAATAGTCAGAGCATCATCTACCGCCATCTGAAAGCCTGGTCGCAACACTTCCTAGATGGTATGAATGGAACTATAACTTTTCCCCTCTTCATGTTGCAGTTTTATAAGAAAAAGGGTTGCCTCCGAAGTTTACACACTTTGTATCGCCTTTTTCCCAAAATATTCCTTGACAAATAATGTCTGCACTGTAACATATCCCTGTTTCGTGCTTTGCCTTACTCCGGTCTTTGTTTTCAAAGATTTGGCTACCAGCTCACAAACTATCATCTATCCGTCTACGATATTTACAAGTAAATCCCTGCTTCTTAAATAAATGGAACTCTTTTTTAGTCAGCCCTATATCCAAAGCTCTGTATAAATACCATGCTGCAATGTATGAATATTGTTCCCATTTTCTGCATTTTTTGTAACCGCTTTTCTACTTACATCGTCAGTCTTGTACATCCACTTATAGAATTGCAAAAAAGTAACATATATGTTGTCTATCAAACACAAAAATTATATACATTTTTGCTGTCCATGAGCCAATTTTTTAACTTTATCAATATGTTATATACCTGATCATCTAATAGAGATGTTAGTTAACTCCTTCAAGTTCAATGTTCCTGAAATACAAACATCAGTAACATTTCTTATGTATACCACTTTTAAACTCAATGTTCCTGTACTTCTAATTTTTTCATTAGAAATTTTTGATATTACTTCTACTGAAACTTTTCCTCCACACTTATCTTCCAAACTCCCATAAATCTTTGTGCCAACTCCAATTGAAAGCATCTGTTCAATAATTTCATCTACTAAAAAAATCCGTTCTCATGTGGTTGATACGTAATCTCTCCTACCATATCGGTAACTATTGCCAATCCCTTATCTTTATTACATAAGTATTTGAGCGAGAAGTGTTCTTTTCTAAGGATGATTAAACTATTCATTTTCTCTTCTAAAAAAGCAAGCTAGGTGAACTCCTAGCCCGCAATTATGATAATCCATGCTGTTTATTTTAGTTTTCTCCAAAAACCTTATTCCAAGCAATCTTATGTTCAAAATTTATTTCTGTATTTTCAGACAAATTCTTAACATATCTTTCAACAAATAAGTCTGTATTTTCCAGCAATCTCAAATAATATTTTATAGTTGGAAAAACACCATTAACAATAATCTGACAGCCATGTTCTTCTCTTATTTTACAAACCATTTCATCTATTGCAGCTCTGTCATCCTCACTTGGTGCAACTGTACTTAATATATAATACCTCTGTACCGGCTTTTCACTAATCTTCTTGTATGCATCCTCAACCATAATAGGATTTACTGGAATATCAAATTTAACTTCGATTACTTCATAAATTGAATTATCATCGTCATTACGAACAACAATATCGCCAGTTTCACCACTACTTCTATCACAACTGTTGTGTGATGCCAACTTATCTAATGATTTCCCATCGAATCTCTTTAATTCTTCAATTATGCACTGATATACACTATACAAAGCAACAACGGGAAGAATTGCAGCACCTCTACTCTTATAAGGAAAATAAAAATGGGCATGCAATGCATCCATGATTTCATGGATTGTCATTTTCGTTTCTTTCTCAATAGGATTAACAAGTATCACTGTTTTATCCCTTTTACATTTTATGCTATATGCCATGATAGTAATTACATATTTTCTTGGATCCGCACTATTTTCCTCAACATCGTGTAATATATTCAAAAATGAAGATTTAACTTCCTTATTCTGAATTTTTCCTGGAAAATCCAATCCATATGGAATATTCTGCTCCAAACTTCGTGTAAGCCATCCTGATTCTTTCATAGCACCAAGAAATCTCTTCTGCTTCAAAAACGGCGTCACATATTTTGTGTCAAAGCTTCTACCGCTATATCCATTCTCCATATTAGCTTGATGGCGTCTTACATCCTGCTCCGGATGCAAACACTTATATACCAAACTTGTAAGTAAAACTGTAAATACTCCCTTGAATGTCTCTTCTTTGTCTACAACAGTTTTAACCATTTTAATCTGTTTTGCATTAAGCCCTACATCTTCTAATGCTACAATTTTCTCTGCTTCTGCATATGCTTCTTCCAAAAATTTATTTTCTTTATCCATGTTATCCTCTCCTGAAAAAAATTGATTTACTACTTCTTTGGCAACAGCATCTACCATATTAACACAAATTGAATTACCAATTCGTGCATATAGACTTGCAGTTCCTCCCACTTTTTTATAATCTTCCGGGAATCCCATAAATCTAAAACATTCATTCATGGTAAGTTTTCTTACTATGTCACCGTCCTTAATAAAATATCGACCACTCGATTCTTGAGAAGCCAGTGTCGGATGAACTCCTTCTGACGAATAGATTCTATTAGGTTGCTTATGTACCCTTGAAAGATGTTCTGTTCCTGGTCTTACACCTACTGTTCTTATTTTTTTGTTCCTATACCCACAGAACATAAGTCCTGATTTTGGCTGTTTTTTAATTAAATTTGGTTTCAAAATTGTATAACTGTCCTCCGGCAGAATCTCAAAATCTCCTTCTTTATCTAGAAATGGTTTCATTGATTCTATTCGATTCAGTTTCAATCTTTCATAATCAAATGCTATTCCGTTTCTATTTCCAACAATCACAATTCTTTCTCTATTTTGTGGCACTCCAAAATCTCTTGCATTTAAAACTTTATATACAACTGTATATCCTAATTCTGACAATGCTGAAAGCATCACTGTCAATGTTCTTCCTGAATCGTGTTTCTCTAAATTAGATACATTCTCTAACACAAAAGCCCGTGGTTTCTTTTCTTCTAAAATTCTACAAATATCAAAAAACAAAGTACCTCTTGTTTCATCATAAAAACCTTTTTGTTTTCCGCAAATTGAAAACGCCTGGCACGGAAATCCCGCACACAAAATGTCAAAATCCGGCACATCCTTTGGATCTAATTGTGTTATATCACATTTTGGATTATCTCCAAAATTTAGTTCATACATTTCACAAGCATGATCATCAATTTCAGAACTAAAAACACATTCACATCCAGCCTTCTCAAATCCTAATCTGAAACCACCAATACCCGCAAATAGGTCAATAAATTTTAATTTTTTCTCTGCCATCTCATTATTTTCTTCACAATTATCAACCGTTACAAATGTATTTTTTATCTACATTTGAAAACCTGTTTACAATATGAACTCCTTCATTTTTTATATTATCCTCGATATATTTTAATAGAGGGGTATCATCCACATAATAATACATCTGTGGAATAACAAATTTCTCCAAATTCCTTCGTAAATCACTCAAGAGAATCTCTGTAGTTTGTTGAAAATCTTGGATTTCCATAACACAATTATATTCTTCCATATACTTACATACTCGCTTACACACTTCAGCATCATCACGATATATATCCAAGAAATCTTCTATTTTTCTTTTATTTCCTAGAATCATTTTCCCTGTGATTACTTGAGCTGGACTACTTACATATAAATAAGCAAGTATCTGTTCGTTAGGAAACACTTTCCTGTGTTCATATATTTTTTCACCTGACAAAACTCTTTTATAAACGTCAGCTTTAAAACTCAAAAGCATTGTTCTCATTCTCTGTTCAAACACTCCAATTCATATCTGTATTAGTGTTTTGGTACACCACACATATCAACATTTTTATCTACAATACTTATTAAAAATGCTGATATTTCTTGAAATCTTACTGTAATCCCCCCATACAACTAATCCTCTTTATCCTTAAATTCAAAATACTTCTTTAATGAAACTCTTAATGAATTCAATCCTGTATAGATGTCAACATTTTCTCTAAAGTGCAATCCACAATCTGGTTGTTTTCCCTGTCGCTGCTCTTCACGAGAATACTTCAATTTATTTAGAAATCTTCTTCCACCATCTTGTGCATACTCTTTATCTAAGTCAACTTCCATTTCTGCTTCGATTCTCATACATCGTGCAGTATATGTCCTAGCCGTATGATAATTCTTCTATTTTTCAAGCCAAATTTTGAAATTCCTTTCATTTATAATAATATCTCTAATGCATAAAACATTAGTTTTATTATAGTGCAAAAGTGTGTATAAATCCATAAAAATATCACTTATCAAAAAATATCATTTCTACTACTTTATACTTGACACTTTATCCACAATCTCCTTTTTTCTATATGTTTTTTACAGATAAATTATTGACATATATTACATTATCTTTTTCTTTAATCTATCGAAAATTTATAAACAGATTTTCTGTTTTCAATTTTAAACCACATAAAAAGATTCAACGTATCCCAAAACCAACAAACCGTAATCCCCATCACATCTTCACATATTTCTGATTTCTGCTGTTTGGCTTGTCCGTTAGCTTCTTCATTACTTCAAGCAGCTTTTAAGCTGCCTCCTCTCCTATTCCCCCTGCTTACACTTCTCATACGCAAACAGCGCCGCTCCCAGCGCACCGCAAAGCTGTGCCTCATCGCAGATATACAGCTTTGCGCCCAGCTTTTCTTCGAGGGCATTGGTGATTCCTTTGTTTTTGGCAACGCCGCCGGTCATCATATATTCTCCCGGATTGTTCTTTCCGAGGCGGGCGGCAAGCGCCCCTACTTTTGAAGCGACAGAAACATTTAAGCCGTGGATAATGTCTGCCACATTTTTATTCTGGGCAACGAGGGATACCACTTCCGATTCCGCAAAAACCGTGCACATGCTGGAAATCACAACATTTTCTTTCCACTCCAGTCCCTTTGTACTCATCTCCTCTAACGAAAGTCCGAGCGTTCTTGCCATCATTTCAAGGAAACGGCCTGTTCCGGCTGCGCACTTATCATTCATCAGGAAATTCTTTACTGCGCCGTTTTCGTCAATGCTGAT
>OGXY01002331.1_pt1 | contig 11003 bp, 7 predicted proteins | sample 1576411 | NCBI WGS metagenome assembly OGXY01 (sample SAMEA3541498, study PRJEB24748) | human gut metagenome | biome: human gut; feature: human-associated habitat; material: faeces | place: China | collected 2012 | reverse complement strand
CGGAGGTCAAAGATCTCACACGCACCGAAATGACAGAGCTGATGGAACACATCTTCGGTCTGCCGGAGGTACAGAGAGCCGTCCGGCACATGGAGATTACACACATCAACCAAGCAAACAGAGGAAAGGAGCTGAAAGCCAATGGCACTATTCCACTTCACAGTAACCCAAACGAAACGCAGTAAAGGTCAGTCTGCGATTGCTTCTGCCGCCTATCGTTCCGGCGAAAAGCTGTACAGCGAGTATTACGGCGAATACAGCGACTACACCAGAAAGCGTGGTGTTATCTGCTCTGACATTCTCCTGCCGCCCCATGCACCGAAAGAATACGCAGACCGTCAGACCCTATGGAACGCAGTTGAAAAAGCCGAGCGTGGTAAGAACGCCCAGCTTGCATACAGTTTTGAAATTTCCTTGCAGAATGAATTTTCTCTTGAAGAAAACATCGCTCTGGCAAGGGAATTTTTGTTTCGGGAGTTTGTCAGCCGGGGCATGACCGTTGATGTGTCCTTTCACGAAAAGGAGTGTGAGGACGGCGGCACACCCAATCCCCATTTTCACTTTCTCTGCCCTATTCGACCAATGGAGCAGGACGGCACATGGGGCATAAAACAACGGCGAGAATATGTGCTGGACGAGGAGGGCAACCGTATTCGAGACGCAAACGGTAAGTATGTGTTCAATGCCGTTCCCACTACCGACTGGGGCAGTCCCGAAACGCTGGAACATTGGCGTGAAGCATGGGCGGAGATGTGCAATGCCAAGTTTGCGGAAAAAGGTATTGATGTTCGTATCGACCACCGCAGCTATGAACGGCAAGGCGTGGATTTACTTCCCACTATCCATGAAGGCGCAACCGTCCGGGCAATGGAGAAGAAAGGCATACGCACCGAAAAGGGCGAGTTCAACCGCTGGATCAAAGCCACCAATGCCGTTATCCGGGACATCAAGAAGAAAATCACTCTCCTGTTTGATTGGATTGCCGAAGCAAAAGCAGAGCTTGCCAAGCCGCAGGCACCCGACCTTGTTTCTCTGCTGAACGCCTATTACACCCAGCGCAGAGCCGGGGCTTATTCGCAGAAAGGCAAGGTCAGCAACCTAAAGGAGATGAACGAGACTTTCAATTATCTCCGGGCAAACGGCATTTACTCCCTTGAAGATTTGGAACACCGTGTCAGCGAACACAGTGCTGCCACAGAGAGCTTGAAGAAAACGCTGGACGAACAGACCGCCCGAATGAAAGCAATTAAGCAGCTCTATGACAGCTCTGCTGCTTTCCAGAGCTTGAAGCCTGTCTATGACGGCTTGCAGAAAATCAAGTTTGAGAAGCCCAGAGCCAAGTACAAGGCAGAGCATGAAGCGGAACTGAAACAGTTCTACGCCGCCAGACGAAAGCTGACCGGGGAGTTCCCAGACGGCAAGGTGGATATGAAAAAGCTGTCCGACGAGTATGACGAGCTGGAACAGGCGCACAACACCACCTATGGCGAGTTTAAGACCGTCAGAGACGATTTACACCGTCTTTGGAAGGTCAAGTCATGTGTAGATACTGCCGCCCGATTTAACGAGCGCACAGAGGAACAAAAGCTCCAAAATCGACCCCAAACACGACAGAAAAAGGAGGAACTATCCCGATGAATTACACCCAAGCACAGATTGACCGGGCAAACGCCGTCAGTCTGGAAGATTTTCTCCGCACACAGGGAGAGACACTTATCAAAAGCGGACGAGAATACCGCTGGAAAGAACATGACAGCCTGACCGTCCGGGGAAACAAGTGGTTTCGCCACAGCCAGAGCAAGGGCGGCTATCCCATTGATTTTGTCATGGAGTTTTACGGCAAGTCCTTTCCCGAAGCTGTCCAGCTCCTGACCGGCGAAAGCGGCGAAGGACAGACCGAAGCCACCACAGCACCGCCCACAGCGTTCCACTTGCCCTTGCACAACAGAACAGCCGACAGAGCAATTCAATATCTTTGCGAAAGCCGAGGTCTCAACAAAACGCTTGTTGAGGCTTTTCTTCTTTCCGGGGATATTTACGAGGACGCAAAGCGGCACAATGTTGTGTTTGTCGGCAGAGACCGAAGCGGTACGCCGAGATACGCCCATGTGCGAGGAACGGCAGACCCATTCAGACAGGACATTGCCGGGTCTGACAAATCCTATCCGTTCCGACACGAGGGTAATGGCAATCAGCTCTTTGTCTTTGAAGCGCCGATTGACCTGTTATCGTTTATCTGCCTTTATCCGCAGGATTGGCAGACAAGAAATTATCTTGCCCTGGGCGGCGTTTCGGGCAAAGCCCTTGACCGTTTTCTTTCTGAACGCAAGGACACCCGAAAAGTGTTCCTCTGCCTTGACAGCGACACCGCAGGAAGCGAAGCCTGTACCCGACTGGCACAGTCCATTCCCGGCGAGATCGCCGTCATTCGCCTTGTCCCGGCAAGGAAAGACTGGAACGATGTTCTCCGTCAGCAAGGGGACATTCCCAGCCGCAAATTCATAGCCGAGACAATCACGCTGCGAGAGCTGCCCACCGCCCAGCCTGTCCCCATGCTCCGTATGGCAGATGTGGAGCTGACGAGCGTGGATTGGCTATGGTTTCCGTATATCCCCTTTGGAAAGCTGACGATCATACAGGGCAACCCCGGCGAGGGCAAGACCTACTTTGCCATGCGTCTTGCGGCGGCTTGCACCAACCGAAAGCCCTTGCCCGGTATGGAAACCCTTGAGCCTTTCAATATCATCTATCAGACCGCAGAGGACGGTTTGGGCGATACCGTCAAGCCGCGCCTTATGGAAGCGGACGCAGACCTTGACCGGGTACTTGTCATTGACGAGGGCAAACAGGAATTGTCCTTATCCGATGAACGCATAGAAAGGGCAATCCGGCAGACCGGGGCGCGTCTTATAATCCTTGACCCCATACAGGCGTATGTAGGCGAAAAAACGGATATGAACAAGGCAAACGAAATACGCCCTATCTTTCGCCGCCTTGCCGAAGTTGCAGAGCGTACCGGGTGTGCCGTTGTGCTTATCGGGCACTTGAACAAAGCTGCCGGAGGTCAGAGCGCATACCGGGGATTAGGCTCTATCGACTTCCGAGCCGCCGCTCGTAGTGTGCTGCTCATAGGGCGCGTGAAACGAGAGCCGAATGTGCGCGTTATCATTCACGACAAATCTTCCCTTGCGCCGGAGGGCAAGCCCATAGCCTTTTGCATTGACCCCGACACAGGTTTTGAGTGGATAGGCGAATATGATATAACCGCTGATGAACTGCTATCCGGCGCGGGCGGCAACAATGCCACCAAGACCGAACAGGCTGAAAGGCTGATACTTGACCTGTTGGCAGACGGGAAAGAGCTTGCCAGCGAGGATATAGAGAAAGCCGCCGCAGAGGCCGGGATTTCTGCCCGTACCGTCCGGGCGGCAAAGAAAAACCTTGACGGGCGAATTATCTCAAAGCGTATCGGCGCAGCATGGTATCACGCCCTTAAAAAGTGAAATGGCAAAATCCAAGTGGCAAAACCCAGATACCTTGCCACTTTGCCACTTCGCCACTTCAACCCCAAAACAGCCGCCCCATGTTACGCATTAGACGCTCTGGAAGCCCCATTTTATAGGGCTTTCAGAGGGAGAAAGCCGCCCATGCGGTACCTTGTACCTTTACCCCCGAAAACAGCGTCCTATTGCGTAACAGGGGCATTTGCCATGAGCAGAAAGGAGAGACTATGAACAATGAAACCCGCAAGACCAGCACCACCGCAGCTGCTTCCCCTCTGACCGTAAAGGAAGCCCCGCAGCCTGTTATGATAAAGAAAATAGGGAAAACCACCTACCGCGTCAAAATACATTTCAGCGAAACGAGCAAAGAAACCATGAGCGACAAAATCAAGCGGCTTATTTTGAATGACTGCGAGAGAATTTCTTAAACACCCTTGACAAAGCGTACCAGAGGACTCCCTGCTCTCCGCCATGGAGATGGCGGGCAAGGAGGATATGCCGGAAGATGCCGAGAGGCAGGGCATTGGCACACCGGCCACCCGCGCCGCTATTCTGGAAAAACTGGTGTCCGCTGGTTTTGTGGAGCGGAAAAGGGCAAAGAAAACCGTCTCTCTCCTGCCCACCCCCCTGGGCACGGCGCTCATCACGGTGCTGCCGGAGCAGTTACAGTCTCCCACGCTGACCGCCGAGTGGGAGCACCGGCTGAAAGAGGTAGAGCGCGGGACACTGGCCCCCGGCGATTTCATGGACGAGATCGCCGCCATGCTGCGGGAACTGGTGGAGACCTGCCGCCCGGTAGAGGGCAGCGCGGTTCTGTTCCCCTCCACCCGCGAGGCGGTGGGCCGCTGCCCACGGTGCGGCGGGACCGTCACCGAGGGCAGGCAGGGCTTTTTCTGTGAAAACCGGGCCTGCGGTTTCGCCATCTGGAAAAACAGCAAGTGGTGGGAAAACAAAAAGAAAACGCCCACTAAGGCTATTGTCGCCGCGCTGCTGAAGGACGGACGCACCCAGATCTCCGGTCTGTGGTCGGAAAAGACCGGCAAGACCTATACGGCCACGGTGGCACTCACGGACGACGGGACGCGGGCCAGCTTCCGGCTGGAGTTCAGCCATGAATGACCCGCCCCGTATGACCGAGGCCCAGCTTCGCCGGGCCAGACGGCTGATCCGGTCCCTGTGCGCCAACTGCAACGGCGGCAACTGCCTTCTGCTGGACGATGGGTATGAGCCGTGCCCCTGCCCACAGATGCTCACCTGCTCCGTACTCTGCCGGTACTTCCGCGCCGCCGTCCTGCCCGCAGACCGGGAGCTGCAAGCGGAGATTATGGCAGACAGCCGGAGGCGGTGCCGGGAGTGCAGGCGGCCCTTTGTCCCCAAGGCGAAAAATACCCTATACTGCCCGGAGTGCGCCGCACGAAGGACCCGCCGCAGCAAGCGCGAGTGGGCGGCCCGGAACAAGGGCAGACCTTAGAAAAAGCGGCCGCTGAAAAGGCCGGATTTCCGGGGCTTTTCAGCGGTAAAACCGGAGCGGGAAACCACTTTCCCAGGCAGCCCACAAAACGCATTTACTTTTTCTATTTTTCAATCCAAACCACCCCCGCACGGGACGGTGTTTCCCGTCCTGTGCGGGGGCATTTTTTATGTGCAGAAAGGAGCGCCTTATGGCAAAGAAAAGCTATCCCAGCCGCGAGGAACGTATGAAGGACCTGAACCAGCGGCTGGAGCAGGGCATCCGGGACGTGTTTGAAAGCGAGCGGTTTCGGGATTACCTCGCCGTCATGTCCCGGTTTCACACCTATTCCGCCCGCAACGTCCTTCTCATCCACATGCAGCGGCCCAACGCCACCCGTGTAGCCAGCGCCAAGCGGTGGAAGGAACAGTTTGAGCGGTTCATCAACAAGGGGGAAAAGGCCATTTATATCATGGCTCCTATTCCCATCGTCAAAACGGTGGAGCGGCAGAAGCTGGACCCGGACACCAAAGCGCCGGTGCTGGACGAGGACGGTCAGGTTATCACAGAGAAACGGGAGGTGCAGGTGCCACGGTTCCGCCCGGTGCCGGTGTTCGACGTGTCTCAGACCAACGGCAAGCCCCTCCCACAGCTGGCCCAGGACCTGACCGGCGATGTAGAGCAGTACGAGGCGTTTATGGAGGCCCTGCGCCGGACCGCGCCGGTGCCTATGGAGATCAAGCCCATGGCGGAGAACCTGGACGGCTATTTCAGTCTGGACGAGCAGAGCATTTCCATCCGGGCGGGTATGAGCGAGGTCCAGACGGTATGCGCCGCTGTCCATGAGATCACCCACTCCATCCTCCATAATCAGAGGGGTGTGCGTGAGGACAAGGCGGTGCGGACCGCCCAGGAGCTGGAGGCGGAGAGCGTGTCCTATGTGGTCTGCCAGTATTGCGGCGTTGAGACCGGGGCCAACAGCTTCGGCTACCTTGCGTCCTGGAGCAAGGACAAGGAACTGTCCGAGCTGCGCGCCTGTCTGGCGACCATCAATAAGACAGCCAATCAGCTCATCGGTGAGATTGACCGCCACTTCGCCGAGGTCTGCAAGGAGCGCGGCATTGAGCTGGAACAGGAAAATGCGCCGAAAATTTCGGCGAATTTCGAGGGGCTGGACACGCCGGAACAGTTTGCCGCCGCCCTCTACGATTACATGGCGGAGCTGGAAGCCGCCGGGATGCTGCAACACCCCTATTCGCTGGACCCCAGGGAGCAGGCGATTGTGGAGATCATGGAGGAGCTGCGGGCGGGCCATTTTGCCGACATCCGTAATACGCTGGACCGTGTAGGAGAGCAGACAGGATTGCCCACCGCTGTGGCAATGCTGGATCGGCTGGAGAAATTGAGCGACATCCGGGACCAGGGCCTGACCTTCCGCTTGGAGGCTAACCCCAACGCCACCTCCTATCAGGACCAGGGCTATCTCCAGGCCGGCGAATGGAACGGCGACAGTTACATTCCCCGCGAGGTGATTTATGTCGGTCCAACAGACCGATGCCGGGAGCTGCTGTATCAGTTGGAGGCGGGAGACATGACCGCCCGGCAGGTGCGGGCACTGGACCAGACGGATTCCAAAGAGCTGGAGGCCCTGTATCTGCTGGACGACGCCGCTTATCTCCATATCCAGCTTCGGGACGAGGGCTACGACTACACCCTCTACGACAAGGAGACCATGCGGCTGCGGGACGGCGGCGTAATCGACGCGGAGGACGTGGCGCTCTCTCCCATCAAGCACCCCCTGGCCGCCGTGCGGGAGGAAGTGTTCGACACCATGGGAGAGAGGCCGGAGAAGGTGGAGGCGGTTCCCTTGGAGCTGGTGGAAAAGTTGCAGGAGGCCCAACTGGAACCGCCTGCGGTTTCCAGCCGCGAAAAGCTGATCGAGCACTTTGCCGCCGAGGACGCGGTGCTGTTTGATACGGAGCTGGACACCTACCCCATGCCGGACCCCTCCATGAGCATGGAACATCTGACCGAAGCCGGTTATACGGAGAATGACCTGCTTCCGCTCTCCCTGGATACGGCGGAGCTTATGTATGGCAGCGATTTCACCGTCTATCTCATCCGCCCCGGCGAGAACCCGGAGATGGTCTTTGACGAGACGGACTTTGATAACCACGACGGCCTCTTTGCCGTTCCCCGCGAGGAATGGGAGGCCAGCCCGGATTTTGACGATGCCATCCAGAACCGTCTCCGTGAGGAGGAACAGCAGAGGCGGGAGGCGGCCTTTCTGGACCACCAGGGGGATTGCTTCGCCCTCTATCAGCTTCACCGTGGGCCGGAGCTGAGGGACCTGCGCGATATCTCTCTGGAGCGCCTTCGGGCGGAGGGCGCGTCCCCCCGGAAGGGCAACTATGATCTGGTCTACACCGCCCCGCTCACCGGCCAGGGTGACACCCTTCAGCAGCTCGATCAGCTTTGGCATCGCTTCAAAGAGGACCACCCGGCGGACTACCACAGCCCCAGCATGAGCATCAGCGACATCGTGGTGCTCAAGCAGGGCGGCGTGTTATCCTGCCACTATGTAGACCAGTACGCCTTTTCCGAGCTGCCCGGCTTTTTCTCCGGGCGCAACCCCCTCCGGGCCGCCGAGGACAGCCTGGAGCAGAACGACAACCAGCTCGACGGCATCCTCAACAACACTCCCAGCGTGGCCGAGCTGGAGGCCCAGGTCAAGGCCGGTCAGCAGGTTTCCCTTGTAGACCTTGCGCAAGCGGTCCATAAGGAGCAGACGGAAAAGAAAAAATCTGTGGTGGCACAGCTTAGAACTGCACCACCAGCACAGGAGCAGAGGAAAAAACAGCGGAAAAAAGCACAGAAAGGGAGCGATAACCATGAAGCACTTTACCTATGAGGAAATGGAACTGATGAGCATTTACGACCCCGGCACCAGGGAGGGCCTGATTGCCAACCTGGAGGAGATGCGGGGATACCTGGAGCCGGACGAGACGGAGCTGCGGGAGCTGACGGACAGCGCGCTGGAAAAGCTGCGGGAACTGAGCGACGCGGACTATGAGCAGTTGGAACTTATCCCGGACTTTATGGACTGACCGGCAGGGGGCGGCGCACAGCCGTCCCCTGTGCTATTTACCATCCGAAGGGAGGTTTTGAGCATGGCAAACAGAGCACAGTTTTATGAGCAGATGGCGGCCAGGACCGCCGAGCAGATCACCGGAAGCTATCAGGAGTGGACGGCTTTTCTCGCCACCGCCGCCCGCCTCTATAAATACCCCTACCATGAGCAGCTTATGATCTATGCCCAGCGCCCGGAGGCCACGGCCTGCGCGGAGTATGACTTTTGGAACAAACGGATGCGCCGGTATGTCCGGCGCGGGTCCAGGGGCATCGCCCTGGTGGATAGCAGCGGCGAAAAGCCCAGCCTGCGCTATGTGTTCGACGTGGCGGACACAGGCGGCGGAGACAATGCACGCCGCCCCTATCTCTGGCAGTTACAGGACGAGCACATGGACACGGTACTGCGGGCTTTGGAGGCCCGCTATGAGGTTTCCGGCGCGAACGGTTTGGAATATCAGCTGGAGCTTGTAGCGGATCGGCTGGCAAAGGACTATTGGGAGGACCACCAACGGGATATTCTCGGCATCATTGAAGATTCGTTTCTGGAGGAATATGATGATTACAACGTAGGGGCGTCGTTCCGAAGCGCCGCCTCCACCAGCATCACCTATACGCTGATGGCCCGCTGCGGGCTGGACCCGGAGCAGTATTTCGGGCATGAGGACTTTCTGAGCGTCTTTGACTGGAATACCCCCGCCGCCGTCTCCGCCCTGGGCACGGCGGTCAGCGAGGTCAGCGAACAGGTGCTGCGCCACATTGAAGTCACCATCAAACGCTATGAGCGGGAGAAAATCACGGAAAGGAGCCAGAACCATGGAGAACGAGCTGACTTACACACAGAACGGGGACTATCTGATCCCGGACCTGAAGCTGACGGAGGAGCCGGAGGCGGCACCGCTGGGCAAGTACGGGAGGATGCGCAGGCAGCATCTGAAGGAGCACCGGCCCATCCTGTTTCAGAAGCTGGTGCTGGAGGGGAAGCTGTACCCGCACCTGCGGGAGATCGACGAGACGGCCCACCGGCGTCTGTCCGAGATGATGCCGCAGATGGCGAAGGAGGCGGGCGTGACGGAGGCGTTGAAAGCAGCAGACCCAATGAAGTGGGCGGGCCTGATGAACACCCTGAAAGCGCAGGCGGAGGAGATCATCCTGAACGAGCTGGTATTCAGCTAACCGGACAGGAACAACAACTGACCCTGTTCCCCTCGGAACAGGAACAGCGGCAGTCTATCGCGGAAGCGGAGAGCGTGGAAACGCCCTCCGCTTTTTCCATCTCCGACGCGGAGTGGGACGCGGAGCTGCGCCGGGGGTCCGGCAATCTGGACGGCAAGCTGCGGATTTACGCCCTGTTCCTGGGGATGCCGGACACAAAGGCCGCCGTAGCCTTTTTGAAGCAGGAATACGGGTCCTTTTACTCCCACAGCCAAACCTATCAGGACGGAAGCCACGGGACGGTGATCTATACCACGAAAGACATCGAGTTCAGGCGTTACCAGCCCGGCGGGTCCATACACATCCCATGGAGCCGGGCGGCGGCACGGCTGAAGGAGCTGGCATCCGCTCAGGACTATTTCACTCCGGTGGAAAAAGGCCGCTGGGACGCTATCGTGCGGGGCTTTCAGCAGCGCGGGGAACCGCTGCCGCCCCCGGTGCCCCGCGCCCCCTATCCGCCTCCCATGCAGCCGGAGCAGCTTACCTTGGACGCACTCATCACGCAGCCCGCCGCTGAGACCGTCAGCCCGCCGCCTGCCTCCCTGCCGCCCTTCCACGAAAAGTATCTCCCGGAAATTCTGCGCCATGAAGATGGGAGCGCCACCTGGGAGGCCCTGACCAAGTTCTTTGCCGACCACCCGGAGGAACATCTGCGGGTCAGCTATCTGCGCCTGCGGTTTGGCGAGGTCCTGCATCAGTACCCGGCCAGCGATGGGACCACCATCGGTTTTCGTGGTTTCCCGGACCAGTTCCATGTGTGGGAGGGCAATTATCTCAACCCTACCGCTATTACCCGCCTGACCTGGGGGGAGGTCTGCCTGTTGGCGGAAAAGGAGATCGCACGGGACAAGGAGCAGGCCATTCCCGCTCATGAGGCCGAAGCCGGTGCGGACGAGGCAAGGACGCCTGACAGCCCGGAGGTCCCGCACCAGCCGGAAATCCCTACCACGGACCGCCATGGGGCGCTGACCCAGGCGGACATTGACGCGGCCCTGCGGGACTGGAACGGGGACATGGAGAGCAAGCGGGCCGTGGTCCGCTACATGAAGGAGCATGGGCGGGAAAAAGACACCGCCGCATGGCTGCAACAGGAGTATGGCGACAGCCTGCCCGCGTTCCCGGTCACGGCGGACGGCGCTGCGGGCGATGTGCCGTGGCCCAAGGTCCAGCGCCGGATCGCCCAGCTCATTCAGCGGGACGAGTTCTTCACCGAGCAAGAACAGGACAACTTTGAAAATATTGACCCGGTGGAGATACGGGAGCGGCTGGCCGAGCGCGGCATTGTGGACGGCAAGGTAGTGGACCCGGAAAAACTGGGCAGCGACCCCTTTATTCGTCAGGTCATGGCTGATGTGGAGCGGGCCACTGGTACAGATGCGTTGGAGACCTATACCACCAAGGGCGGCCATACCTACCGGCCAGGGGACGCTTTAGACAGTCACACGGATGAAAACGATTCGGTCATTCGTTTGGTGATCGACCATGTGGACGAGGAGCATGTCTGGTACACGACCCCTGACATGCCGGAGCGCGGCGTGGCCGAGATGTTCCGGCCCCTGTTTGAGACGTATCTGGACAATGGTGTATTTCAGCCTGCGTCTGCGCCGGAGATCGTCAAAGTGCCAGAACTGGGGCCGTCCCCAACCGTCCGGGAGATTTACGAGCATTATCTGCCCATTGTGCGGGAAAAGGTGCTTTCAGATCAG
>OGXY01002327.1_pt1 | contig 11020 bp, 6 predicted proteins | sample 1576411 | NCBI WGS metagenome assembly OGXY01 (sample SAMEA3541498, study PRJEB24748) | human gut metagenome | biome: human gut; feature: human-associated habitat; material: faeces | place: China | collected 2012 | reverse complement strand
GTCTTTCCCTGGAAGACATTTACAGGGAAGTTTTTACACTGGAAGAGGGAGAAATGTCCTCTATTAAAGCAGATATTTCCTCTAAATTCGAAAAAGCCATGGACACTTTTAAAGATGTTTCCGTGGAAGACAACGACCGGGATTACCTTCAGCTTTTTTCTTTTATCTGTGAGCTTTCCTTTGATGTTTATATGAAAATGCAGATGATCGAGCAGCTGACAGACCAGCTTCGTGCAGAACGTCCGGACCCCAAAAAGAAATAGTTTTTTCTCCCACAAAAATAATTTTTCCATATTTTACCAATTACATCCCCGATTTCTGAAGGTGACTTACGTTATCTTCAAAAACCGGGGATTTTCGTTATTCTCCCTTGAAATAAGCGCTTACAATTTTTTTGTTCATACATAAATTTTTTTGAGATTGTTGTTGCTTTTTGTTTATTTTATGATAAAATAAAAGTATAAATGGTCGGTTTATTATTCGTTTTAACAACTTATTTGTTCCTACCTTGAAAGGAGATTATACATATGTCTACATTCTTTGTAAACGGCAAGTCTGTGACAACTACACGTAAGCAGTCCCTGTTACGGTTCCTGCGTGACGAGCTGAAACTGACTTCCGTAAAAGACGGATGCAGTCAGGGTGCCTGCGGTGCCTGTACCGTTATCATTGACGGCGAGACCTGTCGTGCCTGTGTTCCTACCACGGACACCTTAGAGGGCCGCAACATTATTACCGTAGAAGGCCTTACTGACTGGGAATCCAAAGTTTACACCTACGCTTACGGGGAAGCAGGTGCTGTACAGTGCGGTTTCTGTATCCCTGGCATGGTTATGTGTACCAAAGCACTGCTGGATAAGAATCCAGATCCTAATGAAGCTGAGATCCGCTATGCCATCCGCAACAACTACTGCCGCTGTACCGGTTATGTAAAGATCATTGCTGCGATCCGTCTGGCAGCCAAGATCAAACGTGAAGGAATTATCCCGGAAGACAGCGCAACTGACTGGAAGATCGGTTCCAGAGTCCATCGTCTGGACGTAGAAGAAAAAGTTTTAGGATATGGCAAATATCCGGACGACTTCTATTTTGACAACATGTGCTATGGCTCTGCTGTACGAAGCAAATATCCAAGAGCTCGTGTGCTTTCTATTGATATTTCTGCAGCAAAAGCACTTCCTGGTGTTGTGGCTGTACTTACTGCAGAAGATGTTCCTGGTGAAAATCTGGTTGGACACTTAAAGCATGACCAATATACACTGATTCCGGTAGGCGGTCTGACCCATTATCTGGGAGATGCCATTGCCCTGGTGGTTGCTGAAGACAGAGAAACTCTGGAGAAAGCAAAGAAACTGGTAAAAGTTGAGTATGAGGTACTTCCGGCTATCCACAACATTGAAGAAGCAGCTGCACCAGATGCACCTTTAGTATATGATGAGGAAACCTCCAATGTACAGGCTTACAAACATGTCTGTCGCGGCAATGCTGAGGAAGCCATCAAACATGCAGCACACGTTATTTCCCATCACTTTGAGACTCCGTGGACTGAGCATGCTTTCCTGGAACCGGAATGTGTTGTTTCCTATATGGACAGTGACGGCGATGTGTTCCTGATCACTACTGACCAGTCTTCCCATACTACCCTTCACGAATGTACCAGACTGTTAGGGAGCAAAAAAGTCAAGGTACAGAATGCCTTAGTTGGCGGCGGTTTCGGCGGCAAAGAGGACATGTCTGTCCAGCATCACGCAGCACTGATGACCTACTGCACAGGACGCGCTGTAAAAGTAAGTCTTACAAGAGCTGAATCACTTCTGGTACATCCAAAACGTCATCACTTTGTTATGGACTTCACTATGGGCTGTGATGAAAACGGCAAGATCATGGGCGTTAAAGCTAAAGTTTCTTCTGATACTGGCGCTTTTGCTTCTCTTGGCGGTCCTGTTCTGGAACGTGCATGTACCCACGCTGCAGGTCCTTATGCTTATGAAAACTTTGAGATCGAGGGAACTGCTTATTATACAAACAACCCGCCAGCCGGTGCTTTCCGCGGTTTCGGCGTAACACAGACCTGTTTTGCAGTAGAAACTCTTCTGAACATGATGGCAGATGAGATCGGTATCACTCCTTGGGAGATCCGCTACCGCAATGCCATCCGTCCGGGCGGCGTTCTTCCAAACGGTCAGATCGTAGATAATTCCACCGGTCTGGTTGAAACACTGGAAGCTGTAAAAGAAGAATATGACGCTGCTGTAGCTTCTGGTAAAGCCGTTGGTCTTGCCTGCGCTATGAAGAATGCCGGTGTCGGCGTTGGTATCCCTGACTGGGGCCGTGTAAAACTAATCGTAGAAGATGACGCAAAACTGCACATCTATACCGGTGCTTCCTGTATTGGACAGGGACTTGGTACCGTCCTGGTACAGATGGTAGTTACAAATACTGACCTGGCAAGAGACCAGATCGTATATGAGCGGAGCAACACCTGGATCGCACCTGACTCTGGTGATACTTCCGGTTCCCGCCAGACTTTAGTTACCGGTGAAGCCTGCCGCCGTGCCTGCGAAAAGGTAATGGAAGCAAAGAATGCCAGCGAACATCATTCCTTAGATGACCTGAAGGGACAGGTATTCTACGGTGAATACCTTGCAAAGACAGACCCGTTAGGAGCTGACGTACCAAACCCTGTATCCCACGTAGCTTACGGTTATGCTACCCAGATGTGCATCGTCGATCCAAAGACCAAGAAGATCGAGAAAATGGTTGCTGCCCATGATGTAGGTAAGGCAGTAAACCCATTATCCTGCGAAGGCCAGATCGAGGGCGGTGTCGTTATGTCCATGGGATATGCTTTAAGAGAGCGTTATCCAATTGATGACAACTGCAAGCCTATTGAAAAATATGGTTCTTTAGGTCTCTTCCGCGCTCATGAAGTACCTGAGATCGAAGCCATTGTTATTGACAAACCTGGTCTGAATGTAGCCTGCGGAGCCATCGGTATCGGAGAGATCACTTCTATCCCTACTGCTCCGGCCATTACAGACGCTTACTATCGCTGTGACGGAGAACGCCGCTACAGCCTTCCAATTTCAGGAACACCTTATGAAAGGAGATTCTAATCATGGCTGTTAAAAAGAAATTTCCATATCGTTCTGCTTTTGTAGCCTGCAATGGCGGCTGTCATGTAACAGAAGGCTCCAGCTGTTCCTATGGCTGTATCGCCTGCGGAAAATGTGTAGAAAGCTGTAAATTCGGTGCCATCCATCTGAATGAACATGGCGTAGCTGAAGTAGATGAAGAAAAATGTATCGCCTGCGGACGCTGCACCAGAGAATGTCCTCAGCACATCATCCACTTACACGACTGTGCCAATACCATTGCTGTTAAATGTTCCAACAAAGATAAAGGCAAAGACGCAAGAGGTGTCTGTGCCGTCAGCTGTATCGGCTGCGGCATCTGCGAAAAGACCTGTACTGCCAGTGCCATCCACGTAGAAGACAACTGCGCAGTGATTGATGAAGCATCCTGCTTAAGCTGCGGTATGTGTGCAGTGAAATGTCCACGGCATGCCATCTATGATTTACGAGGAATTTTTACGAAAGTGAGATAAATATAGCATTGGAACCCCGCCTGGCAGCGGGGTTTCGTGCATATACTCAGGATTTTTCCGCTGTTGGCGGAAGACTTGCAATTTCCCAGCTGCTGACGGGCTTGCGTGCATATACACACGCTTTCCCGCCGCCAGGCGGGGAAAGTCAACTGCCATAACAAAAAACGGGCCCGGCAGCCACATTAGTCAGCTGCCAGAGCCCGTTTTCTCACTCACTCTATTTTACAGAGCATATTTTCCTCTCTTCAGGAACTCGCCCTTCTTCTCTTCTACCACTTTTCCGTCCTTTACAGCCTGAAGTCCACGTAAGAACACGCTTACCACTCTTCCGGTCACTTTTGTACCTTCAAATGGTGCATAATCTACATTCTGGACCTGATCTTTGGCTGTGATCACATCTTCTACACCTGTACGCATGATCACAAGGTCTGCGTCACTTCCTGGAGCGATCACGCCCTTTCTCGGGTATAAGCCATACAGTTTTGCAGGATTTTCAGACAGAACGCGGCACATATCTTCTTTTGTGATACGGTCCTTATCTACACCGTAAGTATAGATCAAAGTCCCTCTTGTCTCAGCACCCGGCATACCGCCTGGGATCTTGGTAAAGTCGCCTTCTCCTAACTTCTTCTGCTCTGTGGTAAAGCTGCAATGGTCAGTAGAAACAGTCTGGATAGTACCGTCTGCCAGACCTTTCCACAAGCAGTCCTGGTCTTCTTTCTTTCTTAAAGGCGGCGCGCACACATATTTTGCACTTTCAAAGCCAGGAAGTTCATAAAGACTGTCATCCATCAGCAGATACTGTGGACAGGTCTCCACATAAACCTTCTGTCCTCTCTTGCGGGCCTGTGCAATCACATCATATCCTTCTTTACAGGTCAGATGCACTACAACTACAGGAACATCTGCTACTTCTGCCAGACGTAACAGTCTTCCAATTGCTTCTGCTTCCGCAGCTGCCGGTCTGGTCTTTGGATGGCTGGAAACACCCATTTTTCCTGCTGCCTTTGCTTCTTCCTGTAAAGCTGCGATCATACCGCTGTTTTCACAGTGTACACCGGTGATACCGCCAGTCTCTTTTAATCTCTGTAAGATCTCAAATAAGGTCTTATCATCTACCTGGGTATCATAAGTCATATACAGTTTAAAAGAAGTAATTCCTTCATCCATCATATCCTGGACTTCTTTGGAAACAGAAGGGTTCCAGTCTGTAATAGACATATGGAAGCTGTAATCGCAGGAACACTTTCCATCTGCCTTTTCATGCCAGTTCTTTAAGCCTTCTGCCAGTGTTTCTCCCGGATACTGGGTTCCAAAATCGATAATGGTAGTAGTACCGCCTTTTAAAGCAGCCTTTGTACCGGTAGCAAAATCATCTGCTGTTACAGTTCCTGCCACATGCAGGTCGAAATGGGTATGTGCATCAATAAATCCAGGGAAAATCAGGCATCCAGATGCATCGATCTCCTTATCTCCCGGCTGTGCCAGTTTTTTAATCTCTTCAGCTGTACCTGTAGCCGCGATCTTTTCCCCATCAATGAGGATATCTGCAGGAAAACTTCCGCTTCCTGTGACTATAGTTCCGTTTTTAATGATCTGTCTCATATTATCCAGCCTCCTTTATAATAACAGCTCATAGCAGCCCTCTGTTACGATCTGTTCCGTAGCGATCAGCTGCTCCAGAGAAACTCTGTCCGCAACCGGTGCGCACCAGGCCATTCCACAGCCTGCGCTGATCTGCCTTGGAACCGGGATCAGACGTCCCGGAGCCTCTTTTGCTTTTGCAGCTGCTTCCATTTTCATTGCCATTGTGGTAGTTGGAAATGCAAATACCACCTTCATTGTCTTTTCTCTGGGCATGTTATCTTCCTCTCTCGCTCAGATCCACACGTACACATGCTGACATGCTTCACTGCCTGCTTACGCAGGCGGGATCTTCATTAATGGCTTGTGAAAAAACCTCTAGGGCATGACCAAAAAGCCACGCCCCGAAGTTTTTTTCTTTTATAAAATTAACCGATCAGCAGATAGCTGTAATCAGAAATTACAGTCTTAATGATCTTCTGAATTCCATCCGGAACATTCTCATTTGCAGTTCCAACTGTGTAATCAATTACATTGCCTGCTAAACGTACCTTGCAGGTTCCTGCTGCTGCATCAAGAACCGTGAAGCCCTGGTTCTTGCTGTTTTCCATATCTGCTTCATTTGCAAATAAGGTGAACTTGTCAAGATATGGAGCGCTGTCCCATGGACAGAAGCTGCGGCAGTTGCCACATTCATTACACATATAATCTACATGGATCACCTGATGTTTGTCCATGCCAGGTACTGTTAAGGTTACGTTTGCTCTGTTCGGGCATACCTCTACGCAGTTTTCGCAGATGCTGTTGCAGGAGAGACATCTTCTGCTGTCAGACTCTTCATTCTCCTCAGACAGTTTGCCCTTACGTCCGTAAACAACCTCAGCATCAGCCATCTTGAAGATATCCTCAGATAAATCTCTTCCGATAATAGCTTCTGCTGCTTTCTTACCATCTCTGATGCCTTCTACAACAGTAGCTGGTCCAAAGAGACCATCGCCGGCAACATAAACGCCCTTTACAGAGGTCTCCAGAGTGTTGTGGTCAACAACTGGACGCTTCTTTTCGTCTACAGCGATACCATTTGCTTCGTAGAATGCGCCTGGAACCTTCTCACCAACAGCTGCGATCACAGTGTCAGCAGCGATCTTAACGATCTCCCCAGTCTCAACAACGCTTCTTCTTCCGCTTGCATCGTAATCACCTAACTGCATCTTGCGGCAGATCAGTTCGCCATTTTCCAGTTTAACAGGTGCTAACAGCTCTGCAAACTCTACGCCGTCATCAATTGCCATTACTAACTCTTCTTCATCAGCTGGCATATATCTCTTGGTTCTTCTGTAAACCAGGGATACCTTTTCTACGCCTGCATTGCGCTTTGCAGCTCTTGCAGTATCCATAGCTGTGTTACCGCCACCGATAACAACAACGTTCTTACCTAAATCTACCTTGCCGTCAGTTGCCTTAAACTGCGCCAGGAACTCTAATGCGTTCATGGTCTCGCCAGCTTCCAGTCTCAGTCTGCCTGGTTCAGAAGCACCAACTGCCAGTACAACGTAGTCATATTCTTTCTTTAATTCATCAACAGAAGTGATCTCTTTGCCGTTTACCAGCTCTGCACCCATAGCACGAACCAGCTCAACGTCATGATCGATTGCTTCGTGGGAAATACGGAAGCCTGGGATCACATTGCGTACAACGCCGCCCATCTTTTCTGCCTTCTCAAATACAGTAACCTTCATACCGCCCTTTGCAAGGAAGTATGCAGCTGCCAGACCAGCAGGACCGCCGCCTACTACAGCTGCCTTCTTATCAGAAGTAACTGCAGGTGCCTTTAATGCTGCCATAACAGCATCAATTCCGCCCTGTGCAGACTCTAACTTGGTTCTGCGGATATCTACAGAAGCCTCGTAGAAGTTTCTGGTACATTTGCTCATACAGTTGTGCGCACAGATGGTACCGGTGATAAATGGAAGCGGGTTCTTGTTTAAGATAACCTTTAATGCTTCTTCGTACTTTCCTTCACCTGCTAACTGCATATAACGGGTAATATCCTGATGGATCGGGCATCCTTCCTGGCATGGAGCGATAAAGCAGTCCGTTAACGGAACTGGTTTTTTCACCTTTCTGGATGGAAGCGGCTTAACAGCCTTTACATGGTGTTTGTCAGACTTTGCAGCCTCTACCATAGCTTCTACCTTCTCTGCGCTTACGCCAGCGAAAGCTGCTGCTTCTTTTGCCTTAAATAACTGTCCGATCTGCTCTAATCTTTCATAGCCGCCTGGCTTTAACATGGTAGTTGCCATGGTTACAGGCCAGATACCAGCGTCTACGATCTTTGTGATATTAAAGTAATCAGCACCGCCGGAGTAGGAAATACGCAGTTTTCCGTCAAAGTCTTTTGCCAGTTTCTGTGCAACAGACATGGACAGAGCGTATAAAGACTTACCGGACATGTACATTTCTTCACTTGGAAGTTCGTTCTGTTTTACATCAACAGGGAAGGTATTTGTGATCTTAACACCAAATTCCAGTCCCTTCTCATCTGCCAGCTTCTGCAGTCTCTGTAACATTGGAACTGCATCTGTGTACTGAAGGTCATCTCTGAAATGGAAGTCACCAAATGCTACATAGTCATAGCCCATGTCATCCATTAATTTTCTTGCATACTCATATCCTAACAGAGTAGGATTGCACTTGATAAAGGTGTGTACCTTCTTTTCAGTGAGCAGATAGCTTGCGATACGCTCGATCTCCTGTGGAGGACATCCGTGCAGAGTGGAGAGAGTTGCACAGTTGCAGATTTCAGGGGAGATGCTTTCAACATCCTCTTTTGTCAGGTTTTCAAAACGATCCAGGTTATCTAACAGCCACTGACGGCACTCATTAAAAATAGGTGCTGCAGAAGCATCCTTCATTCCTTCAATAAAACGGTCTACCTTTTCCAGTTTGATGCCGTCCAGGTCATAACCAACGGACATATTAAACTGGAAGCCGTCCATAGAGCCAAGGCCATATTCCTTAGCTAATACTTTACAGGCAAACCATGCTTTCACGTACTCATCATATGCCTGTGGCACATAAAGCTCAGTGGACCATTCACAGTTGTAGCACTCATCATCAGCCTTGATACATGGCTTTGCTACCGGAAGGTCTTCACCATCTAACTTCTGAACTGTCTTTAATTCAAAGAAGCGGCTTCCTGCCACATAAGCAGCTACAATATTCTGGGTCAGCTGGGTGTGTGGTCCTGCAGCAGGTCCGAAAGGTGTCTCTAATGTACGTCCAAAGATCTCATATTTCTTGCTCTGATCTGCAACAAAAGGTCTTCTGATGCCGAAGATCGCGCCTTTCTTGTGTTCCTCCAGGATCCAGTTCATCATTTTTCCAAAGGGAATGGGTGTCATAATATCGCTCATATTCTATTTCCTCCTTATATATAGCACCCGATCAGGTCCCAGCACCGTTTTTATCTTTCAACGGCTCAGCCGCCCGGATATTCCGGTGTGCTGTTTTCCCGCCGCCCTGTAATCGGCTATTACTAATTAATTTACATCAGTTCAACCATGCGCTGATTTGAATGAGAAAGCGTGTTGCAAGTTCGCTTGCATAAACACTTTCTTGTTCAAATCAGCATATGGTGGATCCACCAAGCCTCTTGTTTTCATGAATATGGAAACAAGAAGATGGCATGGTTGAACTGTAACATTTACATTATTAACCGTTAATGGAACGTTCCAGCTTTTTAGCCTCTTCTCTTACTTCGTAAAGAACCTTCTCTTCATCAATTCCGATCAGCTCTCTGTCTTTCATTAAGACTTTACCGTTGCAGACTGTGGTAACAACGCTGCGTCCGGTCATACCGAATAAGATGTGGCTGTTGATATTAGAAGCATCCATAGGTGTTCTCGGTACATAATCTGTAACGATCACATCTGCTGCTGCGCCTTCTTTTAATACGCCTAACTGCTTCTTGAAGTAGCGGTTTGCGATCTTAGCATTTCCTTCAAAGAGCATCTGAGGAACTTCGCCCCATGCTGCATTTGCGTCACACAGATGATGCTTGTGAAGTACATTTGCTACCTTATAAGACTCCAGAACATCCTGTGTATAACCATCTGTTCCAAGACCTGTCAAGATACCTCTGTGAACGATCTCCATGGTTGGAGGGCATCCGCAGGCATTACCCATGTTAGACTCAGGGTTGTGTACTACCATAGTATCAGTTGCCTTGATCAGTTCCATCTCATGTGGGTTTACATAGATGCAGTGGCCAAGTAAAGTCTTGCTTCCTAAGATATTGCAGTCGTATAAACGGTCTACAATGCGCTTTCCATATTTATGTAAGCAGTCATGAAGATCTTCGATACCTTCTGCAACATGGATATGATATCCAACTTCATCTGGTTTGTTTGCTGCAGCAAATTCCATTGTCTCATCTGAAATGGTAAACTGTGCATGCATACCCATCATACCAGCAAACATATCTGTATCATCTGCTAATGCATGCTTGATCCATCTTGCATTCTCTAATACAGCTTCTCTGGACTTGTCCATACCGTCACGGTCAGATACTTCATAACACAGACAGGCTCTTACACCAAATTCTTTTGCAGCATCTTCGATGGCAAACAGGCTGTCCTTGATCTGGCCAAAGCTTGCATGATGGTCAAATACAGTGGTAACACCGTTCTTGATACTGTCGATGAAAGTAACTCTTGCGCTCTGACGGGTCTGCTCATTGGTCAGATGGCGGTCGATGGTCCACCATAATCCGTCTAAGATATCTAAAAATCCGTGAGGATCATATCCTTTAATGCTTAAGCCTCTTGCCATTGCACTGTAGATATGCTCATGTGTATTAATGAAAGCCGGCATGATAACGCCCCCCTTAGCGTCTACAAACTCAGCTTCCGGAAACTCCTTTTTGATCTCTTCCAGAGTTCCTACTTTCTTAATAGTAGTTCCGTCAATTGCTACTGCTCCATTTTCGAAAAATGGCTGTCCGGCATCTCTTGTAACCAGACGTCCGTTTCCAATGATCAACATATGGCTCTCTCCTTTTCCTATTAATATCAATGTTGTCGTACCTTTATATTAACACCTGAAAATAGCATTTGCAAGGGAAAAATACAATTTTTTTTAGTTATTCAAAATTTTTTTGTAAAAAACTATTGCAATCTGTTTTATTTGTGCTATTATGTAATCATAAACAACGCAAAAATGTTTTGCAGATTGTTTATTGTACAAAGTTACCATATCATATTATGAAAGTCCGAAATGAGGAGGTTGTTCATGGCATACACACTTAGCTTGCTTGAACAGATTGCAGACGGCCTTGCAAGACAGTTCGGACCAGACTGCGAAATTGTGATCCACGACTTAAAGCGCCACGACCTGGAACACTCTGTTGTACACATCAACAACGGACATATCACCAACCGGCGTGAAGGCGACGGACCATCTAAGGTAGTTCTGGAAACCCTGCATAGGGATCCGGCTTCACTGAAAGACCATCTTGGTTATCTTACCCGCACATCAAACGGTAAGATCTTAAAATCCAGTACGTTTTTTATCAGAAACCCAGAGGATTCCGCTGTGGATTACATTTTTTCCATCAACTACGATATCACCGGTCTGATGACCATTGAGAGATCCATTAAAGCTCTCATCAGTACAGAAGATCCAAGTGATACCAGACAGCAGCCAGAACAGATCGTACACAATGTAAATGATCTTCTGGACAACCTGATCGAACAGTCCGTAGCTCTGATTGGAAAACCGGCAGCTCTTATGAATAAGGAAGAAAAAGTAACCGCCATTCAGTTTTTG
>OGXY01002323.1_pt1 | contig 11028 bp, 6 predicted proteins | sample 1576411 | NCBI WGS metagenome assembly OGXY01 (sample SAMEA3541498, study PRJEB24748) | human gut metagenome | biome: human gut; feature: human-associated habitat; material: faeces | place: China | collected 2012 | reverse complement strand
CAGCTTATTTCTCTGAATTTGCACTGATTAAATACCGTGTACAGGTAGAGGTGGAGTATTTTATCACCTTGTGCGAACTTCCTTTGCCGCAATTGAAAGGAATCGATAGTAGCGTGTTTGAAACTTTACGGAATATCTACCGTAACTTCTCCGAAGCAGACGCACAACGCATTAAAGATATCGAAAGTGTAACTAACCACGATGTGAAAGCCGTAGAATACTTCCTGAAAGAAGAATTTGACAAGATGGGTGGAATGGATGATTATAAAGAGTTTATCCACTTCGGACTGACTTCTCAGGATATTAACAATACGTCTGTTCCTCTTTCTATCAAAGAGGCATTGGATCAGGTTTATTACCCGTTGATTGAAGAGCTGATTGCACAGTTGAAAACCTATGCGACAGAATGGGCTAACATTCCGATGCTTGCCAAAACTCACGGTCAGCCGGCTTCTCCTACCCGTCTGGGTAAAGAAGTGATGGTATTTGTTTACCGTCTCGAACGTCAGTTGGCTATGTTGAAAGCATGTCCGCTTACCGCTAAGTTTGGCGGTGCTACCGGAAACTACAATGCGCATCACGTGGCTTATCCTCAATATGACTGGAAACAATTCGGCAATCGGTTTGTTGCAGAAAAACTGGGACTGGAACGCGAAGAATATACAACGCAGATTTCGAACTATGATAACCTCTCTGCTGTTTTTGATGCTATGAAGCGTATCAATACCATCATGGTGGATATGAATCGTGACTTCTGGCAGTACATCTCTATGGAGTACTTCAAGCAGAAGATCAAAGCCGGAGAAGTAGGTTCGAGCGCTATGCCGCATAAAGTGAATCCGATTGACTTTGAAAATGCAGAAGGTAACCTGGGCATAGCAACGTCTATTCTGGAACATTTGGCTGTGAAGCTTCCTGTTTCCCGTTTGCAGCGTGACTTGACAGACTCAACAGTGTTGCGTAATGTCGGTGTACCTTTCGGTCATATCGTGATTGCCATCCAGAGTTCTTTGAAAGGATTGCGCAAACTGTTATTGAACGAACCGGCTATTTATCGTGATTTGGATAATTGTTGGAGTGTAGTGGCAGAAGCTATTCAGACCATCCTGCGCCGTGAGGCTTATCCGCATCCGTATGAAGCTTTGAAAGCGTTAACCCGCACCAACCAAGCTATTACAGAAAGTTCTATTAAAGAGTTTATCGAAGAATTGAATGTAAGCGAAGATATTAAAAAAGAGTTAAGAGCAATCACTCCCCATACATATACGGGGCTTTAATTGTTTACTTATATAATAAACGTGTTTTTTTAATAGGCCGTGAGGCCAAAGTCTAATTTTATTCGAATAAAAAAATGAGCACAGAAAACGAAGAATGGCGCGAAAATTCTTTCAATGAAGAGAATACAGGTGCCGGCCGTGATGGTAACAGGTCTTACAACAGAGAAGGTGGAGAACGTCCGTATCGCCCTTCTTACAACCGTGAAGGCGGGGATCGTCCGTATCGCCCGCGATTTAATGCCAACAATGAAGGAGGAGAACGCCCGCAGCGTTCGTACGGTGACCGCTCTTATGGCGACCGTCCCCAACGTCCTTCTTACAATCGTGAAGGTGGAGATCGTCCGTATCGTCCTCGCTTCAATAACAATAATGAAGGAGGTGAACGCCCGCAACGTCCTTACAACCGCGAAGGTGGTTCTTATGACCGTCCTCAACGTCCTTCTTACAACCGTGAAGGTGGTGACCGTCCTTACCGTCCCCGCTTCAATAGCGGCGAAGGTGGTGAGCGTCCGTCTTATGGCGACCGTCCTCAACGTCCTTCTTACAACCGTGAAGGTGGCGACCGTCCTTACCGTCCCCGCTTTAATAACGGCGAAGGTGGCGACCGTCCTCAACGTCCTTCTTACAACCGTGAAGGTGGTGACCGTCCGTATCGTCCCCGTTTTAATAACGGCGAAGGTGGCGGCTATCGCAGCAATAACGGCGGTGGGGGAGGTTACCGTCCGAGATACAACAATGACCGTTCACAAGGAGGCTATCGTCCTCGTCCGCGTACCGGCGATTATGATCCGAATGCTAAGTATAGCGTAAAGAAACAGATCGAGTACAAGGAACAGTTTGTTGATCCGAATGAACCGATCCGTCTGAATAAGTTCCTGGCTAATGCCGGTGTTTGTTCACGTCGCGAGGCTGATGAGTTTATCACAGCAGGTGTGGTTTCTGTAAACGGTGAAGTAGTAACGGAATTGGGTACAAAGATCAAGCGTTCGGATGTGGTTAAGTTCCACGATGAATCGGTAAGCATCGAACGTAAGGTATATGTATTGTTGAATAAGCCGAAAGATACGGTTACTACATCGGATGATCCACAGGAACGCCGTACAGTAATGGATTTAGTGAAAGGTGCTTGCAACGAACGTATCTATCCCGTAGGACGTCTTGACCGTAACACGACTGGTGTACTCTTGCTGACGAATGACGGTGATCTGGCTTCCAAGCTGACACACCCGAAATTCCTGAAGAAGAAAATTTATCATGTTCATCTGGACAAGAACCTGACTAAAGCAGATATGGAGCAGATTGCAGCTGGTATCCAGTTGGAAGATGGCGAAATCCATGCAGATGCAATCAGCTATACAGATGATTTCAAGAAAGACCAGGTAGGTATCGAAATTCACTCCGGTAAGAACCGTATCGTTCGCCGTATTTTCGAATCACTGGGTTATAAAGTAGTAAAACTCGACCGTGTGTTCTTCGCCGGACTGACCAAAAAAGGTCTGCGTCGCGGAGACTGGCGTTACCTGTCGGAAGCAGAAGTAAACTACCTCCGCATGGGTTCGTTTGAGTAATAAGTCAATAAATAACAACTTGACAGAGGACGGGGAAAGAAAGCAGGAAAGAATTCATCCTGCATTTGAAACCTCGTCTTCTTGTATCTAAAAAGAAAAAGTTAAATGGAAAAGATTGGTAGAACAAAAATTGTTGACCTGTTGAAGCGCACAGATATTGGCGCTATGGTCAATGTGAAAGGATGGGTTCGCACCCGTAGAGGTAGCAAACAAGTAAACTTTATCGCACTGAATGACGGTTCTACAATAAATAATTTGCAGATCGTAGTAGATTTGGCTAATTTCGATGAAGAGATGCTGAAACTGATTACTACCGGCGCTTGTATCAGCGTGAACGGAGAAATGGTAGAATCAGTGGGTTCCGGACAGAAAGTGGAAGTACAGGCTCGTGAAATCGAAGTGCTGGGTACTTGCGATAATACATATCCATTACAGAAGAAAGGCCACTCTATGGAATTCTTGCGCGAGATTGCTCACTTGCGTCCGCGTACCAATACATTCGGTGCAGTGTTCCGCATCCGTCACAACATGGCGATTGCTATTCACAAGTTCTTCCATGAAAAGGGCTTCTTCTATTTCCATACGCCGATCATTACGGCTTCCGATTGTGAAGGTGCCGGACAGATGTTCCAGGTGACTACCATGAACCTGTATGACTTGAAGAAAGACGAGAGAGGTTCTATCTCTTATGAAGATGATTTCTTCGGTAAGCAGGCAAGTCTGACTGTTTCCGGTCAGCTGGAAGGTGAGTTGGCGGCTACTGCTTTGGGAGCTATCTACACATTCGGTCCTACGTTCCGTGCCGAAAACTCCAACACTCCCCGCCACTTGGCAGAGTTCTGGATGATTGAGCCGGAAGTGGCTTTCAACGACATTACAGACAACATGGACTTGGCAGAAGAGTTCATCAAATATTGTGTGAAATGGGCGTTGGATAACTGTGCGGATGATGTGAAGTTCCTGAACGATATGTTCGACAAAGGCTTGATTGAACGTCTGCAAGGTGTATTGAAAGATGATTTCGTACGTTTGCCTTATACAGACGGTATCAAGATTCTTGAAGAAGCAGTTGCGAAAGGACATAAGTTCGAATTCCCGGTTTACTGGGGCGTGGACCTGGCTTCCGAACACGAACGTTTCTTAGTGGAAGAACACTTCAAACGTCCGGTGATTCTGACTGACTATCCGAAGGAAATCAAAGCCTTCTATATGAAGCAGAACGAAGACGGTAAGACTGTACGTGCCATGGACGTTCTTTTCCCGAAAATTGGTGAAATTATCGGTGGTTCCGAACGTGAAGCCGACTATAACAAGCTGATGACCCGTATTGAAGAAATGCATATCCCGATGAAGGATATGTGGTGGTATCTGGATACCCGTAAGTTCGGTACTTGTCCTCACTCCGGTTTCGGATTAGGGTTCGAACGTCTGTTATTGTTTGTAACAGGTATGGCGAATATCCGTGACGTGATACCGTTCCCGCGTACACCAAGAAATGCTGATTTCTAATATTTCGGTATATTTATGTAAAACTCGCATAATCTTCAGGTTATGCGAGTTTTTTTATGCTCTGAATTGCTGTATTCTCAAAATAAATCTTTATATTTGGAAATACGCATTCGAGAGTGTTAACTAAAATAATACAACAATGAAAAAGCTCTATTTCTTTACCATGCTTTCAATAATGTTGTTAGCGGTAACAGGTGCGACGGCCCAGAAGAAAACCAAATTCAAAGCGGCCGATTTGAAAGGTATTTGGCAGCTCTGCCATTATGTATCCGAGTCTCCCGATGTTCCGGGAGCGTTGAAACCCAGTAATACATTTAAAGTATTGAGTGATGACGGACAAATCGTCAACTTTACCATTATTCCCGGTGCGGATGCGATTATTACTGGATATGGTACTTATAAACAACTCACGGACGATTCTTATAAGGAAAGTATCGAGAAGAACATTCATCTTCCGATGCTGGATAATCAGGACAATATTTTGGAATTTGAGATTAAAGACAATGATTATCTCCATCTGAAATATTTTATCAAGAATGATTTGAATGGAAATGAGTTGAACACCTGGTATTATGAAACCTGGAAGAGGGTGGAGATGCCGGCTAAATTTCCGGAAGATATTGTGAGATAGAAGAGCGCGTACTTTTTGGTGGAGGCACGGATTTTGCAAAAGGCTGCATAGTTGTTTGGTTATGCCTGACAACAGCTTATTTGGTAAAATCCGTGCCTGTTTTTCTATAAAAGATAAAAACAAAGCACTTTTGGACAAAATCAAAGTCCGTAGAAATAGAAACAAAAATGAAAAAATAGATTTGCAAAGGGTTTGTCTGCGACTTGCTCTAACTTTGTTGCCAGTAATAGAATACAGTAACAAAATAAAGTGGAACAATGAAAAACAAACTTTTACTAGCGGTAGGGAGTATGGCGCTCCTGACTGCTTGCGATGCTTCAAAAGGAAATGAGATGGCATGGTTCGATCATGCAGTGAAAACATCGGGACATCAGTTGCTCTATATGGCAGAACAATTGAAGAATGAACCGGATACCGCCTGTTTTCCCCGTTCTATTAAAGAAGGAAAGTACAGACTGGAGCACCCCACAGATTGGACGAGTGGTTTCTATCCCGGTTCCATGTGGCTGGCATACGAGTTGATCGGTGATGAGGCTCTCGCAAAAGAGGCGCGTAAATATACGGACCGTCTGCAGGATATGCAATATTATACAGGTAATCACGATTTGGGCTTTATGATGTTTTGCAGTTATGGGCAGGGCATCCGTTTGAAACCGGAGCCAACGGACAGTTTGATTCTGATTCATTCTTCAGAAAGCTTGTGCTCTCGTTTTCGTCCGGAAGTCGGACTGATTCGTTCGTGGGATTTCGGCGATTGGAGTTATCCGGTGATTATTGATAATATGATGAACCTTGAAATGCTGTTCTGGGCTTCGGAGCAAACCAATAATCCGAAATATCGTGAAATAGCCATCTCTCATGCCGACAAAACGTTGAAGAATCACTTTCGGGAGGACATGACCTCCTACCATGTGGTGAGCTATCTGGCAGATAGCGGTGAGGTAGAGTCGAAAGGAACCTTTCAGGGATATGCCGATTCTTCCGCTTGGGCGCGTGGACAGGCTTGGGGAGTGTATGGTTATACCATGTGTTATCGCTTCACTAAGCAACAGAGCTATCTGGATGCCGCTCATAAAATAGCGCGGTTCATTATCGATCACCGTCCGTCCGAAAATGACTATGTACCTTATTGGGATTATGATGCTCCCAATATTCCGAATGAACCGCGGGATGCTTCTGCAGCTGCCGTAACAGCTTCTGCATTGCTGGAGTTGAGTGGTTATGGCGACAAGAAACAAGGGGAAGAATATTTCCGTTATGCGGAGCATATCCTGAAACAGTTATCCTCTGATGATTATTTGGCCAAGGAAGGAGAAAATCATGGCTTCATCCTGTTACATTCGGTTGGCAGTTTCCCGCACGACAGTGAAATTGATACTCCGCTCAATTATGCCGATTATTATTATCTGGAAGCCTTGAAACGTTATAAAGATCTGAAAGAAAAATCAGAAAATCCGTCTTACTAACTTGAAGAGAAACCGTAAAAAAAATTAAAGTTCAGGGCAACCGCGTCTAAAATATGAATTCATAACTGTCGGACTTTGGCGCGGTTGTCCTGTTTTGAGCCGATACCGGTCCTTTATATGAGTTAAAAAACGGGATTCATTTATCAGATTGAATTGAAAATACTTATCTTTACGATAAATTCTTCAATATTAGCTCATGAAAGACCGGCATTTGCTATTTAAGTACCTATTCGGATTAACCGTCTGCATCTTATTTTTTCCTTTGGCTGTATCGGCCGCCGACAGCTTCATTCATTTTAAGCGATTATCCGTGGATGACGGGCTGTCGCAAAATACTGTGCTCGCTCTGACACAAGATCATAATAATAAGCTTTGGGTAGGCACCATAGACGGACTGAACTGGTATGAAGGTTCCCGTTTCGTTTCGTATTATAAAGCGCCGGATGATACGACCAGTCTGGCAAACAATCATGTCTATTCACTTCATACTGATTCGAAAGGTACGGTATGGGTAGGCACACAGGTCGGTTTATCCCGTTATAATATAGTAGGGAATAATTTCACCAATTATTCTTCACCGGACAATCAGCCGATGCAAGTATTGGCTATCGGAGAACCGGAGGAAGGCGACCGGCTTTTGCTTGCTACCAATATCGGTCTGGTGATTTTTGATAAAAAGATCGGGCGGATGAAAGTGCAGCCGGAACTTGCCGGAAAAACGATCTATTCTGTTTGCCGGATGAATGACGGTTTCCTGTTGGGAACTTCGGAAGGTGTCTATTTCTATTATGTACGCAACGAAAACGTGACCCGGCTTCTTCTCCAATTGAAAGGAGAAACCATCTCCGATATGCTCTATGACGACAAAACCGGCAACTGTTGGCTGGCTTCATTGACAAACGGGGTGTATTGTGTGGATAACAACTTTCAAATAAAACATCATTATAACAAGCAAAATACTCCTGCTTATTTCCTTACGAACTCGGTCAGGACATTGTCCGGAGATGATAAAGGAAGGGTTTGGATAGGAACCATGGAAGGTTTGCTTATCCTTGAACCGGAGACGGAAACGTTCCGGATCTGTCGTTTTTCTCCTGAAGATCCGACTACTTTGGGGCATAATTCCATCCGTTCTATCTTGAAAGATAATCAAGGGGGAATGTGGATCGGTACATTTTATGGCGGGCTTAATTATTATCATCCCCTTGCTCCGGCATTCGGACGCTTGCAACATTCCGCCTGGCGGAATTCGTTAAGTGATAACACAGTGAGTTGTATTGCCGAAGACCCGGATAATGGCAATCTCTGGATTGGCACGAACGACGGCGGATTAAATTATTATAACCGGAAAACCGGAGTCTTTTCATATTACCGGACGGGTACTTCCGCCAACGCTTTAAAGTCGGACAATATAAAATGTATATGGACGGACAAGGATGGAAGTGTCTATATCGGCACTCATGGAGGGGGAATGAGTCGTCTGCATCACCGGAGTGGCAGGATAGAAACATATTCCTTTCCCCATTCTACTTCCCTGACTAATAGTTGTTACTCCTTATTGGACGGAACGGATGGAACGCTTTGGGTAGGCGGCATGAGCGGGCTTTACCTTTTCGACAAACAGACCGGCGAACTTTCACAGCATCCGTTGGCTAAAAAGCATAAAAAGTTGGAGAATGTATTGATATATACCTTGTTTCGCGATTCAAAAGGAAGAATCTGGATTGGTACGGAAGAGAGCCTGTTTTTGTATGCCGGCGGAAAACTGGAAGAACTGCATCTTTCCTCTTCGGCTTATCTGCATGGGTTGATACAGGCTTTCTGTGTACAGGAGGATAGCCGTCATGAAATCTGGATCGGTTCTTCCACAGGATTATATTGCTATAAGGAAGGAGCACCGACTGCCTGGAAACACTATACGATGAAAGACGGTTTGCCAAACGACTTTATTTATAATATACTGGAAGATGAACGGGGGCGTTTATGGTTGACAACTAACAAGGGACTGGCTTGCTTCAATACGGAGGAGGGTACTTTCCTCAACTATACGAAGCAGGACGGATTGCCTCACGATCAGTTTAACTATTTCGGAGCTTGCAAAGCGCACGATGGTACATTCTTTCTGGGGTCTCTTGGGGGCGTTGCCTATTTCAAGCCATACGAATTGGGTGATAATCCATATTCCCCGGATGCGGTAGTGACAGGAGCCGTTGTCTTAAATCAGGTGATTACGGATATGAAAAGTGAACGGGTACGTTATTATCAGGACGAGCAAGGGCGGATGCTGGGTATGTCGTTCCCTTCCGATCAGAAACTTTTTAATATCCGGTTTGCTGTTATCAACTATTTGGCTGGCAAGCGGAACCAGTTCGTTTACAAATTGGAAGGCTTTGAAACCGAGTGGAACTACTCCCGTCATGTTTCCTTTGCACGGGCGAGTTATTCCAATCTCCCGCCCGGTGAGTATGTGTTTAAGGTGAAGGCATGTAACAACAATGGAAAGTGGAGCGAGGCGACCACTGAATTTTTTGTGCATATCATTCCGATGTGGTATCAGACCTCGTGGGCAAAGACACTTTTCATCTTCTTTTCTGTAGGGCTTCTCGTCTTTGTGATCTATTTCTTTATTGCCCGTGCCAAAATGAAGATGCAAGTCCGGATCGAACAGATAGAACGAAACAAGATAGAAGAAATCAGTCAGGAGAAAGTACGTTTTTACATGAATATGTCTCATGAGTTGCGTACTCCGTTGAGTCTGATACTGGCTCCGTTGGAGGAACTCTTGGGGCAGAGCAATCTGAAAGGTACTCCGGTACAACAGAAGCTGGATTACGTTTATAAGAACGGTCGTAAGTTGTTGCACATTGCCAACCAGTTGCTGGATTTCCGTAAAGCCGAAGCAGGTGCAATGCCCATTCATGTTGCACAGGTGAATGTAGAAGGACTGTTGCAAGATGCTTTTGCCCTGTTTAAAGAAAATGCGCAGAAGCGTGCTATCAGCTTTCATATAAAATCCGATCTGGAAGGACGATTGTTTCCGGCGGACCGGACGTATGTAGAGACTATCTTGATGAACCTGTTGTCTAACGCCTTTAAGTTTACACCGGACGGTGGAAGTATTTCGCTTTCCTTATGGACAGAGGGAGATACCTATGGTTTCACGGTAAGAGATAGCGGAATCGGTATGTCTCCGGAACAGCTAACCCGCATTTTCGAACGTTTCTATCAGGTAGACGGTCAGCGAAAGGGGACGGGTATCGGGCTGTCATTGGTGAAGATGCTTGTAGAAAAGCATCACGGCACTATCACCGTAGCAAGCGAACCTGCTCAATATACCGAATTTAAAGTCACGCTACCTGCTGATATGGCTGCCTTCACGGAGAAAGAACGTGAATTGCCGGCACATGAAGTCGAAACATCTGCTTCTCTCCGGGAGCTTCCGGTGGCTGATGAATATTTCTCTGGTGATGCGTCGGCTATAGTTGCAGAAGAACTATCGGATGGTGATCAGATAGAAGCCGGCAGTGAGGAAGAGCGTCCTACTATCTTGTTGGTAGATGACAATAAAGAAATGGTGGATTACCTGAAAGATAATTTCCGGCAGAACTATGTGACACTTACCGCCGGAAACGGCGAAGAAGCATTGGCTATTATGAAAGAGCATCGTGTGGATATTGTTCTTTCCGACGTGATGATGCCGGGTATTGACGGTATCAAACTTTGCCAGCTTATTAAACGAAATCTGCAAACCTGCCACATTCCCGTCTTGCTGTTGTCTGCCAAAGGAAGTGTCGATGCACAGACTGAGGGTATTCAGGCCGGGGCGGATGATTATATAGCCAAACCGTTCTCGATTCATTTATTGAAAGGAAAAATTGCTAATCAACTGAAAGCACGCCAGCGGTTGAAACACTATTATTCGAATACGATTGATATAGATACTGCTAAAATGACTTCGAATAATCTGGATGAGGAATTCATGAGCAAAGCTATTCAGGTAGTAGAAGAAAATATCAGTAATGAAGACTTCACCTCTGATGAGTTGGCAAGCCAACTTTGTATGAGCCGTTCGTCACTGTATCTCAAGATGAATTCCATATCCGGTGAACCGCCTGCCAACTTTATCCGGCGCATCCGTTTTAATAAAGCGTGTAAATTGTTGCTTGAAGGGCGCTACTCCATTTCGGAGATTAGCGGAATGGCAGGGTTCGGATCTTCTTCTTATTTCTCTACCAGTTTCAAGAAGTATGTCGGTTGTCTGCCATCGGAGTATGTGAAGCAGCATACTAAGTAATTGTTTTGCGGTTATGCATTTGTTCACCACAGAGGACGCGGAGGACACAGAGGTGAATCTTGTTCATGCGGGTGCAGAAATGAATGAGAGTTTTTTGTCTACTATAAAGTTGAAAAACATAAAAACATCTGCCACCTGCAACGAAACGCGTGTAATGCACTAATTGACAAATAGTTGGAACGTGGCAGATACTGTGGCAGATAGGTTGCAGATAAAGTATCTGCAACGCGTTATATAATCAAAGAAAAAGCCTTGATTCCTTTATGCAAAGCTATGGGATAAT
>OGXY01002310.1_pt1 | contig 11090 bp, 9 predicted proteins | sample 1576411 | NCBI WGS metagenome assembly OGXY01 (sample SAMEA3541498, study PRJEB24748) | human gut metagenome | biome: human gut; feature: human-associated habitat; material: faeces | place: China | collected 2012 | reverse complement strand
AATTCCTTATTTTTCTCTTAAAAAGTCAAATTATAATTTCCTTATATATAAAAAATGGGCTGTACAAAATAAAATTGTAACAGCCCACTTTTTAAATACTTTTTTATATTAAAACCTTAATTGCATATCTATATGTGAAATACCATCTTCATCATATACTTCTGATATAGAAACAAAACCAAGAGATGAATAAAAATCTTTTAAATAATTCTGAGCTCCAATGGTTATCTCTCTTGCTTCAAATTTTTCTTTTGCAACCTCTATAGCTTGAAGTAATATTTTTCTGGCTAATCCCTTTTTTCTATATTTTTCATTGGTTAAAACCCTACCAATAGATACCTCTGGATAAGATAATCCTCTAGGAAGTATTCTACAATAACACATAATTTCATCAGCTATTTCATCTAAAAAATAAAGATGAAGAGACTTAAAATCCTTTCCATCTAAATCTAAATATGGACAATTTTGTTCAACTATGAATACTTGATTTCTAAGTTCTCCTATTTTATAAACTTCTTTTCCACTAAGTTCTTCAAATGATTTTAATACTATTTTCATAATTTTCACCTAATTATATCTCTTATTCTATTCCTCTACATATACAGTGGCAAAGTTATGAAGAGTCACAGGATGAACTCCTAAACCTTTAATATACTTTTGAGCACCAACTGATAAATTTCTATTATAAAGCATAACATCTGGAGCATCATCAACTATTAAAATTTGAGCTTCCTCATATAACTCTTTTCTAGTTTCTGGATTAATCTCTATCTTAGCTTTATCTAATAGTTCATCAACTTTTTTATTCTCATAAAAATCTCTGTTTCCAGCTCCACCTTTAGCAGAAGAATGGTACATAGCATAAAGTCCATAGTCAGCATCTCCTGTTACAACTCCCCATGAACCTAAGAATAAATCATGTCTTCCTTTTTCAGTGATATCCCAATAAGCACTTGTTTCAACTATTTCAACTTTTAAAGCTATTCCTATCTCTCTTAAATATGCTTGAACTATCTCAGCTGTTTGAGTATTTGCCTCTCCGCTGAAAACTAAAATACTAGTAGTAAATCCATTTTCATACCCAGCTTCCTTCATAAGCTCCTTTGCTTTCTCTACATTGTACTCATAATTTTTAGTTTTATCAGTAAATCCAAAAACTCCTGGAGCTATTGGAGAAGTTGCTACCTTACCATTCCCATTTAATATTACATCAACAATAGCTTGCTTATCAATAGCATAGTTTATTGCTTTTCTTACTCTTACATCATTTAATGGAGATTTTTGCATATTCATTCCAATATATGAGTAAGATATAGATGGCTTAGTTAAAAGTTGTAACTTAGGATTATTTTTTATATTTTCCTCATCTACTGAACTGATAGCTATTGCTATATCTATCTCTCCAGTTTCTAATCCTATAGCTCTATTTGAAGCTTCTATTACATTTTTAAATACTATGTATTTTAAGCCTTTTTCATTTTTATCATAGAAATCTTCATTTTTTTCTAAAACTATTCTATCTCCGTATATCCACTCTTTAAATTTATAGCTTCCTGTTCCAATAGGAGTCTCTTTTAAAGCCTCTGAATTTTCAGTCAATAATTTTTTACTTACTATTCCTAACGCTGGGTGTGATAGATGAGCTAATAATGGTCCAAATGGTGTTTTTGTTACAAGATTAACTGTATAATCATCTACTATTTCTATTTTTTCTATTGGTGGTAAAACAAAGGCTATTCTAGGAGAGTTCATCATTCTTTCAAATGAAAACTTTACATCTTCAGCAGTAAAATCATATCCATTATGGAATTTTACTCCTTTTCTTAGATGAAATTGCATAGTTTTATCATCTATTTGCTCCCAAGATTCTGCAAGTCCTGGATGAATTTGCATATTTTCATCAGATTCTACAAGTCTTGAATAGATAAGTCTATTTGCTCTTAAAGAAAATCCATCATTTCCTTGATGAATATCCAATGATTTAGCCTCTCCATCTTGAGCTATTACAAGTTCCTCTTTTACTTTTTTAGTTTCTGCTTTTTCTCCGCAAGCTGTGAATAAAAATATCATACTTGCTAATACTACTAATAATTTTTTTAACATTTTTCCTCCAAAATCTTTTATAATAATAAAATAAAAAGAGTGAAAAAGTCTATTTCAAACTTTGAACCTTTTCACTCTCACATTAAAAACTAGTATTGTTTCATTAACTCTCTTACTTTAGAAATAACTTCATCTTTAGAGATTTCAAAAGTTTCTCCTGTCTTTCTTATCTTTAACTCAACAATTCCCTCAGCAGCTTTTTTACCACAAATTACTTTAAATGGAAATCCTATTAAGTCAGCATCTTTAAATTTAAATCCAGGTCTTTCATCTCTATCATCAAGCATAGTATCTATTCCATCATCTAATAATGAGTTGTATAACTCTTCAGCAAGAGCAACTTGTCCAGCATCTTTCATATTAGCTGGAATTACATCTACTACATATGGAGCTATTGCTGATGGCCAAACAATTCCAAACTCATCATTGTTTTGCTCAATAGCAGAAGCAAGAGTTCTTGAAACTCCTATTCCATAACATCCCATTATTATTGGATGTGTTACACCTTTCTCATCTATAAATGTAGCCTCTAATTTTTCAGAGTATTTAGTTCCTAGTTTGAATATATGTCCAACCTCTATTCCTCTAGCAGAAGCAAGAGTTCCACCACATTTTTCACAAATATGTCCAGGTTTTACAGTTTTTACATCTTTTATTATATCAGCTTTGTAATCTCTTCCATAGTTTACATTGATATAGTGAGTATCTATTTTATTTCCTCCAGCTGTGTGATTAGTAATCTCTAATACAGTATCATCAGCTACTACTTTGATATCTCCTAAGTCAATTCCAAATGGTCCAATAAATCCTTTTACTAATCCTAACTTTTCTAATTGCTCATCAGTTAATAACTCAACCTCTATTGCATCTACAGCATTTTTAAGTTTAGTTTCGTTAACTTCATAATCTCCTCTGATTAAAACCATATATACTTGGTCAGTTCCCATATCTCTATACATCATAGCTTTTACTGTTCTCTCCACAGGAACTTTTAAGTATTCTACTACATCTTCTATTTTAGATACATTTGGAGTATCTACTAATTCTACAGCTTTTAATTCCTCTTTTTCAGCATGGAAAACTTTACTTACAGCTGTTTCTACGTTTGCTGCGTAATCACAGCTCTCACAGTAGATGATTTCATCTTCTCCAGAATCTGCTAATACGTGGAACTCTTTTGATCCACTTCCTCCTATTGCTCCAGAGTCAGCCTCAACAGGTCTAAATTTTAAACCACAGCTTGAGAAAATTCTCTTATAAGTAGCTTCCATATTATCAAACTCTTCATCTAAAGACTCTCTTGTAGCATGGAAAGAGTAAGCATCTTTCATTATAAACTCTCTTCCTCTCATAAGTCCAAATCTTGGTCTTATCTCATCTCTAAATTTAGTTTGAATTTGGTAAAGGTTTAAAGGTAATTGCTTGTATGAAGCAACATCATTTCTGATAACATCAGTTACTACTTCTTCGTGAGTTGGTCCTAATACGAAATCTCTCTTAGCTCTATCTTGTAATTTCATCATAAGAGGTCCCATTACTTCCCATCTTCCACTCTCTTTCCAAAGTTCAGCTGGTTGTAATACTGGCATGAATATCTCTTGAGCTCCTGCTCTATCCATCTCTCTTCTTACAATATTTTCTACTTTTTTAAGAGCTTTTAATCCTAACGGTAGGTAAGTATACACTCCGCTAGTTAATTTCTTAATCATTCCAGCTCTCAAAAGAAGTTTATGACTTGCTATCTCTGCTTCTTTTGGAGTTTCTTTAAGTGTCTTAATATAACTCTTACTGAATCTCATTTTTTCCTCCATATAAATTTTATTTTACTCTATATTTTATCATATTATCTCTTATTTTGTCTAAAGTTTTTTAATCTTTCTTAACTATTATTTTACCTCTTTAAACTTTTCAGAAATATCTACAAGAAGATATTCATTTTTTATCTCACCATGATTCTCTTTTAAATATTCATAACATATATCTTTAACAAGTTTTATAGTTTTTACATCATGTACTATATCTACAAATTTTAAATCACTTAATCCACTCTGCCTTGTACCAAAAATCTCTCCAGACTTTCTAAGTCTCAAATCCTCTTCGGCTATTTTAAATCCATCTTGTGTCTCTTCCATAACTTGAAGTCTAGCCTTTGAAGTAGCATTATCTGTCTTAGAAACTAAAAAACAGTAAGATTGATACTGCCCTCTTCCAACTCTCCCACGTAGTTGATGTAGAGCAGAGAGTCCAAATCTCTCAGCATTATTGATTACAATTATAGATGAGTTAGGTACGTCCACCCCTACCTCTATAACCGTTGTAGATACTAAGATATCCAATTCTTTATTTTTAAATCTACTCATTATCTCATCTTTTTCAGAGTTTTTCATTTTTCCATGTAAAACTCCTATCTTATAATTTGGTAAAAATTTTTCTACCTCTTCCATAAGCTCTGCTGTTGATTTTGCTGAAAGTTTTTCACTCTCCTCTATAAGTGGAGCTATAAAGTAAGCTTGCCTTCCTTGGGAAAGCTTTTTATCTATAAAATCATACATAGTTTCTATCTCTTCATCTGTGGCTATCCACTTAGTACGAATTGGTTTTCTCCCTGGTGGTAACTCATCTATTACAGATACATCTAAATCTCCATAGATACTCAGTGCTAATGAACGTGGAATAGGTGTAGCACTCATTACCACAAGATTAGCAAGCACTCCTTTATCTCTTAGAGCCTTTCTTTGCAATACTCCAAATCTATGTTGCTCATCTATTATTATCATACCTAATCTATGAAAAACTACACTCTCTTCTATAAGTGCATGTGTTCCTATTACTATCCCTACATCTCCATTTGCTATATCTTCTAAAAGTCTTTGTTTCTTCTTTCCAGTAAAACTTCCTGTAAGTAGTTCTACTCTCACTCCAAGTTTTTCAAATTTATCCTTTACTGAAAGATAATGCTGTACAGCTAATATCTCTGTTGGAGCCATAAGTACCCCTTGATAAGAGTTTTCTAACATATATAGAAGTAACACCATAGATACAGCAGTCTTTCCACTTCCTACATCTCCCTGTACTAACCTATTGACCACTCTTCCATTTGCTAAGTCTTTATATATCTCTGTGATTACTCTCTTTTGTGCATTAGTAAGTTCAAAAGGTAAAGATGATAGATAAGCTTTCACTAAAGTTTTTTTATCCTCAAGATGATACCTCTCTATATTTTGATTATCCACTTCAAACCTTTTCTGGAGTATTCCCATCTCTAAAACTAAAAGTTCTTCTACAGCAAAACGTCTTTTAGCTTCCTCTAAATTTTTACTGTTCTTAGGAAAATGTATCTCTCTTAGAGCCTCTTTTCTCCCCATAAGTTTGTATTTTTTTATAATCTCTTCTGGAATATTTTCTTCTATTACAGCAAGAGTCGTATTCAACATCTTCTCCATAAGTTTTCTTAAAGAGTTCTGTGGTAACTCCTTACTTGAACTATATATTGGTAGTATCTCTCCCTCATCTAATCTCTTTTGATTACTACTCAACTTAAACTCTGGATTTACTATCTGAAATATATATCCTCTCTTGACTTGACCAATAAATATATATTCCTCTCCTATCTTAAGAGTTTTTCTAAGATATGGCATCTGAAACCATACCAACTCTATTATCCCACTTCCATCTGTGGCAGTAGCTTTTACCATCTTAAGTCCTGAACGAGTAGGTGGAGCTGTTACAGTCATAAGTGTAGCTTTTAAAACTACATACTCCTCCCCTCTCAACTCTCCTATTTTTTTTATATTAGTTCTATCATCATAGGCTCTTGGAAAGTAGTAGAGCATATCAGCTATTGATTTTATTCCCAGCTTCTCTAACTTTTTTAAATTTTTAGCATCTATACCGATGTCTATGTTTTCCAATGGCCAATATATTGTGTTATATCTTCCCACTTTCTCACTCCTTTCCTTTTCAATATCTTTTATTATATCATAGATATTATTAACTTTCTAAAGAAATATCTTTAAAAAAATGATATAATTAAGATAAAAAATTATCGGAGGTAAAGATGAGTAATCCAAAGACAGCTCTTGAACTTATGAAAGCTAGATATGAAGCTTATACTAAGGGAGATATTGAATTTATAAAAAATACACACGACCCTAAAACAGCTAAAGGAATAGATTGGAAAGAAGCAGAAGAATGGTCTAAAAATTCTAAATGGTTAGGTCTTGAAATTGTAGAAACCATAGCTGGAACTCAATTTGATAAAGAGGGGATAGTAGAGTTTAAAGCTAAGTATATAGATTTAATTAGTGGAGAAGAAGTAGTACACCATGAGAGAAGTTACTTTGTAAAAAAAGGTAGACATTGGTACTATAAAGGTTGGTTACCTATAAATAATTCATAAAAAACTAAATATATTTCTTACATTTATTATAAAAAAGTAAATAGATAATTTTAATATTTTCTTTATTTTTATCAATTTTATTAACAATAATTAGTAGATAAATAAAGTAACGTATGTATTTTTTATTTTTTTATCTCCTAGAAGACCCTTTAATTCAAGGTTAGAGCTTCAGCTAAAAACACTATTTTAGAAGCTTAAAACACTATATTTTTTAACCATATAATTAGTCCAAAATAAAAAAAGAGGGGGCTTAAAACTGATTTTACAAAGTCGTTTCTCAAGCTCCCTATTTTTCATATTTTATATTAACTGATTTTTTTAATCAATTAATAATTTCCTTGCATAAGCATAGTATCAGCAACTTTTTTAAATCCAGCTATATTAGCTCCAGCTGCTAATGTAACACCATACTCTTCACTCATCTCTTTAGCTTTTTGATAGATGCCTTTCATTATCTCTTGTAATTTTTTATCTACTTCCTCTTCACTCCATTGATATCTCATACTATTTTGTGACATCTCAAGAGCTGATACAGCAACTCCACCAGCATTAGCTGCCTTAGCTGCTCCAAATTTTACTCCACTTTTTTCAAATAGATCTATTGCCTCATTAGAGCATGGCATATTAGCTCCTTCACAAACCACTTTTACTCCATTAGCTACTAATAATTTTGCATCCTCTAATACAATCTCATTTTGAATTGCACAAGGGGCAGCTATATCCACTTTTACTCCCCAAGGTTTTTGTCCAGGGAAATATTCCAATCCAAATTTCTCAGCAAAATCTTTTAAAGTTACATCTTTATTAGCTCTTAAAACTAGCATATAATCTATTTGCTCTTTAGTAAGTCCATCTTTAGCATATACATATCCTTTTGACCCAGAGATAGTAACTACTTTTGCTCCTAATTCTGTCATCTTCTCAGCAGTTCCCCAAGCTACGTTTCCATATCCAGATACTGCTACAGTTTTTCCTTCAAAAGTTTCTCCCATATCTTTTAATATCTCTTGTGTAAAGTAAGTAAGTCCATATCCAGTTGCTTCAGGTCTAATTTTGCTTCCACCATAGTTTAAATGTTTCCCTGTAAGTACTCCATTTTCATATGCTCCCTTTATTCTTCTATAGTGTCCAAATAGATATCCTATCTCTTTTCCAGAAACTCCAATATCTCCAGCTGGGACATCTTTATCTGGACCTATATGACGATATAGCTCAGTCATAAAACTTTCACAGAATCTTTTTATCTCTCTCTCAGATTTATCAGTAGAGTTAAAGTCACTTCCTCCTTTTCCTCCACCTATTGGTAACCCTGTAAGTGAATTTTTAAAAGTTTGTTCAAATCCTAAAAATTTCATAGCCCCTAAAGTAACTGTTGGATGGAATCTAAGTCCTCCTTTGTATGGTCCAATTACTCCATTGAATTCTACTCTATATCCTCTGTTTACTTGAATATTTCCATTGTCATCTTCCCAAGGAACTTTAAACATTATTATTCTTTCTGGTTCAACTATTCTCTCTAATATATTTGCTTCTATGTATTGTGGATTTTTTTCTATAAATGGAGTAAGACTTATCAATACTTCTTCTACAGCTTGTATAAATTCATCTTCTCCTTTATTTTGTCTTTTTACTTTTTCAATTACATTTTCAACATATTGCTTTGCTGATATACTCATTTTTCTCCTCCTTAACCAGTAGTTATTATTTATAATAAAAAATGATGATACAAATTAATAGCCTTAAAATCTATTTTTAGATTATATCATCATTCTCTTTAAATTAAAAGTATTTTTTATTTATATTAAAAATAAAATTTTTTTATTATTTGATTATTCCCATATAATAAGCTATATTTGCATTTTTATCTATTTTTCCCTTTATCTTAGAAGTAGTACAACTCATGATAGCAGTAACTCCTGGTCCATGTCCAGCTTTTATACAATCACTATGAACTATTACTCCAATTGTTACTGAACCTTTTAGATAATCTCTTCCATAGCAGTTATTACAATCTTGAAGTAAAACTATATCTCCAAATCTAAGATTGTTTATCCCATACTTCTCATTTGCTTCCTTATCTCCAGTCATTATATCGTAATCTCCAGAAAAAGCTGTAGAACTTCCTACACCAGAACCCATAAGAAATGGTGGTATCTCTGTTACTACTGGAACTTCCAAACAACCATCCTCTGTAATTTTTATATCCATTTTTTCTAAAAGTTCTGGATCTATATTCATACAAGTTACATCTTCAAATCCCTCTATCTCTAATCCTTGTCCAAAAGCTTTCACCATAATTTTATCATCTAAAGTAAGCTTATCTAAAGTTTCTTCATCAAAATATACAAGAGTATGTTCTATTCCACCATGTCCTCCTGTTACAAATCCCTCTGCTCCCTTAGCATCTCCAGAAACAACTCTAGCTCTATTTCCTATACAACCTAATACCATAAGTGCAGTATTTTCAGCTGTATTTTCATTTCTCACACTAACTCCTGGCTCCACATGGTCTCCTACCCATTTCATACATGAATCTCCCACTTTTACATTGTAAGAAATTCCACCAGTAGCTGGTAATATCATAGGTTTCCCATCTCTACTTATTCTATATGGTGATGATATTATTGGGCTATGTACTTTTCCTCCAACAGATTGCATAACTAAATTTTCTTTATTTGTCTTTATCATGAAATACCTCCCTCAAAATGTTTTATTTCCTATATCTTAATATATTTTTTCATTCAAGTAAATAGTAAAATCTATATAATATTTTTTAATGTTTGATATTTATCACGTTTTATGATAAAATTTTCATATAATAATTATTTTAGGAGGATCTTATGAAATGTATTATTACTGTTCTAGGAACAGATAAAGTTGGAATTATTGCTAAAGTTTGTACTTATCTATCAGAGGTAAATATCAATATTCTTGATATATCTCAAACTATTGTAAGTGGGTATTTTAATATGATGATGATCGTAGATGCTGATAAAGCTTCTAAATCTCTTGAAGCTTTTACAGATGATTTAATAGAAATTGGAAATAATCTTGGAGTAAAAATTACAGTTCAACATGAAGATATATTCAACTGTATGCACCGTATATAAAATTAAGGAGGAATTTTGATGATTTCCAGAGTAGAAATTCAAGAAACTAATAAGATGATTGCTGAGTCTAATCTAGATGTACGTACTATAACTATGGGTATTAGTCTTTTAGATTGTGCTGACCCAGATGTAGATAAATTCAATGAAAAAATATATAAAAAAATCACAACTTATGCTAAAGATTTAGTAAAAGTTGGAGATGATATAGCTAGACAATATGGGATACCTGTTGTAAATAAAAGAATATCTGTTACTCCTATTGCTATTGCTGCTGCTGGTTGTAAAACTGATTCTTATGTAAGTATAGCAAAGACTTTAGATAGAGCGGCTAAAGATTGTGGTGTAAACTTTATCGGTGGTTTTTCTGCCCTTGTTCATAAGGGATGTACCCCTGCTGATAAGATACTTATTGACTCTATTCCAGAAGCTATGAAAGTTACTGAAAGAGTTTGTTCATCAGTCAATGTTGGAACTTCAAGAAATGGAATTAATATGGATGCTGTAAAAAGAATGGGAGAAATTATTGTAGAAACTGCTGAACTTACAAAAGATATTGATTGTTTAGGTTGTGCAAAACTTGTAGTATTCTGTAATGCTGTTGAAGATAATCCATTTATGGCTGGAGCTTTCCATGGAGTTGGAGAAGCTGATTGCGTAATAAATGTTGGAGTAAGTGGACCTGGAGTTGTAAAAAGAGCTCTTGTTGAAGCTAAAGGTGCTGACTTTGAAACTCTTTGTGAAGTAGTTAAAAAGACTGCTTTTAAAATAACTAGAGCTGGACAAATAGTTGCTCAAGAAGCTGCTAAAAGGTTAAATGTTCCTTTTGGAATTATAGATCTATCTCTTGCTCCTACTCCTGCTGTGGGAGATAGTATAGCCGAGATTTTCCAAGAGATGGGACTAGAACATGCTGGTGCTCCTGGAACTACTGCTGCTCTTGCTATATTAAATGACAACGTTAAAAAAGGTGGAGTAATGGCTTCATCATATGTTGGAGGATTGAGTGGTGCTTTCATTCCTGTAAGTGAAGACCACGCTATGATAGAAGCTGCTAAAATTGGTGCACTTACTTTAGAAAAATTGGAGGCTATGACTTGTGTATGTTCAGTTGGACTTGATATGATAGCCATTCCTGGAGATACATCTGCTTATACTATCTCTGGTATAATAGCTGATGAATCTGCTATTGGAATGGTAAATAATAAGACTACTGCTGTGAGAATTATTCCTGTAATTGGAAAAGGTGTAGGAGAGATGGTAGAGTTTGGTGGACTACTTGGATATGCTCCTATTATGGCTGTAAATAAATTTAAGTGTGATGACTTTATTAAAAGGGGAGGAAGAATTCCTGCTCCTATCCACAGCTTTAAAAACTAATTGAAAAAATTAGATATCTGAACTTATATTATGATTATAAATAAGATGTGAACCTCTCCCACTTAAAATTACTTTGTAATTTTTGAAGTGGGAGCTTCTTC
>OGXY01002300.1_pt1 | contig 11130 bp, 16 predicted proteins | sample 1576411 | NCBI WGS metagenome assembly OGXY01 (sample SAMEA3541498, study PRJEB24748) | human gut metagenome | biome: human gut; feature: human-associated habitat; material: faeces | place: China | collected 2012 | reverse complement strand
CGGTACAAATTGTTATATACCTCGGAACGTTTTGTTGTATCTCCATTGTGGACACCGTTTTCACGCAGGAACTCTTTTTTTGTCAGTTCATACATTTCTTCTTTGCTGCTATCCGGAATTGATATGATCCGTTTTCTCGAACTTTCATTTTCATCTGTCACTAAAAGTCCTGCCAGTCCATTTACAGGGTTGATATAATCTCCATCCTTGTCATAATGACTCATCAGATTTTTTATTCCCTGAATATTGCCATACATTGCACCATTTCCAGCAGACATCATTTGTTTTACAGCAGACTTATATTGTTTACTATTCGTGTTAATTCCGGCAGCTTTTAATTGTGCTTGAACAGAACTGCTATTCAACTGGGACAACTGAAAACTACCTATTGAATTCACTCCTGATGTTCCAAATGATTTTTGAAATAAAAAAGCATAATCCGTTATCCTTGACATAAACCAACCTCCTTGTCTGTCTACATTTTATGTATTGTAAATTAACAATGTCTACTCATGTATATGCTGCTCACAGCTTTTCTCAATGAAATTAATATTATCTGAAATATATATTATGTCTTTTAATCTTTACTTAATTTTAACATTAGAAAAAAAGGTTTTCAATACTCATTGCAGAAAATCACGATATAAGCAAAAATCAACAGAACAGAAAGTAAAAAAACTTTGTCTATTCTTATTCCCTCAATTTGAATACCGAAACCATACCGCTATCCCTGCCTTTTATCAACTTTTCCAAACTTCCGTTTTGTAGCTTTCATCTGTTCAAAAGCAGAATCGACCTGACAGTTGATTGCACCTATAAGCCTTCTATCCTGTGTTTTCTCCGGATTCATCACATAATCAAGAGATCTCTTTAGATGTTTTCCGTGAAAATGCCCACCACAATCCTTCATATTAAGGATTTTACTGATTGCCAATCTTTACCACCGCCTCATCTACCTTCTGATTCAGTTTCCGCATATAAGCTATCAGCTGTGTCTTATCTTCCTTGGAATACAGCCCGGCATTATTGTTAAATACTATCTGGTTGATATTTATTCCAATTCTGTTGACTTCATTAATGAGTTCCTTCAGAATCTTCCTTATTTCCGGATAATCATTTGGTTTCTGACTGATAAGAAGACGGATATACTCAGAATCATTTTTAAATCTTCTTCTTTTATCCGTTCTGACGATACCAGTGCCAGCACAGACCCTGTCTGGGAAAGCATTAAAATATCCGATGCCGTATAAAAGGAAAATTCCATACTGATAATATGGCGCAGTTCCCGCCCCAGTGCCAGCGAATCCCCGTTCTGATTCTGTGCTGCCTTTAACGCAAATTCAACCACACAGAACCCGCCTGAAAAGTCCACATTTAAGTATCGTGCCTGTGCTAAAATGCTTTCTCTGTTTAAATGTTCTGAATCCAGAATTGAAGTAAAAAGCTGTTCCTCCAGATTTTTATTGTTTTCCTCCAGCACAAGTTTGTTGCAGAGTATCTGGGAGAGGTCTATCAGCGGATATTTCTCCGGCAGTTCAAACAGCGGCAGGTCATTTCCATCGGCATACTGTATCAGTTCATCGGAAATCTGCCCTTCATTGATTCCCAGCGCTGAAATGCCATGCGCAAGCATTTTTCCGATAAGTCCTATCAATGTATCCTTGTTATCTGTGACACTGCGGTTTGTCAGAATTACAAATTCCCCGCCGTGAATATAATCTTCCACTTTGTATTCACTCTGCACACACTGTAGGCAGTCTGCAAAATAAATCCACCGGACAATATTTTTCATACCGCCTGCTCCTGCTCTTAAAAGCAGTACATTTTCCAATTCCGGTATCTTTACCATATCTTCACAGTTCATGTTTTATCAATCATTATTATAAAGAATTTTTATTCATTTCCGATATATATTTTTAATTTCTTCTCACTGTCCAGTCTGCATGCCATAATGACCGACATTATCATGTATCTTACGACCTCTTTTGTGATTTCTTCTTCAAAACGCGCTTTCATTTCAGCCGGGTATCCCGACACTAAAAAATGCACCCGGTAGTTATCGTCTTTTCTTGATAAAAATGCGCTGACATACAATCCGTTTAAAACCGCAGTCACAATCTCGTCATCTGTCACTTCGATATTAATTTTATATCCTGCGGAAGTAAAGGAAATTTTCCCTTCCCTGTTGTGAAATCTCGCGTCTGCAATTTCCGCAATTGAATAATTGTCCGTCTGCTGCATCATCGCCCCGATAATCGCCGTTTCCATTTCATTTTTCACGATATAATCATAACATTCCTTCGGTGTTTTAAACATTTTCTTTTTCCATTTCTTCGTTAATATAGTCTTCCGATGCAGCCATTGCCGCCAACGTCATGGTCAGCAGCTTTTCCAACTCCCATCCGAGCTGTTCTGCACCTCGCTCTATGACTTCTCTGGAACAGCCTGCCGCAAATCCTTTGCTTTTATATTTCTTTTTTAAGGACTTTAATTCCATATCCTTTGTGCTTTTAGAAGGGCGCATTAATGCCGCCGCCCAGATTAGTCCTGTCAGTTCATCTGCTGCAAAAAGTACCTTTTCCATTTCATGCTCCGGCGCTATGTCCACCGTAATGCCATAGCCGTGTGAAACAACACCGTGAATGATGTCTTCCGATACACCGCCTTCCCTTAACAGCTCCGGTGCTTTGATGCAGTGCTGTTCCGGGTACAGTTCAAAATCTATATCGTGTAAAAGTCCTACGATTCCCCAGTATTGTGCATCATTGCCGTATCCCAGTTCATTTGCATACCACTTCATCACGGCTTCCACGGTCAGTGCATGCTGAATGTGAAATGGGTCTTTGTTGTATTTTTTGAGTAATTCAAATGCTTCGTTTCTTGAAATGTGTTCCATTGTTGTGATTCTCCTGCAATGTTATTATCTGCATTGTATCACTTTTTACTGTTTTTGTGATATATCTTTTTTATAAAAAAACTATTTCTCCCCCACTCTATATACGACTACCTTCTCCCGTCTGCTTTCACCATCGGATATGTCACTGCAATCAATTTCTTCAACAAAGGTTACATTATATTCCTGTGACAGACACATAAGATACTCATCTGACGGATAATAACACATAACAAGCATTTCTCTTTGATTTTCATAATAACTGTCTATAATATTTGCCAGAACACTCTTAAATATTTCAACTGAAAATGGATTGAAAAAGAAAAATCTGTCTACGTTATCCGGAATCTTAAAGCCCACTGCATCAGCACATATAAATTTCACTTTATTCCCTGACACCGCATCAGCTTTATTTGATAACGCCCGGTTGTAAATCCGTTCATCATATTCTATCCCAATAGAATGACATTTTGTCTGATATGCCATAAAAATGCTTACCCTGCCTTTTCCACAGCCATAATCTAACAGGGTATTATTTTTACCTATTATCCCGGTATTCGCTAGTCTTTCTAACACTTCATAGGATGTCGGCTCATATGGATACCTGAACGTATCCGACCTGGTGTCGTCACGTCCGGTTGTTTTTATTCTTAAAAGTTTTTCCCATTCTTTTTCTTTCATTATTAATATTCTCCAAAAAATCTTTTCCGAGTTGTGTTTATCCTGCTAACACTAATAGTATATCCATTGATTTCATAGCAAAAGTAACTCAAAAGCCGCACCCCCGTCGATAGCGGGAATGCGGCTTTTCTAAAGCTTCTCAGCCTGTATATTTTATTCTTTTCATAATCCCAGATTATATTCTATCATGGAATGTTCTTGTTTCAACGGCAATCTCAAAATAATATCCATTTTAAGCACATCCAAGCTTCCAAAACATTCGCTGGTTCAGTTTTGGCTCAGTTTACATAGTGTTTCTTTTTGCATAAGTAAAGACAATCTTGCTGATTCCTTTTTATTCTTAGCCATAAGCACAAGCCCTGATACAGGACGGTCAAGTCTGTTTATTATAGCTGCGTAAGCTTCTTCGCCCTTGCTTTTTCTATATGTAAGAACTTCACTTACAAGATCCATCTCAAACGACTTTCCGCTCTGCGACAGTTGTCCCGCCGGCTTGTTTAATATAATCTTATCTTTATCCTCGTATACCATATCCATCTTAACTAATAATTCCAATACTCTTAATCCACTTTGTAAAAAGTACTTTCCACTCACCAGTCTGTGCAAAATCATCACCACAGCCATAACCATGGCCACCTGTTCTGAATATATGAAGTTCAGCACTTACCCCGGCTTTTCTTGCTGCCATATAAAAGCCCACACTGTTCTCAGACAATGTTGTTCTGTCATCATCCGTTTCACATATAAATACTGGCGGCATATCCGGTCTTACAAGCTTATCCGGATTATACTTATGCAGTATCTTTGCCTTACTGTCACTGATTCTCTCAAGCACCTGTTCCTCAGACATATATCTTTTGCCTGCTTCAATACAATCGTCAATACTTATAACCGGATATGAACAAACAGCAAAATCTGGTCTTGCTGATAGTTTATCATATTCATCCTTATACTTATAATCCGCATACACATCACTTTCATACGCTGTTGATAATAACGCTGCCATAAAGCCTCCTGCTGAAAAGCCCATAACGCCTATCTTAGCTTCATCTATACCGAATTCCTGTGCCCTTCCTCTTATAACTCTCATTGCGCGCATAGCATCTATAAGTGGGACATCCTCTGCATTATCATGTTCATCTGATGGAAGTCTGCATTCAAGAACAAATGCAGCTATTCCCATACTATTAAGCCACTTTGCAACATCTTCACCTTCAAAGTTGTATACAAGGCGTCTGAACGCACCTCCTGGAATAATCAATACTGCCGGAATCCTTTTTCTGTCTGTACTGTTACCAATACCATCAGGTATATAAGGAACAATATCCGGATCTGTAATGTTCTGCACTATATGCTTTACTCTTCCATCAGGCATATCTTCAGTGTAATATTTTCTTGTAAGCTTAAGGTTCTGCGAACCCGGAGCCCCATGCTCAAACAGCCTTATCTTGTTTACTGGTGTCTTAAACACCTCATTCTGCGTATCTGTCATATCTACTCCTCCCTGCTCTCAAGAAACAAAAGCTTATTAGCCTGTATGCTCAGCTCATCATAATGCATAAGCATATCACTCTCATCATATTCTTCTGGAATCACTTTATAGCCTTCAAACCTTATAAGATTCTTGAAATATTCTTCCACATCTGCTGTCTGCTTAACAACAACCTCACTGAATGCCACTCCCTCTTCTGACTCCTGAAAATCTGGTCTGTAAAGAAGCTCACCGGTAATTATATTTTCTTTATCGGCTACAAATACAGCTTTGGCATAATATTTGTTACTGTCCGTTGTCGCAAGACGTATTCTTCTTGGTGGTGCCATCGTCTTATCATTCATGGCATTCGCTTTCCTGACTTCTTCTGAATCAAAATATTCCTTTTCAATTATCATATTTAACCTTCTTTCTGTCATATAAATCACTCATAGTTTTACAATATCCAAAACAGGACGATATATTTAAGGTTCTTATGGATATATGTTCTAAACAGGCTTTTGTATCAGGGGAAACTATTTTTCCATTTTTTAGCCCCAAAAATGGAATTTATTTTTTCACTTTCTTTTCCCCAGTTTTGCATTAAATAAATTCATTTTCTTCTTTTCACCTTGCTTCTTTTTGAAAAATTATATTTCCTTTTTTATGAAGAATTTCGGAAAATTAGATTTGCGTGATACAAAGAAGTAATTGTCTACCACAATGCTAACTCACATAGTGCTAAACGTCAATTATTTCTTACCATTATATTTCATCTGGTCTGACTTCTGTTGAATTAACTTCACGCACCATCTGCATCATATAATTTTTATTCATATCACCATTATCAGGAACTAATATAAGTTCGTGTATGCTGCTTGGTAAAACATATAGCCCTTGCGATATTTTTCATCAATATATTCTCCTTTCATCTTCCAAAGAAACTGTCGTTTATTGTTTATTGCTTTTTATATACTCCAAATATTCTTTATGGTACACATCTAGGTCTTTTAGTAATTCTTTACAATTTTCTGCATACTGAATATATGTATCAGCCAAATGTAATCTACTTTCTTCTGAATCATCGACTAGTTTATATTTCCATTTATTAGCTCTTAATAAGTCTGCATTATGGTTATAAGTTTCAATACTTTCAGCATATTCTCTCTTTTTCTTTTCATATGTTTTATCATCAATAATCAGATGTCCAAGTAATTTATGAAAATCAAAACCTAATTGTGTTCTTGATATCCCATTATCTTCTGCATATTTGATATTCCAAACAATGTCATCCCAAGCCATACCACCCAAACTCTCCCAATGGTATGCGAATGTAGGCAGGATATTTGAAGAAGGGCAAACAAGTTTTTCTCCTGATGAAATATCTAAGCTTATAAAAAATTTTGGTCAACAGCTTGATGAAGAAACAAAACAGTTAGTTGTAAAGGAACTTGGTAGTGCTAAAGAAGTAATAGGTGCTATGAACCGTTTATCTGCCAGTCCAGATAATAATGTTCAACGGAACAGGAAGTTCCACGGAACAGTATTATATTTCTACAGAGTCCTGCTTATAAATTGTCGTGCCATTGGGTTAATGACAGAATTTAAGTGTGAGGCTCACGGAGTTAAAGAGCATTATCATCAAATGATGATAATGCTCTTTTTCACTACAAATAAAAGAGTAATAATTTTTCACTACTCTTCTATCTTTTTAATCTGTTGGTTCTGATTTAGTTATATTATCTTTTGATTTTTTATTGGTTTGCATGTGTGTTCTCCTATTCTCCCGATTTAGTATATTTTTTAGCAAATAATCAATCATCAACTACATAAAATTATTACGAAGTGAAAATAATGACAAATTTAAATATTAAAATTAAAATCAACAAATTAGAGGAATTAAAACTAGTTATTGAGTATATAAAGACTCTTAATCTTAATAAAATACCCGAACTCAATTCAGAAATTACTGTTGAGCTGGGATAATAATAAATTATAAGGAAGGTGAAAATATGGGGAATAAAGCTACCACCCTATATCAAGGCGAACTTAAAAATTATAATGGTGATGAACAAGATAAAATGCGTAAAGATGTTTTACAGTACATCAAAGAAAAAGGCTTGACCGTAAACCAAGCCACTGATTTATTAACTTGTGTTATAAACATGATGTCAGATTATGCAACATTAATCTCTATTGCCGATTATGAAAAACTTACAGGTAGGGATGTATTTGCTAATCCTGATTCATAAAGCCAATTCCAGCGAATGTGATTCCGAGGATGTCACTTGTTGATGATTGAATCATTTTCTGCTGGAAGTTTATATTAGCATTAATAAGTCCGTTGTAATAGCATTGAAGGAAGTTGTATGCAATCTCTTCGATTGTATATTTTCCTTCTTTGGACATTTGCTCAAGTATCATTGATACATTAAGTGTGCTTACGGTAATGTTGTGAAATGCCATATCATCAACTTTGACTTTTGCATTTTCTGAAACAAATTTTAAAATAGCTTTCATACATTCTTTGTTTGGTATCATAGTAAAATTCCTCCCTTGTAATTTGATGACACTATCATACTACTTTGAGAAATATTTTTCCATTCGGAACATATGTTTACCAAGTATATCCACAATTATTACATTTAAAAGTCTTATTAATCTTCTTACTAAAAATACCAAATGCAGCTATTGACGCACCACGTTCTATACCACCTATCTTACGGATGTTCGTACTTCCGCATGTTGGACATTTAGGGACTCTACTCTTCTCTTCTAATATAGAAGCTCCGTGTGCTAACGCAGCATTAAGTTTCATATTTTCTCTAGCAAGTATTTCATCTCTATGTTCAAAAAGATATGGCTCGAATTCGGGAGAAGGTTTTATCACCTCTTTCAATAATGCTTGTTTTCCATCACCATCTCTCCAACGAAAATTATCAATATATTTTCGAGGAACTTCATATACGGGAGAACTACATACATCACATTTTGTTGGTGGATTAAATCCTTCAAACTCATGAATATATCTTCCACATTTTTTGCAAAAAAACAACATTTAAATAACCCTCCAATCATTTAATAGTACATGTCAATTTTATTAAAAAAATGGTAATCAAACAACCATAATAATATAAAATAGTATGATATTCAAAACAACAGACAAAAAAATGATTGATCAACGAAACACATTCATTCTTATTGCCGGTAATGATAGCTTTCCACAATTAATTAAATCAAAAGTAGATATACATGACGACATTTTGGAAACGATATGTAAAAATATGGATAATGAAACCAGAGAAAGATTTCTTGATTCATTTAATACATACTGTAAATTACACAATTTTGACTAATTCATCAATTCCCAATTCTCTGATTACAGTTTTAAATATTTTTCTAACATTTTTAGGAGAAGTAAAACCATATCTTTGTACCGCATCAGAAAAAATGCGATAATCATTATATATTGCTGGAAAATGAATTTTAGAAAAATAAATTAATTTATTTACTTCATCTTTTTTATCATAATATCTTGATAACAATAATAATTTTCCAGCATAAAAAATTCGAGTGTCTGTAGTATTTAGAAAATCTTCATACTCTTTCTCTTGTAATGAAACAGAAAATAATGCTTGAATTTCTTTAAATGCTTTATGTAAAATATTAGGATTTTCTTTATAGCCATTTTTAAGTAGTCTATCATAAACATCGCAATCCAATACAATGGACGATAAATATGATGAAATATTTTGGTATTTAATGTCTACCTGACTTGTGCTAGGGAAACCACTATCTTTTTGTACACAATGGTAAAACTCATGAAGTAATGCATATTCCATATCGTAAAAAGATGTTTGCCTTTTTATTTCAAATATGTACGCATCTGGGTTGCTTACATTGACTCTTGTATGTTCATCGTTTAAATAAACCTTAATATTGTATTTGTTCAAATCTTTTGGTTTATAACTTGAAATAATTTCTTTCGCTTTTGGAGAAAGATTGTTAATGAATTCTTGGTTTGTCATATGTTAGTCCTCTTTTAGTATTATTATAAATTATATACCAAAATATTCCATATTACTACAGAGAACGTTAGTTCATACTATATTTATAAGGTTGTCACCTTGTGACAACCATTAACTCAATCGGATTTTACTATCGAGTTTATAAATATTTTGAAAAAGTATTCACGTTTTAAATAGTTTTTTGTTGATGATACCTTATGTCTGTAATTAACACACATAACAACAAATATCTTATCTACAAGAGAAAGTCCTTCAAAATTTATATTGTTTAACTTGTCTTCCAGATATAGATAGCCTTTTGCAATTACTTCATCCAAAAAATTATGCGTTACTAAATAAGTTATTCTTTGATATGAGATACGTTTCATAATTATCTCCTATTCTTCTGATTGTAATTTAATAAAATAGCAGACTTTCATCTACTCTTAGATTGGTGGTGATAAATACGAATATTGATTTATCTAAACTCATTCCTCAACTGAACCTACAAAACCTATCTGACGTTTCGGAACTTCTATCTCAGGTTTTGGCACAACCATTAAAAGAAAATTCAACTGTTGTACCTGCTGTATCAGTTCCAACGGTTTGCCAGACGTGTCCTCTCCGTGGAAACAAACCAAATTGTAGCCAATGTAACCGATTTCTTTAACAAACGAAAACGAGGTAAAAAAATAATGAAAGAAAAAGAAAAAGCTTTATATCAAGGTGAATTAAAAAATTTTAATAGTGATGAACAAGATAAAATGCGAAAAGATATTTTACAGTACATCAAAGAAAAAGGCTTGACCGTAAGCCAAGCCACCAAATTATTAACTTGTGTTATAAACATGATGTCAGATTATGCAACATTAATCTCTATTGCCGATTATGAAAAACTTACAGGTAGGGATGTATTTGCTAATCCTGATTCATAAAGCCAATTCCAGCGAATGTGATTCCGAGGATGTCACTTGTTGATGATTGAATCATTTTCTGCTGGAAGTTTATATTAGCATTAATAAGTCCGTTGTAATAGCATTGAAGGAAGTTGTATGCAATCTCTTCGATTGTATATTTTCCTTCTTTGGACATTTGCTCAAGTATCATTGATACATTAAGTGTGCTTACGGTAATGTTGTGAAATGCCATATCATCAACTTTGACTTTTGCATTTTCTGAAACAAATTTTAAAATAGCTTTCATACATTCTTTGTTTGGTATCATAGTAAAATTCCTCCCTTGTAATTTGATGACACTATCATACTACTTTGAGAAATATTTTTTCATTCGGAACATATGTTTAGGTGGTTTCCCCTATTTTTCGGTTATAAGATTTCCAATAATTGAAATTACGACAGGAATGATAAATAGACTCAGACATATAGCGTTAGTTCTGGACATCTTAATCAAATCATCCAATAACACTCCTACAACATCCGCAATTCCAACCATCATTGTAAATTGCTTAATTAGAAAATAGATATTTATAATCCACAAACCAATACTAGATGCTATTGTGATTGCGGCACACATCTTGTTTCTTAAATTAGATTGTAACGAAAATTGTAACATAAACATTGTAATTACAAATCCAGTCATTAGTAAATAGTTTCCATTTTGGAATAATACAAATGAAATGGCTGAAAAAATTACATCTATTATTTAAAGGAAATTATATATGTCTTTTTGAGTATCTTTTTATATCTTCTTAAATGTCCGCAAAGCCTTATTTTATCGGCTCTACGGGCATTTTGCTTTTGTGGTAAACCTCACATATCTAGGTCTATCTTCTTATATTTTCCCTATCAATCGTGGTTAAAATCGTGGTAAATACTTCTATGCAATTAGACGCTGAACCTCTGATTTTGCGGTATCTATGGACGCATGAGCGTACCAGTTCATTGTGATACTAATGTTTGAATGTCCCATGATATACTGTAAATCTTTTGGGTTCATGTTCTTGCTTGCCAGCCTTGTGCAGAACGTATGGCGTAGCGTATGCGGTGTGATATGTGGCAAGGGATTGTCCTTGTGGTGCTTGTTATATTTCTTTACCATACGGACAAATAAGGCGTTGT
>OGXY01002295.1_pt1 | contig 11169 bp, 9 predicted proteins | sample 1576411 | NCBI WGS metagenome assembly OGXY01 (sample SAMEA3541498, study PRJEB24748) | human gut metagenome | biome: human gut; feature: human-associated habitat; material: faeces | place: China | collected 2012 | reverse complement strand
CGATGGCCCCCTTGCCGTCGATGGGCTCGCCCAGCGGGTTGATAACGCGGCCCAGGAAGGCTTCGCCGACGGGGATACCGGCGCGCTTGCCGGTACGGGTCACCAAGGTGCCCACGCCAACGGATTCGGCACCATCAAACAGCATAATGCCCAGGTGGGAAGGCTCAACACTTTCCACCATGCCCTTGGCACCGTTTTCAAAGGTGACGATCTCGCCGTACACGGCGCGGTCCATGCCTTCAACGGTAACAATGCCGTCGGCAGCGGACACAACCGTGCCTCCCTCGGCGGTGTTGGCGGCGGGCTTGTAGTCCTCCACGCGGGTCTTCAGGGTGGCCAGGTCGGGTTTGTCGCCGGTCATCTGGTCCAGGGCATGGCGGCCGGAGTTATCAAACACACGGTCGCCCACCTGCAATACATAGCCGGAAAGCAGGCTTTCATCCACGCTGACATCCAGCAGGACTTCGGTTGCATCGTACAGGGATTTCAGCTCGGCCTTGATCTTATCAAGGTCCTGTTCCCGCGGCTGGCGGGCGCAGTGCAGGTCGGCCTTTACAATGCGGAGAAAAACTCGCGGCTGAATTCACTTGCCATTGCTGTCCCCCGCTTTCTGCAGCAGGTCATCCAGCAGGCGTGCATCGTCCTGCTGCGTCAGGTTGCGCGCCAGCAGCTTTTCGCACATTTCGCGGGCCAGGGCGGAAGTTTCAGCATTGGCATCGCGCAGGCGGCGGGCATGCTCTGCTTCGGCAGCGGCTTTGCCTTCGGCCACAATCGCATCTGCCTGGCGCTGGGCGTCCTGCAAAAGCTGTTCTTTCTCTTTTTCAGCCTGCTTTTCGTAGGCTTCGCGGCGCTGGGCAGCTTCGGTATCCACATTCTGCAGTTTATCCTGCGCCTGTGCCAAAACAGCCTGTGCGTCGTTCTTTTTGCCTTCTGCATCGGCGATCGCATCATCGATCTGCTTCTGGCGCTGCTCAATCACGTTCATAACGGGACGGTACAAAAACTTGCGCAGCAGAACAAACAGAACCAGAATGTTGACGACCGTCCACAGAATATTCAAATTCAGTGTCAGCATCGTTTATGCCTCCGTTATCAGCCCAGGAACAGGATGATGAGCAGGGCAACAACGAAGCCGAAAATGGCGGTGCCTTCTGCCAGGGCGGCGCCCAGCAGCAGGTTCTTGCTGATCTTGCTTTCAGCTTCCGGCTGGCGGCTGATGGCCTCCGCTGCCTTACCGGTTGCAATGCCGATGCCGGCGCCAATGCCGGTCAGTGCTGCGATGCCAGCGCCCAAAGCTACCAAACTTGCCATAATAAATTACTCCTTTTTATAATAATGTAAAAGTGGGAAAGAAAACGCAGGTCATTCCATCGTTTCTTTCATGAACAGGGAGGTCAGGAAGACAAACACATAGGTTTGGATCAGACCGTCAAACAAATCAAAATACAGGCTGAAAATTGCGGGGACAAAAACCGGAACCACCAGTTTGATGAGTTCCATGATGACAAATGCGCCCAGAACGTTGCCGAACAAACGCATGCACAGGCTGGTGGGCCGGATGGCGATTTCCAGAATGTTCATGGGGGTCATCAGGGCAATGGGTTCCGCCAGGCTGTGTACAAATCGCTTGCCGCCTTTTGCATGGATGCCGGAATATTCGATCAGCACAATGCTCATAATAGCCAGCGCTGCGGTAACATTCAGGTCCTTTGTGGGGGGCTTGAGACCAATGATGCCGATCAGGTTGGAGCAGGCAATGTACAGTGCAACCGTGATCAGGTACGGCACATACTGTTTGCCGGCTTCGCCCAGCAGATCTTTGAAGAAGTTATCCATGGTTACCACAGCGGTTTCCAGGATGGCCTGGCGCTTGCTGATATGATTGACCTTGAGATTGCGTGTGAGCAAAATCGAAACGATCACCAAAAACGCCATGATGCCCCAACTTACCGCGATGGATTCCGGGATGTCGATGCCGCCAAAAATGGGAAGGGTAAACGCCGTATCAACGTTAAGCTCCTCTTTTAAGGCGGCGGTCAGTTCGTTCATTATTCCGCCTCCTCTGGCCAGCGGGGCAGCTTGTGCGCCGGGCTGGCTTTATGTTTTGAATTTATCTGATAAAAAGCGCACCAAGGAGAAAAACAGAAAGGGGGGAAACGGCGATGTTCCGTTTCCGCACCCTCCTTGCTGCGTTCTTTATGCCGCCATAATACCACCATTCCCCGCCATTTGTAAGCCCCTTGCCGCACATTCTGCCTTTTGGATATTCCGTGATTCTGACAGATTAAAAATACTGTGCATGATGCACAATAAAGTGCACTGAAAATTGAGCTAATTGCCGAATTTAATGACAAAAAATACGGAAAAGTTCTTGATTTCAAACAAATCTTGCAGTTTTATGCGGTTTTGATGATGAGGGAAAGGAACGGTGTTTGTGCAAAACTGCCAAGGAGCGGAGATTCAGGCGATGCGCTCCGCGCCAAGGGCGGTTTCGGATGCAAAGCGGGTAGCCGCCAGCTTTTCCAGTGTGGCAAGCCGCACGCAGATGGTAAACAGCCGGGCCGCAGGTTCGATCTCCTCGGCGCTGGCAAAGCTGGGGGCAATACGGATGTTGCTGTCCTGCGGGTCCACGCCGTAAGGATAAGCGGCCCCGGCATCCGTCAGCACAACGCCTGCTTCCCTGCACAGCTGGACCGTACGTTTGGCACATCCGCCGAGCGTATACAGGCTGAGGAAATAACCTCCGTTGGGCTTTGTCCAGCGGGCAATACTTCCACAGCCGGAGAGGCCCTCGTCCAATATCGCGAGCACGGCCCTGAACTTCGGCTCCAGAAGCGCACGGTGCTTTTCCATATGGGCGGCAAACCCATCCATATCCTTCAGAAAACGTATATGACGAACTTGGTTCAGCTTATCAAAGCTGATGATCATCGGGAACATGTTTTTAAGGATATAGTCGATGTTGCGGCGGCTGGCGGCCATTGCAGCTACGCCTGCGCCCGGGAATGTCACCTTGCTCAGTGAACAGAACATCAAGGCACGGTCCTCATGGCCGACCTTGCGGCATTCTTCCAGCATGTTCAAGATCACGTCATGGGTATCGGTCAAATGATGCACGCAGTATGCATTGTCCCACATGATCTTGAAATCAGGCGCGGCGGTTTCCATCGCGGCCAGCCGGCGCACGGTTTCATCACTGTAACTGTATCCGTCCGGATTGGAATACAGCGGCACGCACCAGATTCCCTTTACCGCCTCATCCTTCACAAGCGCTTCCACACAGTCCATATCCGGCCCTGTGGGAAGCATGGGAACGGTGATAAGCTCAAATCCGAAATATTCCGTCACACGGAAGTGACGGTCGTAGCCCGGCGCAGGGCACAAAAATTTAGGCCTGCCGCACGCATTCCACGCGGCAGGGCTATCGGCAAAGCCCAGGCGCCATCCCAGGTCGATCAGGTAATACATCATATTCAGGCTGGAGTTTCCGCCCACGATCACCTCATCCGGCTGTGCGCCCAGAATATCGGCAAAAAAGCGGCGTGCCTCCGGCATGCCTTCCAGGTTGCCGTAATTGCGCGAATCGATCCCCGTCTCACCTTTGTAATCCGTGATGGTAAGCAGGTCCATCGAAAGATCCAACTGGTCCGGCGCGGGTTTCCCGCGTGACATATCAAGCTTCAAACCTTTCGCCGCATACTCCTCATAAATCTTGCGCAGGCTGTCCAGTTCCTGCGCACACTGCCGGCTGTCCATAGCAAAATAATCTGCCATGTTTCTTTTCCCCTCTCTCGTCCATTTCCCTCATGCGATACTTTCCCGGAGCGTCCCCAAAGCCGGAACGCTTCAACTGTGCGGCACGTCAAAAAAGCAGGCCGGCACAAGATATTATTATAATATAAACGGCGCGATTGTACAAGTTGAAACGCAATTTTCCCTCCATTTTACGCAAAAAAGTTACAGCGCGCAACGCGCGCTGTAACTTTTCGGGGTGTTTTCTTTTAAAATCAGATGCGCTCCACTCCGAGTGTGACCGATTCTCCGTTGACGTCCCACTCCTTGGTGTAGCCTGCGAGGCTTCCTGTGCACACCGCATCCGCCAGAATATCGCCGCCTACCTGCGCGCTGTTTGCTGCGAGCAGCGCCTCGATCTTTCGGTTGCCGGAGGCATAGGCCCGGATATGGTCTTCCACATGAAAGCCCGCTTCCTTGCGCATGGTTTGGAATTTGCTCACAAGCTCACGCACAAAGCCCTCTTCGATGAGCGCTTCCGTCAGCTCCGTATCAATGGCCACCGTCACGCCGCCGTCCTCAACGGTGAAGTACCGGTCAGACTGCGTCATCTCGATGAGCAGGTCCTCCGGCGCCAGTTCAACGGCTCCCCCCTGCAGTTCCAGACGGAGCACACCGTTTGCATCCAGTTCTTTTTTTGCTGCACTGCCGTCAAGCTCCATCAGCGCGGTGCGGATCTCGCCCAGGCGCTTGCCGTATTTGGGGCCCAGCGTCTTGAGCTGGGGCTTGAAGCTGTACGAGGTAAACGCGGAAACGTCCTGCGTGAAGGTCACGGCCTTGATGTTCAGCTCATCCTCGATGATTTCTTTGTAGAAATCCCCCAGCTCCTCCTCCGCTTTCACAAACATCTGCGCCAGAGGCTGGCGGTTCTTACGGTTTGAACCGTTGCGCGCCGCCCGGCCCAGCACCACGATTTTGAGCACAAGGTCCATATCCCGCTCCAGCTGCGCGTCGATGCGGCGCTCGTCCGCTTCGGGGAAACCGCACAAGTGAACGCTCTCCGGCGCGCCCTTATCCAGGCTGCGCACCAGATTTTGGTAGATGCTCTCCGCCATGAAAGGGATCATGGGCGCGGCAGCCTTGCTTGTGGTCACAAGAGCGGTGTACAGCGTCATATAGGCGTTGATCTTATCCTGCGGCATGTCTTTGCCCCAGAACCGTTCGCGGCTGCGGCGCACATACCAGTTGCTCAGATCATCCACAAACTCCTGCAAGCTGCGCGCCGCCTCGGGAATGGCGTAAGCTGCCAGATTTTCATCCACGGATTTTACCATAGAGTTCATTTTGGACAAGATCCATTTGTCCATCACAGACAATTTGTCGTATTCCAGCGCATATTTCGTAGCGTCGAATGCATCGATGTTGGCATACAGCACATAGAATGCATAGGTGTTCCACAGCGTACCCATCAGCTTGCGCTGGCCTTCCTGCACGCCTTTGTCTGAAAAGCGTTTGGGCAGCCAAGGCGCCCCGTTCGTATAAAAATACCAGCGAATGGCGTCCGCGCCGTACTTCGCCAGCGCCTCGAACGGATCGACCGCGTTGCCCTTGGACTTAGACATCTTCTGGCCGTTTTCGTCCTGTACCAGCCCCGTGACAACGACATTCTTATAGGGCGCCTTGTTGAAAATCAGCGTGGAGATAGCCAGCAGCGAATAGAACCAGCCTCGGGTCTGATCCACGGATTCAGAAATAAAATCCGCCGGAAACTGCTGCTCGAACAACTCCTTGTTTTCAAAGGGATAATGGTGCTGTGCAAAAGGCATGGCGCCCGAATCGAACCAGCAGTCGATGACCTCGGGAACACGTTTCATCTGCTTGCCGCAGTGCGGGCACTTAATGGTGACCGCATCGATATACGGCCGGTGCAGCTCGATCTTGTCCGGGCAATTATCGGACATGGATCTCAGTTCTTCGATGCTGCCGACAGAATGGCGGTGACCGCACTCGCATTCCCAAATATTCAGCGGCGTGCCCCAATAACGGTTGCGGCTGATACCCCAATCCTGCACGTTTTCCAGCCAGTCTCCAAAGCGACCCTTGCCGATGCTCTCCGGCACCCAGTTGACGGTATTGTTGTTGCGGATGAGATCCTGCTTTACCTCCGTCATTTTGATGAACCAGGAATCGCGGGCATAGTAGATGAGCGGTGTGCCGCAGCGCCAGCAGTGCGGATAGCTATGCTCAAATACCGGCGCGCTGAACAGCAGGCCGCGCGTTTCCAGATCCCTGAGCACTTCCTTGTCCGCTTTTTTGCAGAACATACCCGCCCAAGGGGTTTCTTTGGTCATCTCGCCCTTTGCGTCCACAAGCTGCACCAGCGGCAGGCCGTATTTACGTCCCACATTCGCATCGTCCTCACCGAAAGCCGGCGCGATATGCACGATGCCCGTGCCGTCCGTCAGCGTGACGTAACCGTCACATACCACATACCAGCACTTTTCCTTCGGCTGTACGAATGCGAACAGCGGCTCGTATTCTTTATATTCCAGATCGCGTCCTGTATAGGCCTCCAGCACCGTATAAGCGCCCTCGCCCAGTACGGTATCCGCCAGAGCCTCCGCCAGATAATAGACGGTGCCGTCCCCGTTCATGCGCACCTTGACATAACGCTCATCCGGGTGTACGCACAGTGCAACATTGGAAGGCAGCGTCCAGGGCGTGGTCGTCCACGCAAGGATGTAAGCGTCTTCATCCTTCACCTTGAATTTGGCGATGGCGGAGCGCTCCTTCACGTCCTTGTACCCTTGTGCCACTTCATGGCTGGACAGCGGCGTCCCGCATCGCGGGCAATAGGGCACGATTTTAAATCCCTTGTAAAGCAGGCCCTTTTCCCAAATGTTTTTCAGCGCCCACCACTCGGATTCAATGTAGGCGTTATCATAAGTGACATAAGGGTGCTCCATATCCGCCCAAAAACCAACCGTGTGAGAAAAATCCTCCCACATGCCCTTGTATTTCCAAACGCTCTCCTTACACCTCTGGATGAACGGCTCCAGGCCGTATTCCTCGATTTGTTCCTTGCCGTCCAGCCCCAGGAGCTTTTCCACCTCCAGCTCCACAGGCAGGCCGTGCGTGTCCCATCCTGCCTTACGGGGCACCATGCAGCCTTTCATCGCGTGATAACGCGGGATCATATCCTTAAAGGCGCGTGTTTCCACATGGCCGATATGGGGTTTTCCGTTGGCTGTCGGCGGGCCGTCATAAAATGTATATGTCCGGCCGTTTCTGCGCGAGTCGATGCTCTTTTCGAAGATCTGGTTGTCCTCCCAGAACTTCTCCACAGCCTTTTCCCGCTCGATAAAATTCAGATTTGCGGATACCTTGTCATACAACACGTCAAAATCCTCCTGCAGCAAGTTTGCTTTTTTATGAAACCACACACGACGGCGCTTACCGCATGCGTTCCTGCTTTTGAAACGTCTTTCACTGTCAAATACAAAAAAATGCCTCCGTCCTGCGAACAGGACGAAGACATTGCTTCGCGAACCACCTATTGCAGCGTACCAGCATACGCGCTTTCGATAACGGTGAAAAACCGGCATGGCTTACTAGCGGTTCAGCCTGCAGCTCCGGAGGGATATTCGGCAAAGTACTACTTGCACCGGGCTTACACTCTCCCCGGTTCGCTTTGGCTTTTGCACGGTGCTTACTGTCTCCATCAGCGCCTTTTTCCTTGTACCTTTTATATATAGCACAAGCCCGCGAAAAAGTCAAACAAAACACACCGAAAATCTTTTGTGTGCAGCACATGCTAGCCGGCGTGACGCGCGTCTTCGGCGCATTCCGCAGACAGCACCGTATAGCCGCCCGCCCGGACAGCTTCTTTCAGCTGTCCCAGATCCGGCTTTTCCTTGCAGTGCACGTTTGCCCGCGCGCCGGCCACGTCCGCCTCAGCCCAGTATCCGTCCATGCGGTTGATGGCATTTTCCACACGGCGCGCGCAATTTGCGCACACCATGCCGTCTATTTTCAGAACAGCATGATAGGGATAATGGCTCCTGTTCCGGTCCGCCACGCGCACCTTTTTTTCTGCCGGCTCCCGTTCGCCGCAGCAGCCGCCGCCCTGCCGCAGTTTCTTTGCATAGGAGCGGATGCCGAAGCACACGCACAATGTCAGCAGAACCAAAACGACCGCAGTCATTATAACGAACCTCCTTTTCCAAAGCAAAGGCCGCCGCAGCGCACGTGCAGCGGCCTTTACGGGCACCCCGGAAGAACCGGAATTAAAACACGGCATCATCAAACATTGATCTTGCCGTTCAGCTTTCCGGAGGCTGCCCCACCGCGCTTATAATCCGCGTTGTATTGATTGGGGCGTACCAGCATGTAGATCAGGAATGCAAGAACCAACAGAGCGGCAACAGTGCCGGCCCCGAACGCAGTCTCGCCTGTGATAAGACCTCCCAACTGATAGGTGATGAGCGAAACAGCATAGGCAAACACACACATGTATCCGATGGCCGCGAGCGTCCATTTCCCGTTGTTCATTTCGCGCTTGATGGCGCCCATAGCGGCGAAGCACGGCGCACACAGCAAATTGAACAGCATAAAGCTGTATGCGGACAGCTGCGTATAATGCAGCGCGACGGCAGACCAGAGATTCGCGTCATCTTCCGCAACTTCTTCGCCCACATGAAACAGCACGCCGAAAGTCGACACCACGTTTTCCTTGGCAATCAGGCCTGTGACGGTAGCCACGGTGGACTGCCAATCACCAAAGCCAAGCGGCGCAAAGATGAAGGACACAGCGCTGCCGACAACAGCAAGCAGGCTGCTGTTGTTGTCCTCCACCATGCCAAAGGAGCCGTCCGTAAAGCCAAAGCCCTGCAGAAACCACAATACAACGGAGGAAGCAAGAATGATGGTGCCTGCGCGTTTAATGAAGCTCCAGCCACGCTCCCATGTGGCATGCAGCACGTTTTTCGCACTTGGCACATGATAAGCGGGCAGTTCCATGACAAAGGGCGCCGGTTCGCCCGCGAAAGGCTTTGTTTTCTTCAGCATAATGCCGCTGATAACAATAGCTGCCACACCAATGAAGTATGCACTTACAGCCACAAGGCCGCTGCCGCCGAACAACGCTCCCGCAAACAGGCCGATGATGGGCATTTTCGCACCGCACGGGATAAAGCAGGTGGTCATAATGGTCATCTTGCGGTCGCGGTCATTTTCAATGGTGCGGGACGCCATAACACCCGGCACGCCGCAGCCGGAGCCGATGAGCATTGGGATGAAGCTCTTTCCCGAGAGGCCGAATTTGCGGAAAACACGGTCCAGAATAAATGCAATGCGGGCCATGTAACCGATGTCCTCCAGAACGGAGAGCATCAGGAACAGTACAAGCATCTGAGGCACAAAGCCCAGCACCGCGCCCACACCGCCGATGATGCCGTCGACGATAAGGCCCGAGAGCCAGCCGGCCACGCCCCAGCCCTCCAACAGCGCGGCCGCTCCGCCCTGCAGCCATTCAGCGGCAAATACATCGTTTGTCCAGTCCGTCAAAAAGCTGCCGAACGGCCCCATGGCGATCCAATAGACCAGATACATGACTACGGCAAAAATCGGCAGCGCCAGAACGCGGTTTGTTACGATACGGTCGATCTTGTCGGAAGCCGTCATGCTGTGTCTGGCCGCCTTCTTTTTCACACAGCGGTCTACAACCTTGCTGATGTATGCATAACGCTGGTTTGTGATGATGCTTTCCGCATCGTCGTCCAGCTCTTTTTCGCAGTCTTTGATATGTGTCTCCAAATGCGTCATCAGACGGCTGCCGAGGTCCAGCTCCGCAGCCACTTTTTCATCGCGCTCAAAAAGCTTGATAGCGTACCAGCGCAGGTTCTGCGCATCCACTTTGTCGGAGATGGATTCTTCGATGTGGGCAATGGCATGCTCCACACTTCCCGTAAACACATGGGGCTGCTCATTGGCCGCGCGGCCCGAGGCGATGGCGATGGCTTTTTCCGCAACCGCCATACTGCCCTCGCCCTTCAAGGCGCTCGTTTCCATCACCGCGCATCCAAGCTCTGCGCCCAGCTTCGCGAGGTCGATTTTGTCTCCGTTTTTGCGCACGATATCAATCATATTCACCGCGATGACCACAGGGATACCCAGCTCCAGCAACTGTGTGGTAAGGTAAAGATTGCGCTCCACGTTGGTGCCGTCCACAATGTTGATGATCGCATCCGGTTTTTCTTTCACCAGAAATCCGCGAGCGACCACTTCCTCCAGAGTATAGGGGCTGAGGGAATAAATGCCGGGCAGATCCTGGATGACGACATCCTTATGCCCCTTCAACCGGCCTTCCTTTTTTTCCACGGTAACGCCAGGCCAGTTGCCAACGTACTGATTTGACCCTGTCAGGTCATTGAACATGGTTGTCTTGCCGCAGTTCGGGTTTCCGGCAAGCGCAATGGTGATACTCATTTCTCTGCCTCCTCTTATTCATGAGCCGCCAGCAATTGTTAGTTTACGCTAACCTCTTTGCAGAAACGGACACTCATTCAACCTCGATCATTTCCGCATCAGCCTTGCGTACGCTCAGTTCATATCCGCGCACGTTCAGCTCCATCGGATCACCCAGCGGGGCTACCTTGCGCACATGCAGGTCAACGCCTCTGGTGATTCCCATGTCCATGATACGCCGCTTTACCGGGCCCTCGCCGTACAGTTTTTTCACCCTTACGGTCTCTCCCACCTTTGCGTCCTTCAGTGTTTTCATTTCGGTTCCTCCTTTAAATCATCACACGGTTCGCCAGTGTTCTGTCCAGCGCGATACGGCTTTCCTTCACCTGAAGAATCAGATTTCCCGCAATCTCGCTCACCACCGTGACAGAACCGTCTACTACGAATCCCAACTCCGCCAGATGCTGACGCACTTCGTCCTTGCCGGTAATTTTTCGAATCGTCACCGTTTCGCCCGGTTTTGCCATCGTCAAAGGCATCACTCCCCTTGCCTCCTTCCCAAACGCTGTTCAAGCGCAAAAGTTAGCTTTAACTAACCTCTTTCAACAGCATGAAGTTTACCACGACTAACCAAAGTTGTCAATAGCTAACCCCATAATTTTGCTCCATTTTTCCCGAACTTGCTAAAAGTTCGGGATTATGCTACTCTTTAATTATCAATAATGTGTCAAAGGGAGGCACACGCATGCAAATCCATGAATCATCCGAGGATTATTTGGAAAGCATTTTAATGTTAAAAGAGCGCAAAGGCTTCGTGCGCTCCATTGATATTGCGAACGAGCTGGATTATACCAAAGCGAGTGTCAGCATCGCCATGAAAAAGCTGCGGGAAAACGGCTACGTGGAAACAGACGCCAACGGGCTGCTCACCCTGACACCGGAAGGCCTGGAAATTGCCGCTCGTGTCTATGA
>OGXY01002292.1_pt1 | contig 11183 bp, 7 predicted proteins | sample 1576411 | NCBI WGS metagenome assembly OGXY01 (sample SAMEA3541498, study PRJEB24748) | human gut metagenome | biome: human gut; feature: human-associated habitat; material: faeces | place: China | collected 2012 | reverse complement strand
GAAGGGTGGTTTGAACGGATGATTGTGACGCGCTAGGAAAAAGCATTCTCTTCAAAACTATCGCCGCCGGAGGGTGAACCTCGGGCGGCGGTTTTTGTTGATACGGTGTGGCCGTTGTTCAGAGCCTTCAGATTTCCTGATCGGCGGCCTTTCGCTCTTCTGCCCGGGCGAGGCACGTGAGCAGTTCCGCCTCCGTATGGACCCGAAGCTTATGGTAGATGTTGTTCCGATGCCCCTGGACCGTGCGTTCGGAAAGCGCGAGACGCTCCGCGATCGCGCGGTTCTGCATCCCCTCACGGATCAGCCCCAGGATCTCGGTTTCCCGGTCACTCATCTCTTTAAGGGCATCGAGCGCCTCACTTCCCGTAAGCCCGCCGTCTGACCTCGCAAGTGAATCCGCGGCCGACCGCTCAATTGCGCGGAACAGCGTCGCGTTATCAACCGGCTTCAGGAGAAAATCCGCCGCGCCCCGCTTGAAGGTTCGGATCGCCGCGTGAATATCCCCGTGCCCCGTGAGGAAAATGATAGGAAGCGTGCTTCCCCGCTTTCGCATCTCGTCCTGGAGCTCAAGACCGCTCATGCCGGGCATTCGGATATCCAGGACCAGGCACCCCGGGACGCTCGGGGTGTCTGAGACAAGAAAATCGCGCGCTGAGGCGTAGGACTTCACTTTCCAACCCTTGCAGGAAAGCATGAATTCACCGCCTTCCCGCACCGCCTGATCGTCATCCACGATCCGGATCAGAACTTTTTGCTTCTCATCCTCAGTCACGAAATGTTCTCCTTCACTTCCCCTAAACGAGAGAGTTTAGTTTCTCCGACTTCCTTCCCAAAGGAATTCCTGAGGAGCCGGATGGCTCGAGAACCGGGTTGGGGAAAGGGTCGCCGCATAGGCGCCAGCGTTCGTCACCGCGACAAGATCCCCGACTTCAAGCGTCGGAAGCGTAATCCCCTCCGCGATCACGTCAACCGCTGTGCAGAGATTCCCCGCGATCGTCACGGTTTCATTCGTTCCCACGGGGTGCGCGGGCAGAGCCTCGATCCGGAATTCGTTCTTTGTGGTGTAGAAGGGTTCAAGCCCCACAGCGGCGCCAGGGGCCGCGATCCGCTCCGCCATCGCCGCGAACCCAGGGCGGATAAAGCCATTCAGGCCGCTTGTGACCACTAGGTACGTGACACCGCGGGACGTCTTCTTATCGACCACGCGCGCATAGTACGTTCCCGCGCGGCAGGTCGGAAAACGCCCGGTCTCGATATAGAGAGCGGCTTTAAGTGTCTCGCGGTTCTTCGCCGCGATCTCAGCAAAGGCTTTCGAGAGAACGGTGAGATCCACCGGTTTCTCCGCATCGTCGTTATAGACCGTCCCGATACCGCTTCCGAAATTCACGAATTCGACCGTGATCCCGCAGTCCTTCGCGATCCGTTCCGCGAGATCAAAGCACTTCCGGTGGTAGTCCGCAATCAGTTCCGCGTCGAGCATCTGAGACTTCAGGTGAATATGGACCCCGGTCACCTCTACGCTTTTCAGATTCCGGACGATCTGGAATAGCTGCGGGAGCTGTTCCTCATCGATCCCGAATTTGGATGGAGCCGGGGCCGCGCCTCCGATCCCAAAGGCCGGATTAACGCGGATCCCGATTTTCTGACGGACCCCCGCTTTATCCGCGATCGCCGCGATCCGGCTGACTTCTCCAATGCTGTCCGCGATAAAGACGCAGAACCCGAGGGACGACCGGATATCGAAGTCGGTTTTCCCTGGGGCGGAGTAAAAGATCCGGTCAATCGGCACACCCGCGCGGATCGATTTCTGCACTTCGTCTGACGACGCCGCATCGCTCCCAAACCCCTCTCCCGCGATCGTCCGAACCACGGGGTCAAAGGGATTCGCCTTGACGGAATACAGAAACTGCACGTCCGGGAGCGCGGCTTTGAGAAGCCCGCAGCGGCGGACAATTTCCTCTTTCTCGTAAATGAAGCACGGGGCTTCGCGTCGGGCAAGGTCTTCTTTCGTGTCAGTCATCGAGTGTTTCCCCCGGATCGGTGAAGAGTTGAAATCTTGGGTTTTATTATGAATTTTGGTAGATCAGTTCTGCGAACGAAACTGCCCTATCACTATACCGTGAGAATCCACTTGTCCAACACCGCGGGGCATCCCATGCATCAGTAGCCGCACCAACAGCCGCTCAGGAACGGAAGGAAGGCAGATGGAGCATCGCCGTGAGTCCGTCCGGTGTCCTAGGTTTCAAACTAATACCGCCCCCTGTCGCTTCCGCGATCGACTCCGCGATGTGGAGCCCAAGTCCGGTTCCGCCTGGTTTCTTTGACTGGAGCGGAGAGTCGAGGTTCTTCACGTCTTCCTCTGTCATCACCGGACCGCTGTTTCCGATCTGAAGGGAAACGATACCGTCCTTTTCCTGCCCTGTTATCTCTATCTCTGGATGTTCAGTGCCAAGCGCCGCCTCTGTCGCGTTTTTGAGGAGATTCCAGAGCAGGAGCTCAATTTCAAGAGGATCCCCCCGCACCGCAAGCCCCACGGGGACCGAGGACGCCACCTTCACGTTTCCGATCCCCTTAACCCGCAGTTCTGAGAGAACGGTAGTAAGCGTGCCGGAAAAATCCACACGGTCATCACGCTTCGCGTCCGATTTAGCGTAGCTTCGAACCTTGCCGACAATTGCGCCCATCCGGTCTGTCTGGACCCTGATTTTTTCGAGTGACGATGCCAGCAGCCCGGTCTCATCATGCTGACGCTTCACTAACTCCATTGCCCCTTCCAAGTAATAACTGATTGCGGAGAGCGGCTGCGCGAGTTCGTGCGCGATCATGCTGGAAAGCTGGCCCACCAGAGTCGCCTTGTGAGTCTGCTCCATCCTCTGATTCATAGCCGCCAGTTCGCGCGATGAACGTTCACGAGCTTCAGATTCTGCTTCGAGCTCTTCCGTTCTGCGCAGCACCAGAACGTCAGATCGCCAGGCATGAAGTGAAAGCGCTCCAACGAGAATCAGGAGAATCAAAACTGAGGTTCTTTGCTCTCGGAGCCAGTGTTTGAAAGTCGGTTCTCTCAGGTATGCGTACGGTCCGATTTTCAGAAGCCGATACGCGCGATCAACCGCTGTAAAGTCAGTCGCCACACTCCAGCTTTCATGTCTGTCGCCCCGCTTCATGGAAAGCAGGGTCTCCACAACCCGCTTGGCAACTTCTGGCTGCACACCATTCATTACAGCAAGCGTATGGCCCGGATATGCAGTGGTTGAGCTCCAACAATGAATACCCGTGTCCGTGCTCGCACCGATAAGACGGAACTGCGCCTGATCGTTTTTACTCCACTCTTCGTACGTGCAGGCTGGAATAATTGCGACATCCGCGTCTCCGTCGATCAAGGGATGCATGATCTTATGGATATGGGGGCCGCCGACAAAAATGGTGCTTCTGAAAAAAGTTTCGTAGTCGTACCCAAGGTCCGCAAGCTCCGCCATCGCGATCCGGTAGCCATTAAAAGCTGTCGGATAGCTTGCGGAAAGACGCTTGCCCTGCATATCTGAGATTTTCGTGATCGGGCTTGAAGCAAGGACAATAAAAACCGCACCGCTGCTCTTATTCGGATCCGGACGATCCCTATTGACTACGGTTGCGAGGGCTCTGGCCCCATACGGTGCCATTCGTCGGTAAAAACCGGAACTGGCGACAAAGAAATCTATTTTTCCTGCCTTTACATCCTGATCCAGATCTTCTGCCTTATAGCGGGTCGCGATAACCGGGGTCGGAGCCAGCACATCTTTCAGTCGCTCGATGGACGCATTGATTTCCCGGGAATTGGTAGATGAGTAGTTAAAGTCAACAAGCCCGATACGAACCGGAGCCCCCTCGGGTCTTGCGGGCCTAGGAGCTAGATCTGAGAAATTTGGCTCCCTCTGCGGCTCAGATGAAGTAAAAGAAAGAAGCGCGAGAGCAGCGGCAAAACAGACTGCCAGTGCCGCAAGCGGCAGAACATACATCGGTCTTCCGCTCAGCTTTTCCTTCCCTTTCATGTGATAACGCTCCGCTCCCGGGACTGACCGCCAACCCCATTGATTCAACTATTCTGCCCGCCGCAAGCCGGGAGGAAAAGTCCCGGCCGGAGAGCGGTTTATTTGTGGCACCCGCTGCACTTCTGGAATGTGTAGTTGTGATGGCATGAGTAGCACATCTCAACATTGGCACTCTTATCCTTGAAACCTTTAGGCGGAGGAAGCGGATGAGGTGTATGGCATGTGGTGCACTCGGGAAATTTCGCCGGATCCTTTGAATCATGCGGAATGAATTTATGCGGGTTGATCTTTCCCGGATCCGCGTCATACATCGGCGGCATGGACGTCAGCTTCTCGAGCGGCCCATGGCACTGGAGACAATCAGCCTTTTTCATTGGGGCAGCGGCGCCAGCCGGAGCTGCTGCCACAGCCAAGGCAAGCGCGGCAAGTGCGGCTGCCGCTAGGGTCTTTATCGTTTTCATTTTGAAGAGCCATAGAAAAAGTCCCGGCCCGGGGCTTGGAGAGGGAGTCTTCAGAACCTCGAACCGGGAGAGGAGAGAACCTGAATTACGCCTTCACTTTCGCAGCGTGCTCACCAGCCCAGCGACCCGGGAGAATGGCGCGCGGCATGCCGTTGCCGACATAAAGACCACCAGCCGTTTCACCGGCCGCATAGAGTCCGGGAATGACGTTCCCAAGAACGTCGATAACCTGACCGTTCTCATTGATCCGGAGACCGCCCGTGAAGTTGTGCACGAAGAGCACGACCTGGACTGCATGGAACGGACCCTGCTCAATCTTCTTCTTAAGCAGAGCAGCCGGCTTCTGGAAGTCGTCATCCTGCTTCTTATCGACAAAGCCGTTGTAGCGGGTCACTGTCGCCTGGAGGTTCTTGGTGCCGATTTTCTGAGCAAGTTCATCCAGAGAGGCCGCATCAAACGCGAATCCTTTTTCGCACTGCGGATAGCTCGTATCCCAGTGATACTTCTTCGCGGTTGCATCATCAAACACGCACCACACCTTCTTTTCCGGCTGGACATAAGCCATGTCGTAGAAGCTGTAGCCGCCAAGGTTCGCCTTATCTTCCTCGCGAACAAAACGGTCACCCATCTTGTTCACAAAGATCACATCGCCCCAGCGCGGTCCCTTCACCGCAAGACCCGGGCAGCCATACTTGGAACCTTTCTGGAAGCCGTAGCGGTTGGTACCGAACATGCGGCGGAGGCGCGGAGTATCTTCACCGCGGTCGCCGACGTACATTGCACCGGCCTTCAGACCCGCAACGATAGCGGAACCGTCAGGGGCAACAAACGGATAGCCGGTCGGAACCATGTCAGGTGTAAAACGCGGATCCGTAATGACTCGGAGAGCCGGATTCGCTTTCCAGCTGCCGCCCGCAAGAATCACACCCTTCTTAGCGCGGATGTTGACGATTCCCTTCGGCCCCTGCACACGGGCGCCGACCACACGGCCCTTCGCGTCGCGGTACACATCCGTGGCCTTGTAGCCCATCAGGATCACGCCGCCCTTCTTTTCGAAGTAAGCCTTGAACGGCATCATGATGCCGCGGCCGGTACGGTAGCCACCATTAGGCTGCGGATGAATTCCGCCGACATCGTCATCCTTACCTTCGGAGAAGATGTGAAGGTAGCTCTCATGATGCTGGGAGTCATACTTGCCGGCAGCGGTTGACGTGCTGAGGAACTTAACCCCGTGCTCCTCGAGCCAGGCCTTGGTGGGCCAGCACATATCCGCATAGCGGCGAGTCAGCTTCGGATCGTTCTTGCGGTATTCAGCGTTCTTCGGATCCGTCAGGTGGGCATAGAGCTCATCCGGAGTGTCATTCCGAAGCGCAATGATGCCGCCGTTGATACGGGCGCAGCCGCCATAGTTCTTTCCCATTTCGAGCACCAGAACCTTGGCGCCGTTATCTACCGCAGTCACGGCGGCGCTCATGCCAGCAATGCCGGAGCCGACAACGAGTACATCCGGCGTACGGTCCCACTTCTTCGGAAGGGCGAGAGCAGTCTCTTTCGCTTCGGCAGGAAGCGCAAAAGCGCCGGCAGCCATTGCGGAACTGAGAGCGGCAGCCTTCAGCATGCCGCGGCGGGAAATATCGATCATGATTCTCTCCTTATTGGATTCCACATCTCCGAGCTCGATTTTTTGATGCAGCTCGTTAACTTTTATTTTTCTCGGCGGGTTACTCGAGTAAGGTGAGAAGGATCAAAAAAAGGGACAGTGGATCTACGAAAATTACTAAAGCGCGCTTTGAGATAAACCCGACCGGCTCTGCACGGAGCTCCGATTCCCAGCTATAACTCCTTATCGGCAGTATTCATCAGAAAGGAACCGCGTATGGCGCTCGTCGAGGATTACATCAGGGATCTCAAGGAAATCACGTCGTTTGACTCCGGAAGCCGGAATATTGAAGGGGTCGCGAAAGCGGCCTCAATCATGAAGCGGCATTACGACTCGATCGGGTTCGCGACAAACTTTGTCGACCTCGGACCGGCTGTCGGCCCCGGGCTCTTCGCGACGAATAAACCGGACGCGGATCACTACGACATCCTTTTGAACGCCCATCTAGACACGGTGTTCCCGGACGGGACCGCGGCGAAGCGCCCTTTCCGGATTGAAGGGGACCGGATTTATGCCCCGGGCTGCATGGACTGCAAGGGAGGGGTCGTCGCGTTCTTCTACGCCCTGAAGACGCTGCCGCCGGATGTGTTGAACCGCCTCTCGATCGCTGTTGCCTGCAACCCGGATGAGGAGTCGGGGTCCGTGTATTCGCACGAGTGGCTCTCCCGACTCGCGAAGCAGTGTGACCGCGCTCTCGTCGGTGAGCCAGGCCGCCCGGATGATTCTCTGATCCAGTCCCGGAAAGGGATCCGGGGGTATGTGGTGAAGTTCCGCGGCAAAGCCTCTCACGCCGGGAACCACCCGGAGGAAGGGCGTGACGCGAATATCGCGCTAATGAAATTCACGCTGGAAGCTTATAAATTGAACGACCTCCCGCACGGGGTCTCCGTCTCCCCCACCGTCATGCAGGGGGGATCCATCCGGAACGCGATTTCGGACGCATCTGAGATCTATCTCGATACCCGGTTCCTCCGGGACGAACAGATTGAGAAGCTCGATCGCGAGCTCCGGGAACTCGTGTCCCGCACGTGGGTGGATGGGGTCACCGCTGAACTCACGATCGATCACGGGCGTCCGGCGATGCCGAAAACGGAAAAAACCGAAGAACTGATCCGGCTCGTGAACCAGGCCGCAAAAATGGCGGGATTTGACGCCAAGTGGGTGGATGCGGGAGGCGGGTCAGACGCTGCTTATATGGCGGCTGCCGGGATCCCCGCGGTCGATGGCTGCGGCCCTGCTGGCGGCGGCGCGCATTCGCCGAACGAATACCTTCGTATCGACACGATTGAGGAACGGATCACGATGATCCGGAATGTTCTCACGCTGATTTAATAACGAAAATCTGTTCTTAACAACTACAGATCAGCATCAGCCTCCAGCTATCAGCCGGAGGCTTTGTTTATGCGGTATTTTTTCTAAAAAATAATCCTTTAGACCTAGGTTTACGTAATCAGACAGGATGAAATTCGATAGGCAAAATAGGTAAAAACCTGTTTTATGTCAACTTACGTACGTAACCCGTAGAGCAATCCTTCTTTTGAAGGGAAGTGGTTGATTTATTTACTTCTTACCTTTCACTCACCTCGAGTAAATCAAAGGAGAAGAAATATGACTGAACTCTCTCGGCGTTCTGCCATTAAAACCGGTCTTATTGCCGCTGTCGCTGCCGGCGCATCAGCGGGCAGCGTCACTGCTGGAGCAGCCACAAAAGAACCCAAAAAAATGGTTTATGACGTTGTCGTCGTAGGCAGCGGCTGCGCCGGTATGGCGGCAGCTATTGAAGCCAAGCGCAAGGGATACAACGTCTGCATTCTTGACAAGATGTCTCGTCCTGCCGGCAATACGATTTATGCCGGCGGCATTATCAACGCCGCCGGCACTTACGTGCAGAAACGGGACGGCGTCAAAGATGATCTGAACACCTTCTACGACGACATGATGAAGGTTTCGCTCGGCCGAGGCGACAAAGAACTGACGCGTATGTACGTTGAGCAGTCGGCTGACGCAGTTCAGTGGCTCACCGATGTCTGCGGTGTCAAGTTCCGCAAACTAGAAAAAGAAGTCTGGCCGATGCTGCAGCGCGGTCACGTAGTCGATGGTCCGCTTCGCCCCGCTGGCGCTCAGCTTTCTAAGCAAATGCTGGATACCGCCAAGAAACTGGGCGTTCCGATCTACTTCAATACCAAGGTCATTGAGCTCACTCATGACGATGTACTTCGGTGCACTGGCTGCAAAGTGGTGATCGACGATGAGGAACCTGCGGAATTTGTCGCAAAAGGCGGCGTTGTAATTGCGACTGGTGGATTCCATGCCAATAAGGAAATGGTGACCCGCTACATGGGCGGCGACACCGCCTGGATGCCGCTTCGCGGTTCGACTGTCTGCACCGGTGAAAATATTTCTCTCACGATGCCTTTCAACCCGATGTACGTCAACATGGATCAGTTCCATGGCGGTCCTATCCATGGACCTACCCGTGCGAATCCGTCGATTATGGTGAACTACGGCATCCTGGTTAAGAAGGACGGCACTCGCTTTATCGACGAAGTGGAAACCTACGTTTATGTCGCCAAAGCCATGCCGAAGCTGATCCCGACAAATCAGGCTTTCATCATTATCGATAATCAGGTCACTGGCATCTCTACCATTGACGACCGAATCAAGCGCTACGAACGTGCTCATGCCAAGTATTTCAAAGCGAACACCATCAAGGAGCTTGCAACTCAGGCAGGTATTCCTGCAGAAACGCTTGATAAGGTTGTCAGCCAGTACAACGCTGCCGTTAAGGCGGGCAAGGGAAACACGCTGACTCCGCCTAACACTCTGAAGGAACCGCGCCTCCTGACCACTCCCCCGTTCTACGCCTTCCCGTTTATGGGCGGCATGACGGCAACGTTCGGTGGTCCGAAGATCAATAAGGACGCTGAGATCCTCAACACGGAAGGCAAGGTTATTCCTGGTCTTTACGCAGCAGGTAATGCCATCGGTGGTCTGCTGTACAACGACTACATTGGCGGTTCGCAGCTCTGCTCCGCCATTATCTGGGGCCGCGTGGCCGGTGTGAAAGCCGGTGAGCGGGCCAAAAAGATGATGTAACTGCTGTTCAGGTCCAGCTGCGGGCTTTCAGTCCGCAGCTGGTGACAAGGATCTATTTGCGGTGATCAATATGAAAAACAGACGGTCAGTTACTATCGCGGCTTTGGTGATCGGCGCATTTCTTTCCTTTCAGGGCTCAGCTTTTGCGGCGAATCTTGCTGACGTCCATGTAGCGAAAGGCATCCAGTGCTCTGGCTGCCACGCTGAGAACCCTCCTTCAAAGGCCGTTAAAACAGCGAAATGCCAGAGCTGTCATGGACTATGCCGCACTGGCTGAAAAAACCAAAGACATGAAGCCCACGAACGTTCACGCAAATCACTTGGGCGACCTGGACTGCAAAGAATGCCATCAAGGCCATAAACCCGATAAGCTCGCTTGTGATGAGTGCCATCAATTCAAATTCACAATGCCGAAGAAATAGGAACGTTGACTTTCATGGTTGTACGAAGCCGTCTTGCCACTCTCCTCAAGATATCCCTCGCCGCTGCCTTCGTACAGCCATGTTTCCCCAGCACACCCGCTGAAACTGATGGACATATCGTCAGATTCGGCGTTGTCAGATACACCACTCCCAGCACTAATCAGCCTATTGTCGATCCTACGATCGCGGCCATTCGGAAGAAACTGAAAAACTGGACGATTGTTGAAGTCCACATGACCCGTGAAGAGCTCGAACAGGCTGTGATAGACGGGAAGGTGGATGTGTTTCTTTCAAGCGCCGGTTTTTACCGCCGGCTAGTCCGCTTTGGGGCTCGCGATCTGGCAACAGCCATGTCACCTGCCTATCCCGATCCAAATCACAGTGAAGGATCCGCCATTATCGTCCGCAACGAAAATACCAATCTGAAAACAATTGATGATCTCCGAGGATCATCTGTTGCGGTATCCAATATTCACGGTTTTACCGGCTTTCAGATCCCAATGAGTGAAATCGCTGAAAAAGGGTGGGATCCAGATCATTTCTTCAGAGAAGTAAAAGAGTACGGCGATGGGAATAAGTCAGAAGATATTCTCGACGCCCTGCGCTCAGGAGAAGCTGATGTTGCCTTTCTGAAGCAGTGCGTGCTTGAAGCCTATGTCAAGAAATACGGATGGGTAAGAGAGCAGTTTAGGGTCATTAACCCAACTAACCGTGTCGGCGAATGCGCACGCTCCACAAAGCTTTACCCCACTTGGACCCTGGGCTCAACCTTTTCAACACCACCTGAAGTTTCCAGGCTGATTACATCTGCTGTGATTGATATGCCAGCAACGAAATCAGGATTGCTCTGGGGGGTAGCCACAGACTACAGCCAGGTGGATACCGTTCTCAAAAATTTAAAGATTGGCCCCTATGAATATTTAAGACATTGGACTTTTAAACAGATTTTCGAAAAATACTGGCCTATTTTTGCGGCAATTATTCTTCTGATTCTAGGGATGGCGGGTCATAGTATCAGCGTTAGCTTTCTGGTTAAAAAACGAACAGCTGAACTCGAAAAAGCCCTCGCCCTTCAAGCACAGCTTCAGCATGATGCCAATGAAGCGATGAAAAGGCTTACCGCTTTGCAGAAAATCGGTGTTGTAAATCAGATCTCCTCGATCCTGGCTCATGAGATGGGACAGCCGTTAGGGGCTATTTCGCTTTATGCGGAAGGTCTGAAGGAGATGATCACAAGCGGCAAAATCAATCAGAAACGGTTTCTCAGCATTCTCGGAGACATTCAGACGCAGGCTGACCGCGCGGACGCAATTATCAAAAAAGTCCGAGCCTACCGGAAATCATCCCCCGCTGCCATGCAGCTGATTAACGTCAGTCAGACGGTATCGGAATCTCTGACCAACTTCTCCAAAACACGCACCGCAGAAAATGTGGCTATCAAGACATCCATTGAAAAAGGTTTGGTTCTTCAAGGAATAGCGGGAAGAACTACCTCAAATCGAATATCGCTCTCGCT
>OGXY01002274.1_pt1 | contig 11261 bp, 5 predicted proteins | sample 1576411 | NCBI WGS metagenome assembly OGXY01 (sample SAMEA3541498, study PRJEB24748) | human gut metagenome | biome: human gut; feature: human-associated habitat; material: faeces | place: China | collected 2012 | reverse complement strand
TTCGGCTTTCCGGCTTCGATTTTTCGGAGTTCGGACTCAAACAGCAAGGTAAACGCCGCCTGATCGGCGTTGGAGATGCCGCGCAGCGTTTCCAGCGCATACTCGCTTTCCAGCCACAGCACCCATCTGGCCTTGGCCGTCTCCAGCGGAAGGCTCAGGAACACATGCCGTTCCTCGTCCAAGAGCAGGGGCTTGTTCTGCTGCACTGCGTAGATCTGTGAGACTTTGGAAGATATCTTGCCTGTGTTCAGTTCCACGGCGCTGATGTTGCACGCGGCCCGGCACGTCAGCAGCCCGCCGCTGGAAACCTCCAGCAAGGCGGCACGTTCGGCTCCCAGCTCGCAACCGGCGATGTGCGTCATCTGATTGATATATTGCGAAAAATCCGTGAGATTGCGTATGGATTCCAGCGCTATCCGGCAGTTCTCGAGCAGCGTTCCACCGATGCGCGCCGTACTTTCAGGTTCATACGGCGATGCGCCGCTTTCCGGTGCAAGCCCCCTTTCAGCGGCCCGAGCGGGGAGAGCATGAAGACGGGCAATGCGCCGCTGCGTAACGGCGATTTCCGTCGGGTTGCCTATCGCCGTAAAACCGCGCAGGCTCTCCGCCAGCAAGCTTCCGGCCGCTTCCTTGTCGCCGCTTTCCGCGAACAGGCGCGTCGCTTTGGCACGGAGCGCCCCCGCCCTCAGATGCTCGTTGTAGCTTTCGATCGCCCGCTGGATTTCCTCATCGAGATCAAGCCCCCGGACGGGCGGCAGCCCAGCCTGCTCGTAAGCCGCCAGCACGTCGAACATCCACGGATAGGAATAGATGGGGCGGCGGAAACCATACCGCAACGCGATGTCCATCGTCCGCTGCATCGCCGCGTGCGACGCTTTGATGTTCCCCTGCGTGTAATGGTAGAACGCGAGCCCGCGCATACCCCATACGGCGATTTTGGTTTCCGTTTCGGGATTGACCATGCTGAGCACGTGGTCGATGAGCTCCAACGCCTCCTCATGCCGCCGCATGTACAGGAGCACCATCGCCAGCTGCCCTTCCCACCACAGGATCTTGAAACGGTTCTGGCCGAGCTCCGCCGCCCTTTTGGCCGCCTCGAGGATGCCTACCGCCTGATGGAAACGCCCCAGATACACGGCGGACGAACTCGTATACAGCGAGAACATTTCCGTCTGGAACCGGCATTCCCACAACTGCGGGTACTGCAAGGCCACCTCAAACGCGGCGAGGGCTTCCCGGAAATGGCCGTGCCAGAAGTGGAACATGCCCACAAAATACTCCGCCTGCCCCCGGGCCCCGGCCTTGTCCAGCTCAAGCAACGACGTCTCGCATTGGGCGTGCAGCTCATGCATACGCTGCGCCGAGCATTCCGCCGCCATGTTTTCAAGGCTGGACTCCACCAGATGCAGCAAGGCCGTCATGCGGGCGTCCCCCTGCTCCTTGGCTGTCTCAAGGGCTCTGGCGGCGATCTCCCTTGCCTGACGATGGCTTTTGGAGAGATACATGGAAATGTCGCAAGCCGCGAGCGCCAGCTTCATGAAGGCCTGTTTCTGACCGGAGGCGGCACCCGCAGGGCTCCATCGGCCCAGCAGCCGCAAGACAAGGCCATAGCAGGCGACGGCCCCGCTCGACTGGGAACTGTTCAACAGCGTGTTGATGAATCCCAACAGAAGGGTACAGGCTTCGAGGTTCTGCCCTTCGTCAAGGGCGGAGGCCACATCAGCGATCTCGGCGCACACCTCCCGCCATGCGTTCCGCATCTGCAATTCCGCAACGCCCCGGGACGTTATCATGATCCGGGCGGGGCGATCCGGGTCGGACTGGAGCAGGCCGCCCTCCTTCAGCTCCGCGATGATCGGCTCAAGCTCCTCCAAGGGAACTTTCAGGATCTGGGCACAGGCCTCCGCGCCGAGGCCGCCGGTGATCAACGAAAACACTTTCACGACGAGCAGGGAGAAGGGAGAGAAGTCCATTGCAGCCTCCTGTGATGCGCCTACACTATCCAACATATGGACAGTCTGTCTATCATACAGATTTATCTATATATTGGATGGAAAAACAGCGGGGCTTTCCTACATCCCGGCGGGACTTCTCACGAATCTTTTTGGAGCCGTTTTTGCAAGGAGAAAATACGGCCTTTCCGGCTGCGCCAGAAATATTCCAAGGATACCCAAGCCCAAACAAGGAGTCCAACATGTCCGAACAGCGTCCCGTCGCCATCGTCACCGGAGCGGCAAGCAACATTGGTCTGGCCTGTGCGCAACGCTTTGCGGCGACGCATACGGTCATCATGGCCGACATAGCCGACGCGACACAGCAGGCGGCGTCCCTGCCCCATGCCGTCGCCGTGCGGGTCAACGTCGGAGAGTTTGATTCATGCCTTAATCTGGTTGCGGAAGCCAGGAAATACGGGCGGATCGATGCCGTCGTGCACAGCGCGGGCATCACACGCCCCGCCTGCTCCATTCTGGATATGCCCGTGGAAGAATGGGAGAACGTCATCAAGGTCAATCTGACCGGGGCCTTCTTTCTGGCCAAGGCCTGCATCCCTCCGATGCTGGAAGCCGGGCAGGGCGCCATGGTGCTCTTTTCTTCCCGGGCCGCCAAAACGGGCTTTGCCGCCCTCGGCAGCAACGGCGCGAAAACCAAAGCGCATTACTGCGCATCCAAGGCGGGGGTCATCTCGCTCGTCAAGTCGCTGGCAATGGAGCTTGCCCCCTACGGAATCCGAGTAAACGGCGTAGCCCCCGGCCCTGTGCAAGGAACCATGATCCCCAAGGAATCATGGCCGGTTATCGCTGAGAAAGTGCCCTTGAACCGTCTCGGGACGCCTGAGGAAATGGCCGAGGGCGCGTGGTTCCTGTGCTCGCCGCAAGCCGCGTTCATTACTGGGCACATCCTGGACATAAACGGCGGCACGCTCATGGACTAGCCGCGCGCCGCTCGGAAGGCGCACAGGCCACACTCCAAAACGGATTCAGGTCCGCTCCCGCTTCCTCCGAACAGCCGACACTCCGCTTGCACGCAAAAAGAGCGGTCCCTTCGTCTTTCAATCTTGGGGCCGCTCTTCCCATATGCGGATCCATATACCCCTTTCTTCGCTCGAAAGATAAATAGAGAGTGAAAAGTCAATAAGCTAGAAAGATTCCTTCGCTGAGAAAGCCGAAATCCTCATCAAATCTATTGATCCGCGCCCGGAAAACTGAGACGATGCCTTTGCTTTTCAATGTAGGCACATCCTTTGAGCCGCCATCTCATAACTATGGCGTAAAATCGCATAGTGGAATACAGTTATGGAGTTGGAAGCGCGACACATATACTGTCCCGAGGCGAGGTTATTTCTATCCTCGCCTTGTTTAGTCTATACTGTATTTGATTTTCGTTAAATAAAGCCATCCCGTTGTATACGGCAATAAATTATTGGAACACCTATTTTACTTTTTGTATAAAAACAATATATTTCTTTTATCCGTTATCAAAAACACTTTTTGTTAATAAGGTAAAAAAACAGATCATAAAAAAATATAATTCAAGTCAACGATTAACACAAAACATACTAGTTTTGTTAAAGCATACTTGCTCAGAGAATAAAAACATTACTTATCGCCATATTGGAGTTGTTTCCATTCTTCCTCTTCAGCCTTCAGCTACCAGCTGGAACAAAGTTTTTATCTATCAAAAGAATAAATATCTTTTATCCTGACAGAATCGTATGAGAGAAAAAATATTTTTTAAAAATATATTACCTATATTCATGGTTTTTATAAATCTTGCACTATCTGTCTCGGTAGTCTTTCTCATGCGTTATGTCCAAAATTTGCTGAATTCGGACGTAAAAATCAATTTGGTGGAGATTGTGACCCAGAACAAGGACGCCATCACCAGCAGGTTGATGATGAACGTCAACTCGCTGGATATCACCGCAAACAAACTTTCCGATAGGTTGAAGGCCGAGGAATCTTCCGGCAAGCTCAAGACACAGGACCTCATCGAACAATACGCCAAAGAAAACAACACGGATGATCTGTTCACTGCGAACAGGGACGGCATGGCCTTGTTTGATGGCGGCCGGAAGCTGGATATCTCGGGGCGGCATTATTTCCGCCTCGCCATCGACGGCATCCCCAATATTTCAGACAAGCTTATTTCACGCATCAACGGGGATGAGGTTTTCGTCATCAGCGTGCCGCTCTCGTATAACGGGGAAATCGTGGGGACCATACAAAAGGTCATTACATTCGAGGAAATGTACAAGATATGTTCCCTCTCCATCTTTTCCTCGCAGGGCTATATGTATGTAATCAACCGTGAAGGATACGTTATCCTTCACTCGGCGCATCCCAAGTGTGAGCAGAAGTCCGACAATTACTTCCGCGATCTCTATGGGGCGGGCAACCCTAAAGCTTCAGAGCAGATGAAACGGGATATCCGGAACAACCGCAACGGGTTCATCGAGACGACGATAGCCGGGAGGGAAATCTTCTCGGCATATACTCCCATAGAAAAAATCCACGACTGGTATTTGATTACAAGCGTACCGAACAATGCCGTTTCTCCCAACGGCAATACCGTCATCAGTATTTTCTATTTCATTCTGTTCGTCATCGTAGTTATCTTTACCTCAAGCCTTACGTATTTCTTGTGGTACAAGAACAAGCAGCGCGCGCAATTGGAAAAAATTGCCTTTGTCGATACGGTTACTCTGGGTGACACATACAATAAATTTCTTGTCGATGCGCAAGGGATACTGACCCAGTGTCCCCATAAGAAATTCCATATTATCAAATTTGATATCGACAATTTCAAATACATAAACAATTTTTACGGATTTGAATTCGGCGATCGCATTTTACGCAAAATCAATGAAAGCATCAGCCAGCAGCTGAATGTCCATGAACAGATCGCAAGGATTTACAGCGACCATTTTGTGCTCCTGCTTGAAAACGCCGCGGAAGGACGGCTGAACGCCCTGCTCTCTTCCATCGAGAATGAAGAGATAACCCTTTATTTTTCAGCGGGTATTTATTCCATCACGGACAGCACCGAAAGCATCAACCTCATGGTGGATAAGGCAGGGACGGCCGCCCGCTCAATCAAGGGTGTGCTGAATAAAAAATTCGCCTATTACACAAACAAATTCGAACAGATAACGATCCATAACGAGCAGTTGAAACGCGCCGTGAAGCAAGCGCTGAAGAACGATGAATTCATCCCGTACTACCAGCCCAAGGTGGACATCAACAGCGGCATCCTCGTGGGCGGCGAAGCGCTGGTGCGCTGGAAGACCCGCGAGGGCAAATTCATCTTCCCCAACGAATTCATTCCCATGTGCGAACAGACGGGCCTTATCGTCGAACTCGACATGATCATGTACGAAAAGGTCCTCAAGTTCCTGAAATCCTTCCTTGAGCAGGGCCTGGCGTGTGTTCCCATCTCGGTGAACTTCTCGCGCCTCCACCTGATGGACAGCGACTTCCTCAGCAAAATCGTCAAGAAACAATGTGAATACGGCGTGCCCGCTCATCTTATTGAAATAGAACTGACTGAAAGCGCCATATTCGACAATATCGACACCATCTATGCCTTTACACGGAAAATGCACGCCAACGGATTTGCAATCGCTATGGACGATTTCGGTTCCGGCTATTCCTCGCTTAATATGCTCAAGGACATCCCCATCGATGTCCTCAAAATCGACAAAGGCTTCCTGAGCGAAGCGGCGGACAACAACAGGCGAAACATCATCTTCTCGTCGATTGCCGATATGGCGAGAAAACTGAATATCAAGGTTGTCGTCGAGGGCGTGGAGCACCTTGAGAACGTGCGCTTGATGAAGGAGTGCGGCTGCTCCATCGCACAGGGCTACTACTTCGCAAAGCCTATGGATGAGGAAAGCTTCCGTAACGTATTCAAAGAAGGTCGGATATGCTGAAGAAATGGCTGTCCTGCATATGTGCGGCGATTCTGCTTTTAGGCTTGGGCGGTTGCGAGGACAACAGCCGCAAGGTGAAAATCGGCGTTTCCATCGGTGCCGGAGGCGCGGCGCGCTGGCAGAAGGACATGGCGTTCATGCAGGAACGCGCCAAAGCGCTCGGGGCGGACATCGAACTGCGGCTCAATCTGCCGGACAGCTCCAAGACGCAGGCCGAAGACTGCCTTGAAATGCTCTCCGACGGCATCGACGTTTTGATCATCACGCCGAACAACACCCGCAAGGTCGACGATGTCCTGATGTACGCCAAACAGAAGAACACCAAAGTGGTTTCCTACGCGCGGGCCGTCATGGGGGGCAGCGTCGACCTTTTCGTCGGGTACGACTGCTATAAGATCGGGCAGAACATGGGGCAGCACCTGACTGAAAAAGTCTACCACGGGGACATCATTGTCCTCAAAGGCGACGTGAACGACTTCAACACGCCGTTTTTGTATTATGGAGCCATGAAATACATCAAGCCTCTGATCGAAAACGGCAAACTCAATATGGTTCTGGATGCGTACGTGCCCAAATGGTCCCCTGCTGAAGCCAAGAAGCTGGTCAAGGAGGCCGTCGCCGCAAACGGCAACCGTATCGATGCGATCTTCGCCTCCAATGATCGCCTCGCCGGGGCCGCCGCCGAAGCGCTCGAGGAGCTCCACGTCACCAACCATGCCGTCATCACCGGCATGGACGCTGAACTCGCCGCCATCAAAAGAATCCTCGCGGGCACGCAGGACGCGACCATCTACATGGACCTGAGGGAACTGGCGTATGCCGCCGTGGACGAGGCCTACAACCTTGCCACGAAGAAAAAGGTCAACGTCAATTCTGAACTGGGCAACGACGGTAGCAATAAAATCAACGCGTTCCTGATCAACGGTAAAGTCGTGACCAGAGAAAACATCAATAAGGTGCTGATCGAACCCGGCCATTTTACGAAGGAAGACATTTACTCGGAGTAAAAAACGCCTCCCGGTGCGGTGCGCCTATCCAGAACCGTCCTTTCTCTTTTGCACGAGAGCGGAAACTCTTGTAGGCCTATTCCTCCGTGCACCTATAAAAGGGGCGGGCCTAGGAGCGAACCCGCCCCTTTCACACATGTTTCCCTCCGCGTATTCACCGATACGTTTCCGTCAGGAAGCGGGGATGCCGCCGGCGAACGGCCTTCCTCCCCTGACAGCGTGCCGACACGGTTTTCATGCCCTGCTTCCGAGGGCATTGGGGAGGATTGTGAGTATCCCCTGATGATAAACCATACGGGAATATCCACCCCCAATGGTGCATCGCCTCATCATCGCTCAAGACGATTTCCCGCCTCAACATGTCCCACACGCTTGACCAAGAGGCCGTGGGCGAGCGACAACGGAAACCGCCGAAGCGCCGCATAGGTTAACCTGCGGCAGCGCACAGCCGTAAGAAGGAACCCGCTTTCCCGTATACGCCCTCATATGGCGAGGCTTGCGGCTTTTCCGGTGGACATTGCAAGGAGTTTTTGATGCAGCTTTCCGCGTTCCCTTTCTCGACCATTCTCTTTGACCTTGACGGCACGCTTGTGGATAGCGCGCCGGACGTTCTCGAAGCCATTGCCGCCGTCCTGCGTGACGCGGGCGATCCGGTCCCTCGGATGGCGCTCTCCATCATCGGCCCTCCGCTGGAAGGTATTTTCCGTGAAGTCTGCCCGGACGCCGACGAAGCGAAAATCGCCCGGCATGTGGCCGCATTCCGTGACCTCTATTTTGGCGGCACCTTCCCCCAAAGCACTCCTTACCCCGGCATCTTCGCGTTGCTTGAGCGTTTGCGGGCCAAAGGCTGCCGCCTGTTCGTCGCCACGCATAAACCGGAGGCCGCCGCGCAAAGGATGCTTACGCTCAAGGGGTTCATGCCCTTCCTCGAAGGCGTCGGCTGCACGGATTCCCTGCCGGACCGGCAACTCTGCAAAAAGGATATCATCCGTCTCCTTATGGAGCGCCATGCCCTCGATCCCGCTTCAATGGTCATGGTGGGAGACACGGCCCTCGATATCAGAGGCGGCAACGAACAGGGCATAGCCACCATCGCGGCCCTGTACGGCTATGGCGACAAGGCAAAGCTCCTCGCTGAGCGCCCGCGCTATCTGACCGACGATCCAGAATGGCGCACGCTCCGCAAGGCGGAGTAGCCCATACAAAATAAAGAAGCCGTCCTTTTTCCGTTCAGAGAAAGGACGGCTTTTCGTTGTTACGATGTATGACCCTGCCCTGTTCCAGCGGGCGTCGGTTTTGGAGGAGGAGAGGGATTTTCCGTGCAAGGATATGATACCCGGAGCCACTACCGGCCCTTCGGCATCCTCTGCTACCGATGCAACACCCCCGCATGGAACGCTACATGTAGGGGAAGCTCGTCAAGCCAATACGTCCAGTCGTGGAGGCCGGGCGCCTCGCGGTACTGATAGGAGAACCCGCCCCGGCGGAGCGTATCCCGAAAGGCGCGGTTCTCAGGCACGACATACGCGTCCTGCTGCCCTGTGGTGATGAGCATGGCGGGCATCCCGGCGGCCTTCGACCGTTTCAGCAGATCTTCGGCGGAATACGACTGCCACAACGCCTTGTTGGCGTTCATAGGGCCGAGCACGTCGCGGATCTTCCATTGATCGGGATGCCGGGTAATGTCCATAACGCCGCTCATGGAGCTGACCGAGGCAAAGGAGCCGGGATGCCGCAGCGCAAGGACAAAGGAACCGTGCCCCCCCATCGACATGCCCATGACGCCGCGTTTCGGCAGCACAGGGAAAGCCCGCTCCACATACGGCATCAACTCGCGCACGAAAAAGCTCTCAATGCGGCTTTTCTTCAAATAGGGGCTGTCCGCATACCAGCCGGTGCGACCGCATGACGGCGCGATGAACACCAGCCGCTCGCGGGTCGCCAGCTTCGACAGCAGCGCTCCGGCCCGCGTGTTCCAGACGCCCGCATCCTCGAATGCACCATGCAGCAGATACACGACGGGGAAACGCTCGCCCGGCTTGCGGTCGGCGGGAAGGAACGCGTAGCAAGGAATCTTCCCTCCACGGAACATGGAGTTCACAGTGAACGGAATGCCGCCCTGCTCCGCGGAGGCCTCAGCGACGGCGGGCAAAGGGGACTCCGCCGGTAGGGGAGAAGAAGATGCGGAGGAAGGCAGAGCCTGAGGCGCGGGACGTTCCGCCGCCTTGTTCCTGCCAAGAAGAAGTTCCTTTTCGACAACAGGTTCCACTGCGGCGGACAGCATGACTCCACCGTCCTCGGTCACATGCACCATATCCTTATACCGCAGCCGGATGTGGCGTCCCTTGTCGTCGACCTTGAATGTCGTGTAGTTGCCCTGAGCGTCGGCCAGCACCTTGACCGTATCCACGAAGGCGGCATGATACGTCTCGCAGGCTTCCTTTTGCAGCTCGCTCAAGCGGCGGACGCGGGTCGAATACGGTTCCTTGCCCATGACGGGCAGACCGACCCATACGGCCTTGGCACCCTTGGCCGTGGCCACGGCAAGCAGGCGTTCGGCGCGGCTCCGGTAAATCGTCTTCCACGATTCACTGTCGGCGTGATGGCGCTTGCGGTTCTCGTCGATGATGTCCTGCGGGTCATTGGCCCCCATGCAGATCACGACCATATCCGGGTTGTACTTCCCCACCAGCTTCTCAAGCTGCGCGGGCCAATCGAAATAGTCCTGACGGCTGAGACCGGTCGAATATTTGCCTTCGCGCACCACTTCCAGATCCGGGCGCTTGCGCAGAGTACGCTGGAGCACGGGCCCGAACCCTTCCATCATCATGGAGTCGCCCACGAGCAGCACCAGCGGCTTGCGTTCCGTTTCCGCCCGAACCGGAGGCGGCGGAATCCCTGTTTCCGGCTGCGCACCGGGAGTCCGCACGGCCTGTTCAGGTACGGCGGCGGGAGGGACGGAAGCGGGAACCTCTTCGACCGGGGGCTCCGGCTGTGCGGGAGAAGCCGCCTCACGAGAAAAATCCGCCAGCGCATCGGCTACGGGCCGCTGCGGGGCCGTGCTTGGAGCAGCGGCTACGGACGGCCCTTCGACGGTCCCAAGAGTTTTATCCGTGTTGAACGCGGTCACCAATCGGGTTTCCGCCTCCGAAAAGGCGGCGAGGCCCGTCGCTTCGGCTACGCCCTTCACCGTCTGCCCTACCACGGCGGCGGGCGGAAAATCGATGCCGGCCCGGTCCAGAAAGCTGGAGAAACGCGTCGCGTCCAGAAAAAGCATCAAGACGAAGGCCAGCGCGTATACGGCGCAGGCACGACCGGACGTGAGCGTTCTCCGCTCGGATCGGAAAGGGTTCTTCATGCACGGCCCCTCATAAAATCAAAATTGGAAATAAATGAAAGGCATGACGCCATCCGGACCCATCTTCAGGATAAAACCGCCCACGAGCGCAAAGACCACGGCCTGCACGGCCCACGGCAGGCGCTCCTGCGCATCCACGAACGCCGCGAACAGCCTCGCCCCGAAAAACTGCAGCGCCAGACCTATGAGCACCGCGGGGATCACCAGCAACGGGAAACCTTCGCCGGGCTGCCCGAAGACAAAGACGCGGCGCAGGATTTCAAGGCTCCGCTCCATGTCTTCCGCCCGGAAAAATATCCACAGAAAGGACACGAAGTGGAACGTCAGCAGCCATGACGCGCCCACGCCGCACCAGTGCAAAGCCGGGCTGGGCGTGAACCCATCCGGCCAGAAACGCTTTTTCAGTTCATGGAAGGCATGGACGACGGCCAGCCCCACCCCATGCATGACTCCCCAGACCAGAAAACGGATATTCGAGCCGTGCCACAGCCCGCCGAGCGCCATCGTGATGATCAGGTTCAGGTAGCGGTTCCCCCGGCGGCTCCCGCCAAGCGGGATATACAGGTAGTCGCGGAGCCATAGGGACAGGGTGATATGCCAGCGCCGCCAGAAATCCTGTATGTTCAACGCAAGGTACGGTGAACGGAAGTTCTCCGGCAGGCGGAACCCCATGAGCCGCCCCACGCCGATCGCCATGTCCGAATATCCTGAAAAATCACAGAAGATCTGTATGGAGTAGGCATACACGGCGGCGAGGATCGTCCACGAGGAGTAAAATTCCGGCGATTCGAACACGTCGCGCACGATATGCTCGGACAGGTAGCTGGCGATCACGACCTTCTTGAACAGCCCGCTGAGGATAAGCGCGAACCCTTCCTGCAAGTCGCGGGAATCCCATGTCCGGTGCCCGAGCTGCGGCAGGAACTGCCGGGCGCGCATGATCGGCCCCGCCCAGATCGTGGGG
>OGXY01002271.1_pt1 | contig 11272 bp, 6 predicted proteins | sample 1576411 | NCBI WGS metagenome assembly OGXY01 (sample SAMEA3541498, study PRJEB24748) | human gut metagenome | biome: human gut; feature: human-associated habitat; material: faeces | place: China | collected 2012 | reverse complement strand
ATATCATGCACTCTTAAAATTTTCAGTACTGGTCTGAATTCACAGGCCCATTATAGTTTGATGAGCCTATTGTCTCACAACCAGCCAGGAGATTAAATCCACCGATTTATTTTCCACTTACGATTATTCGATGCTATTTCACAAAATCAGTACTTCTTCCGGATCATATGCTTCTTTAACTCCATAGTGCTCGATTTTTGATTGGTATTTTTTACCGAGATTGTAGAATCGGATACTATCTTTATCTTCATCCATGATTTTCAGTAACCGATGCTTCAATATAACCAATTCATCAGGCTGCAACAGGCACTCGAATACAGAGTTCTGCACACGCTGACCGTATTTCTCGCACTGCTTGGCTACCTGATGCAGTCTTCTCTTTCCATTATCATCTTGTGTACTCACGTCGTAGGTCACTAATACTAACATATACTCATCTCATTTCCACAAAAAAGCCGGATACACATCTAAATCGCCACGTAAGACCCGCGCCAATAGTTGAGCTTGAACAAACGGAACTAAGCCCCAAGGAATCTTTTCTTCTAAAAAGGGGTGCCTGATTAACTCTTTCTTACGGTTCTGCCAGTCAGTAAGAAAAATTTTACGGCCCTTGTCGTTCAGTAATACGGCCCCATTTGCTTGTCGTTCAAAGGCACTAGCGTTTATTTTACGATTGTTTATCAACGTCAATACAAATCGATCCGCATAGATACTGCGCAATTCTTCCATCAAGTCTAAAGCAAGCGAAGCTCTTCCTGGACGGTCACGATGCAGGAATCCTACATATGCATCCAGCCCAGTAGATTCCAATGCAGACGCGCAATCATTAGCCAAAATAGTATAACAAAAAGAAAGCAGCGTATTGACAGGGTCTTTAGGAGGCCGTTTGATTCGTTGTTCAAAGGAAAAGATTTCCTTATTCTGTAATATCAGACGGTCAAATACAGAGAAGTATAGACTGGCTGCCTCTCCTTCATAACCTCGCAAGCTATCTAAATCACAGCACGTCCTAGCTGCGTTAGCCAAATGAAGTAACGATGCGCTGATTTCTTTTATGGTCTGGACATCAACACTCAACGGATGATCCCGCTTGGCCCTTTCCAGCACACTGCGAGCATTGAAAATCTTCCCTACAATAAAATACCTGGCAATTTGACAGCTTTGCTCTTCATCATCGGAACAACGGTATTGTTTTTTCCGCAATAATACATTTCCCTGAGTCGTTCCCACTACCCTAGCCAAAAATCTACCACTCTGGCGATAAAAACAAAGTCCTATATTTCTTTTGGCACATTCCCCCATTAAGGCTGGCGACGCGCCTTTATAACCGAAATAAATAATCTGCTCTAACGTATGAAGAGGAAATTTTCCCATCACATTTTCATCCATTAAAACGATAACATTGTCATTTTCTAAGGCTAAATACGTTTCCGGAGTCATGATATATAATGTATTCAACAATTTTCTCATATTTCGTCACTCTCCCAACATAGTATCGTAATAGGGACGAGCTGATTTCTTTTTACAAATGATAGGCAGACAAAGTTCTTTCAAGGAACAACTGGGGCATCCCTTTCTAGGGCGAACTTTAGGAATATAGCCACGTCGAAAATAATCATGCATTTGTGCCAACATTTCTCTAACTTCATGACATAAATCTTCTGTCAATGAAACCGTTTCTCTTCGATGAGTTTCATGATAGTACACAGCCCCTTCTGAAATAGGCACTCCTAACATTTCCGTCAGACACATAGCTTGACAGCAAAGCTGAAGACGATCTGCATCTATATCCTTGGATTTCCCTCGTTTGTATTCAATGGGAAAAGGCTGCCATACCCCTTTCTGTCCGTATAAATAACAGCCAGCATTATTTTGACGAAATTCCACCACATCACATTGCCCAGTTACCCCCAACGTTCTTGAAGATATCCTCATCCCCCGGGAAACAAGAAGCTCTCCGCGTTTCTCCACAAAGTCTGGATTATGACAATTTTCATGAATAATGTTACCTTCCATCGTCTTAACATTTTCAGCCCAAACTTGGTCTATGTGAATTAAGGCCCATTGTCTCGGACAAAAAGAAAAATGTTGTATCCCCGATATCATCAAAAAATCATCTTCAGCATATTCCATGAAAAACGCCTCCTTTCAGTATTCTGTAATATTCACATCCATAAGTACCTTATAATTTAATTATATCATATTTTAATCCACGCACCCGTGAAGGGTGCAACCCCGGTAAAGGATTTCAGGATAGACGATTCATCGAATTTCAATCCACGCACCCACTAAGGGTGCGACAGCTTCCTTAATCCCTATGGCCGATCCTTTTGCCAGATTTCAATCCACGCACTCGCAAAGGGTGCGACGGCCTTGGACTCATTCAATTTTTCATATTCTTTTTGATTTCAATCCACGCACCCGTGAAGGGTGCGACTCAGCCCTTAATTTATATTTTCAAATGGTTTTATGTATTTCAATCCACGCACCCGTGAAGGGTGCGACCTAAACATGAGCTAACGAAGCTCACAGAGGCATATAATTTCAATCCACGCACCCGTGAAGGGTGCGACAAAGTCTGAGATGATGACAGCCGTTCATCGAGGGATTTCAATCCACGCACCCGTGAAGGGTGCGACACGGAGTCATCATGACTGGTGATTGGTTGTGCAGCATTTCAATCCACGCACCCGTGAAGGGTGCGACCTGCCGCTGCCGGACGGCGTCGAGAATATCTGCCGCTATTTCAATCCACGCACCCGTGAAGGGTGCGACTATGCCGCCTTGCCACCCGAAGCACAGGCATGTGTAATTTCAATCCACGCACCCGTGAAGGGTGCGACGCCTTTTAAATCATCCATCGTATACGCCTTACCACTGATTTCAATCCACGCACCCGTGAAGGGTGCGACTCTACAATGAATTCCATACCAACCCCCCTTATTTCTATTTCAATCCACGCACCCGTGAAGGGTGCGACTCATCGTTGCCGCAATCGTGAGCGAACAGCTTCATATTTCAATCCACGCACCCGTGAAGGGTGCGACTCGTTGTATAGAAAGCAATCCCTGTAGCCGTCTGATTTCAATCCACGCACCCGTGAAGGGTGCGACGCAGACCGATAACGTCGCCGCAGCCAAAGCGCAGTTATTTCAATCCACGCACCCGTGAAGGGTGCGACAGTGTCTTGCCAATATTTGGCGATACAGTCTACAGATTTCAATCCACGCACCCGTGAAGGGTGCGACTTTGCAGACCCATTACTGTCTCCCCGATACAATGATTTCAATCCACGCACCCGTGAAGGGTGCGACGCTATCAACTTTGTTGTGGTGGACCATCAGGGGATCATTTCAATCCACGCACCCGTGAAGGGTGCGACGCTTGCTATGTAGCTGGTTGTGACACTCAATACAAAATTTCAATCCACGCACCCGTGAAGGGTGCGACGTCTGGGATTACTACCTCAAGTTCCGCCAGGACGGATTTCAATCCACGCACCCGTGAAGGGTGCGACGCTGATGGCGGTGAGGAGCAGATTAATCGTTGTATAATTTCAATCCACGCACCCGTGAAGGGTGCGACCATCTTCTGTAGCCCTCTGTGGTGCTTGTAGAAAGATTTCAATCCACGCACCCGTGAAGGGTGCGACGTTAATGTCATTGTTGCCATTATCAGTTACCTCCACATTTCAATCCACGCACCCGTGAAGGGTGCGACATTTCATACAAAGTCTGTTGGGAGCGTCTGTAGAAATTTCAATCCACGCACCCGTGAAGGGTGCGACTAGCCACGGCACTTCTTTACTGCAAACGCCATACCGATTTCAATCCACGCACCCGTGAAGGGTGCGACAAATGAAAAGCCGGGACGGCGTCATCGGCCTGAAAATTTCAATCCACGCACCCGTGAAGGGTGCGACCTTCGACGGCTTTGATAGAGTTATTCAACTTCTTCTATTTCAATCCACGCACCCGTGAAGGGTGCGACTAAACCTCACTGGTGTAATGGCCGCCAGAGTCGATATTTCAATCCACGCACCCGTGAAGGGTGCGACACCGCATCCTGCTCCGGCTTATCGAGCGGGAAGTGATTTCAATCCACGCACCCGTGAAGGGTGCGACACGTACTTCTGCGGCTGGCGCCGCATCTCGTTTTCGATTTCAATCCACGCACCCGTGAAGGGTGCGACTGGCCAATACAATCACCGCCAAAATGTGTATCTAAATTTCAATCCACGCACCCGTGAAGGGTGCGACAGGAATGGATGGCCGCGCAGCTCTTGATTAACGGTATTTCAATCCACGCACCCGTGAAGGGTGCGACGACGGCTGAAAGAGAGGCTGCCGAGCTTACCGGCACATTTCAATCCACGCACCCGTGAAGGGTGCGACAGTTGCCCAGATGGCATTAAACGCCGTGATGGCAATATTTCAATCCACGCACCCGTGAAGGGTGCGACGGTCCACAGTTTTTAATGCATGGACAATCTGCCCCATTTCAATCCACGCACCCGTGAAGGGTGCGACCGGTGCCACGGGCGGCACTATTCGCGGCATTGCAATATTTCAATCCACGCACCCGTGAAGGGTGCGACATGTATGAAGCTCGTGAACAAAGTGATATCTTGACAATTTCAATCCACGCACCCGTGAAGGGTGCGACACGGTGCTCGATGATACTTCATGGGGATACATCGTCATTTCAATCCACGCACCCGTGAAGGGTGCGACTCATCATGAAACGCATTAAGAAAGCCGCGGAGCTGCTATTTCAATCCACGCACCCGTGAAGGGTGCGACCGGGGTTAAAGATGGTAAATTAGAATCTATCGAAAACATTTCAATCCACGCACCCGTGAAGGGTGCGACATCAATCCTGACGAGTTTGCCGATGAGCATGTCCTATTTCAATCCACGCACCCGTGAAGGGTGCGACGAAATGCTCAGCATGTTCTTTGTCCATGACGGCGGGATTTCAATCCACGCACCCGTGAAGGGTGCGACCGGGGTACCCTCTTTAGCATCCGCATCGTCCTCGCTATTTCAATCCACGCACCCGTGAAGGGTGCGACTGTTGATTATATGTCAACACTTAAATATAATTCCATATTTCAATCCACGCACCCGTGAAGGGTGCGACTCCGCGGCTGTACGATGTGCATGTGTACCGTCTTATTTCAATCCACGCACCCGTGAAGGGTGCGACTCGCCGTACTGGGCCAGTATCCCGTCGGCGCTGACATTTCAATCCACGCACCCGTGAAGGGTGCGACAAGGCCAGTGCAGATGACGCTAAGAATCATTTAGATATTTCAATCCACGCACCCGTGAAGGGTGCGACGAAACTTCAACTATAATATACTTAGAAAGTTTGATATTTCAATCCACGCACCCGTGAAGGGTGCGACTATCGATGTCGGCTTTACTCAGGTCCTTTGTCGCGTCATTTCAATCCACGCACCCGTGAAGGGTGCGACCGTCGTGACGAGGCTGTTCATAGCACGGGACATCTTATTTCAATCCACGCACCCGTGAAGGGTGCGACAAGCGCAAGATTGACGAACAAAACGGCGATGTATGGATTTCAATCCACGCACCCGTGAAGGGTGCGACCTCAGAAAATAACCTGGTCATGACGGACATCAACGGATTTCAATCCACGCACCCGTGAAGGGTGCGACGTGCTTGGTGCCGTCTTTTTCATACGAATTTGTCGTATTTCAATCCACGCACCCGTGAAGGGTGCGACCCCCTTCGCTCTGGTGGCTGGTATTGGATGACGGACATTTCAATCCACGCACCCGTGAAGGGTGCGACGTAGAGAGCGGCGCCCAAAAATATTAAAGCCGAAAATTTCAATCCACGCACCCGTGAAGGGTGCGACACGGCCATGCCTTCGTATCGGACCCGACGGCCTTAATTTCAATCCACGCACCCGTGAAGGGTGCGACGGGCCAGCTGGAAATCAAGGATACGACAGCCGCCACATTTCAATCCACGCACCCGTGAAGGGTGCGACACCTTTGCCGCCGGGGAAGCAACCGGTGCTATCACCATTTCAATCCACGCACCCGTGAAGGGTGCGACGTCATGATCTACAAAACTTTGATGCCGTAATTCGTAATTTCAATCCACGCACCCGTGAAGGGTGCGACTTTTCTTATAGCTCGGCGTGTGCAATGCGAGCGTTGAATTTCAATCCACGCACCCGTGAAGGGTGCGACGTGTAGCTACCTGCAAGTACCATCGCCGGGAGTCCTGATTTCAATCCACGCACCCGTGAAGGGTGCGACATAAAAGTCGGAATCGCATTGAATTGTGCACGAACATTTCAATCCACGCACCCGTGAAGGGTGCGACGCTATATCGAGACAATACGTCCATGTCGGACAAGTGATTTCAATCCACGCACCCGTGAAGGGTGCGACCGAAGCTGATACACCGCCGCAAGCTCCGCAACGGGATTTCAATCCACGCACCCGTGAAGGGTGCGACGCCGAAAGCGAGCTGGAAAACCGTACCGGCAGTACATTTCAATCCACGCACCCGTGAAGGGTGCGACTATGGACGATTTTGCATACTTTCCGCGAAGAGCTATTTCAATCCACGCACCCGTGAAGGGTGCGACTGCATACCAATTTTCCATGTTTATCACCTGTTCTTGTATTTCAATCCACGCACCCGTGAAGGGTGCGACGTGGATATTGACGATACGGACGACAAGGGCCAGCTGATTTCAATCCACGCACCCGTGAAGGGTGCGACTAGACGTGTTTGACTTTAATTTACAGTTGTTTGCAATTTCAATCCACGCACCCGTGAAGGGTGCGACAACGCGACCATTTAGAGATTTTAGAGGCCCTAAAGATTTCAATCCACGCACCCGTGAAGGGTGCGACCATAAGCCATGCAGTAGTCGGCCGTCTTCTTGGTGATTTCAATCCACGCACCCGTGAAGGGTGCGACCTGTAGACGATAGGGCCGTTGGTCTTGTCTGGCTTATTTCAATCCACGCACCCGTGAAGGGTGCGACGAGATATGATTACGTACTATGTGTATCGAGTAAGGATATTTCAATCCACGCACCCGTGAAGGGTGCGACGCGGCAAAGATGGCTACGTCATCAAAAACGTGGAAATTTCAATCCACGCACCCGTGAAGGGTGCGACTCCAGCCAGGCCGCAGCCGTGTTCTGTTTGATGTTATTTCAATCCACGCACCCGTGAAGGGTGCGACAAGGTTGCGTCCGGCGCGTATTCCGGTACGAAGTCATTTCAATCCACGCACCCGTGAAGGGTGCGACATAATGGAACGCTATAAACTGGGCGATATAGACAATATTTCAATCCACGCACCCGTGAAGGGTGCGACTCGTAGCGGGCCGGCTCCAGGCCTTTGATAGCATATCAATATTTCAATCCACGCACCCGTGAAGGGTGCGACTATGAGATAGATGATGCAACACGGGCCTTATTCAAATTTCAATCCACGCACCCGTGAAGGGTGCGACGACGGCACGACAGTTGCCGAAGTCGCCGCTTATAACATTTCAATCCACGCACCCGTGAAGGGTGCGACAGCTGTACGTCGAAATGCTAAAGGACATACAGCCGATTTCAATCCACGCACCCGTGAAGGGTGCGACTTTTTATATGGAGGTGTTACTATTGGATATCATCGAATTTCAATCCACGCACCCGTGAAGGGTGCGACACTGCTTGACCACCTTGGCAAGCACGGGATCGTCCGAATTTCAATCCACGCACCCGTGAAGGGTGCGACAACCCATATCTAATTGCATTGTTAAAAGCTGTACAATTTCAATCCACGCACCCGTGAAGGGTGCGACGGCAACTTTCAGGTTGTCATAATTGGTAACATCGTGATTTCAATCCACGCACCCGTGAAGGGTGCGACATGTAGCTCCACGTGTCGCTGCCAGTTGGCTGCTATTTCAATCCACGCACCCGTGAAGGGTGCGACGTCAATCAGTACCGCCCAGAAGAGCAGGCTCCCGATATTTCAATCCACGCACCCGTGAAGGGTGCGACAATTTGATTTTGATGCAGCCGTGCAAGAAGGCTATATTTCAATCCACGCACCCGTGAAGGGTGCGACTTTTACCAGTATAAGCACGAGCTGGCAAGACTCAAATTTCAATCCACGCACCCGTGAAGGGTGCGACCTGCCCAGTCCCAGACGTCAATCAGTTTTTTTCGCTATTTCAATCCACGCACCCGTGAAGGGTGCGACGAATTACACCACGCGGCGCGCTTAACGGGATCGCTATTTCAATCCACGCACCCGTGAAGGGTGCGACACAGCAGCCACTGGTGCCGCCGCCGCGGCCAGCGGTATTTCAATCCACGCACCCGTGAAGGGTGCGACGTTTAGGTTCTTTTGTATTATAATCGCTTATGATAATTTCAATCCACGCACCCGTGAAGGGTGCGACGGTAATGCCGCTCCGTCTGTAGACCGTAGTGGTTATATTTCAATCCACGCACCCGTGAAGGGTGCGACAATAACACTGTCAAGATTTACGACATGAAAGGCAACATTTCAATCCACGCACCCGTGAAGGGTGCGACTGTCTGACTCGGTCCACCAGGGACGATACGACGTTATTTCAATCCACGCACCCGTGAAGGGTGCGACACACTAGTAGATCATTCTTAAAGAAGGTACAATATATTTCAATCCACGCACCCGTGAAGGGTGCGACCTGGAAAATCTCTTCCTCCGTATCCTGCTGATACAGATTTCAATCCACGCACCCGTGAAGGGTGCGACGTGCCCGGCGCAAGGACCGCCAGGCCTCGGACTTATAATTTCAATCCACGCACCCGTGAAGGGTGCGACACAGATTGCGCATGCTATAAAAACGCACAACATACCATTTCAATCCACGCACCCGTGAAGGGTGCGACTTGAGATGCAGCATACTGTTGATGAGCCTGCCTCCAAATTTCAATCCACGCACCCGTGAAGGGTGCGACATCTTATCACGGCCAAATGCATCAAGGTCGCTATGATTTCAATCCACGCACCCGTGAAGGGTGCGACGATGCTGTACCGCCCATGGGCATTTGGTATGATTGTATTTCAATCCACGCACCCGTGAAGGGTGCGACCATCGATACGCCCGCTGGTAGCTGGTAACAGCATTATTTCAATCCACGCACCCGTGAAGGGTGCGACCAGCGGCACCTTTATAGCGACGACCCGGAAAAGACATTTCAATCCACGCACCCGTGAAGGGTGCGACACGATAGCGCTCATAAAGGAGCACCTTGATTTCATAATTTCAATCCACGCACCCGTGAAGGGTGCGACTCGATAACATCAACGGGGCCAAAGCGGCGGGGATATTTCAATCCACGCACCCGTGAAGGGTGCGACTACAAAGGAAGCCGTTTCAAAACTACATGATGTGATTTCAATCCACGCACCCGTGAAGGGTGCGACTTTATCAACTGTTGAGCTACCACCTCCGCTACTTCCAATTTCAATCCACGCACCCGTGAAGGGTGCGACTTGTCTATACACGACACGAACAAAGGGGGTATAGCATTTCAATCCACGCACCCGTGAAGGGTGCGACCATAGAGGATTGATAAGCGATGATTCATCATTCATTGATTTCAATCCACGCACCCGTGAAGGGTGCGACAAGAATCCCCAGGCGAAGCGCTTCAAGGCACTTCGATTTCAATCCACGCACCCGTGAAGGGTGCGACGCGGCAACTATCATCGCTTGTGCTGGCGACAGCGTCATTTCAATCCACGCACCCGTGAAGGGTGCGACCTGTACAATCATTGGTGGTATGGTTCTTCTTAGGTAATATTTCAATCCACGCACCCGTGAAGGGTGCGACTTGACAAATACAATGGGCTTTACATTGTACAGTTTATTTCAATCCACGCACCCGTGAAGGGTGCGACCATGGATCCGGTCCTCGAAGTTCTCCATCGACTTCTATTTCAATCCACGCACCCGTGAAGGGTGCGACTCCGGATAATTATTGCGTCAAAGTCAAAGGTGACCCATTTCAATCCACGCACCCGTGAAGGGTGCGACTAAATATGATAAAGAAATGGTTCGGCGTTTCTGATATTTCAATCCACGCACCCGTGAAGGGTGCGACGCCATGATCTTGATCTGATGAGTAATATTGTTCGGATTTCAATCCACGCACCCGTGAAGGGTGCGACACGGCCGACGAAAAAAATATCCAGACAACACTAACAATTTCAATCCACGCACCCGTGAAGGGTGCGACGCTTGTACCGTAGCAGTAGCCGCCGAGCGTGCAGATTTCAATCCACGCACCCGTGAAGGGTGCGACCACGCTTATCCTCGACGGCGACAGTACCCCGACGATATTTCAATCCACGCACCCGTGAAGGGTGCGACGCCATGTTCTCGCCTTCCTGGATGGGGACAAGACATTTCAATCCACGCACCCGTGAAGGGTGCGACTATGTTTTTATATTTTTCAACAATAGCTTTTTGACATTTCAATCCACGCACCCGTGAAGGGTGCGACAACATTAGCACGCGAGCAGGATTTACATTACTGTTATTTCAATCCACGCACCCGTGAAGGGTGCGACGATGGAGTGTCCATCATGTGTATGCAAATTAGCAATATTTCAATCCACGCACCCGTGAAGGGTGCGACGACGTATCGTTGGATTTTCCAAGCGTCGTCTTGATATTTCAATCCACGCACCCGTGAAGGGTGCGACGCTTTAGTTTACAGTTTTCGTCCCCAAATGTATTTATTTCAATCCACGCACCCGTGAAGGGTGCGACACGTAAGGGAAGTGTAATATCCCTTTGCGTAATGTCATTTCAATCCACGCACCCGTGAAGGGTGCGACACCGAGTATTCTTTGTGATGTAACCGTAAGTCAGATATTTCAATCCACGCACCCGTGAAGGGTGCGACGATGACGCCACTCTTCGATACGTGGATGCGGTCTTCATTTCAATCCACGCACCCGTGAAGGGTGCGACAGGTTTACGACCGCTGTAATGTCTTGGTAACAGATTTCAATCCACGCACCCGTGAAGGGTGCGACCCGATGCGACTTGTATTTCGTTAGGATGTTCTGAAAATTTCAATCCACGCACCCGTGAAGGGTGCGACAAAACCGATTTCTGATGTTCATGATATTCCGACTTATTTCAATCCACGCACCCGTGAAGGGTAAGCGGAAAATAAATCGGTGGATTTAATCTCCTGGCTGTTTGTGAGACAATA
>OGXY01002240.1_pt1 | contig 11440 bp, 21 predicted proteins | sample 1576411 | NCBI WGS metagenome assembly OGXY01 (sample SAMEA3541498, study PRJEB24748) | human gut metagenome | biome: human gut; feature: human-associated habitat; material: faeces | place: China | collected 2012 | reverse complement strand
CGTGTGAGGCTATATCCCTTAGCAAACAGGCGGCATTTTTCTTTTGCTGGAATGTTTCGGTGCGGCATACCCCGAGGAATTCCTTCAACCATTACAGTAAGGATGCAATCATGTTTTCTCTGAACGGTAAAACGGCTCTCATTACTGGTTCCGGGCGCGGCATCGGCCTCGCCATCGCGGAGGCGATGGCCCATCAGGGCGCGAACATCTTCCTGTCCGACATCAACAGCTCGGTTGTGGAGCGGGCCGCCGGGGAACTGGCGGGGAAATATCCCAACGTGGCGGTACGCGGCCTGACCTTCGACGTGACCGACAAGGCGCAGATTGAAAGCGCCATGCAGGCCATCAGGGATGCCGGGAACGGCCTGCAAATCCTCGTCAACAATGCGGGCATCAACCTGCGTGAGCCCGTGGCGGACATGGATGATGCCCTGTGGCAGAAGATGCTCGACACGAATCTGACCAGCGTGTTTCGGGTATCGCGGGCGGCGTTTCCCATGCTCAAGGAAAAGGGCGGCAAGGTGATCAACCTGTGCTCGCTGATGTCCGAAATCGCGCGCCCCACGGTATCGCCCTACGCGAGCACCAAGGGTGCGGTGCGCCAGTTCACGCGGGCGCTGGCAACGGAATGGGCGGAACATAACATTCAGGTCAACGGCATCGCGCCGGGCTTCATCGCCACGGACATGAACATCCCGCTCATGGAAGACAAGGATCTCAACGACTACATCATGCGCCATACCCCGGCGAAACGCTGGGGCAAGCCGTCCGAAGTGGCTTCGGTGGCGGCCTTCCTCGCCTCGCCCGCGGCGGATTTCGTGAACGGGCAGGTGATCTTCATCGACGGCGGGTTCATCATTTCTCTGTAATGGGTGGGGTTCCGGCGGCAAGAACCTTTGCCAAGAAAAAGATTCTTGCCGCTCCCGATTGGAAGTGCGGCGGACGTTTGTGTATGGAAGGGACGCCCAATAGTGTAAGGAGGTTCCATGCGAATCAACGGCACCGTCTGGAGCGCGCGGGACATTGCGGCGCGCATTGATCATACTGTGCTGGCACCCGACGCCACGCGCAAGGATATGGAAAACGCCTGTGCCCTCGCACGGGCGTATGGTTTTAAGGCCGTGTTCACGAACCCGTACTGGACGCCGCTGGTAGCCGAACTGCTGGACGGCAGCGGCATTGCGGCGGGGATTTCGGCGGCGTTTCCGCTCGGTTCGTTGTCTACCGACGCTAAGGTCGCGGAAGTCATGGATGCCGTGGCCCGCGTCGACGGCAAACCCTGCGCCGTGGACATGGTGACCAACATTGCCCTGTTGAAGGAAGGGCATTTCGACGACTACACACGGGATATCGCCGCAGTGGTCAACGCGGTGGAAGGGCGGGGTATCATCGTCAAGGCGATCCTCGAAACGTCGCTCCTCAATGCGGAGGAAATCCGCACGGCTTGCCGCTGTGCCGCCGAAGCGGGCGTGGACTTTGTGAAGACCTCGACCGGCAGGGCGGGTGCCCCGGCGCTCTCACATATCCGGATCATGCGTGAGGCGCTCCCCGCCCACGTTGGCATCAAGTTCTCCGGCTTCGGAACGCTCAATGCTCCGGAACTCGCGCTGTGGGCCTTTTTCCTTGGTGCGGATGTGCTCGGCTCTCCTTGCGGAGATGTCGTTGTTGATGTGTTGTCCTCCGGCTATGCCGAGGTCGGGATGCTCGCTGGATCTTGATGTGTCCTCAGCGGGGTTTGGCGGCAACGCTCTACTTCATGCGTAAGCTGAAATGGCAAGGGAGGTCCGCCTCCCTTTTTTCGTGCGGGATGCGGTGCCTTTTGATCGGTTTTCTGCAAAGGTGGGCTCATTGCATCTTTCAGAAAAGGATCTATAATAAAAGAAGAAGAGGAATAGGATGAAAAGGTTGGGAGCAGGCCTTGAACCTATACTCTACGAAAGGAGGTCTACTCAGATGTACAAAGTTGCGGAACGATGAGGCGGCGGCGGAGGCCCCCAAAACATGAGCAACGATAAACAGGAGACGATTCCGATGGGCAAAACAGTGATGGTTCTGGTTATCCCGGAACCTAAGGTGCGGAAGGCGACGGCAAAGCCGGTTCGAAAGCACAAGGACAAAACAGCCTACAGCCGCAAGGCGAAGCACAAGACCCCCGAATGGGGGTCTTTTTTTACCCCAAAGGTAAAAATATAGACCAATTATTTTAGGTTATTGCTTGATGTTTTCGGGAGTGCTCTCGGACTGCCACATATTTTTTGCCACATATTGCGGTTCGGGGATTGCCTCCACAGCGGCTCTTTTCTGTGAGCTGAGGACATGCTGATAGTGCTTCAGGATCATCGTCAGATTGGCGTGTCCCACGAGTTTCCCGACAGTCCCGATATCGACGCCCGCAGCAATGGCCTCTGTAACAAAAGCATGGCGCAGGTCATAAGGGCGAATCCGTCTCTGTATACCCGCACGGAGGAGGGTTCTATGCCAGGCTCCGTGAATGCATTTTACGGGTTTTCCTCCATAATGTATGATAGATGCAACCCTCTTTGCTCTATCGACCTCTTGCCATGCCTTCAATTCCTCCACGAGGGATTGCCTGATTGGAATATCCCTGACAGGCTCCGCCTTGTTCTTTTGGGCGGCGCGTAGGTGTATCACCTTGTTTTCCAAGTCCACATCGGACCACATCAAGCCAAACAGCTCTGACGGCCCTACACGCATCCCCATTTGCGAGCCAAGGATGACAACCCTCCGGACATGCTCCGGCGCATGGACAAACACCAGAGCAAGCTCTTGCTGTGTGGGAGGGATGAAATGCTCGTATTCGATATGGGGAAGCTTGGGAATCCTTGGAAGCTCACGCAGCAATTCGTTTTGATACGCCCAACGGATGACCGAAAAGACCTGTCCGATACATCTTTTTAGGGTCGACGCCCTGATCCCGAAAGAAAGGAAATGGCTCATCAGCTGCTTTAATTTCGTATTATCAATATCGGAAAGAGGCGTGTCTTTCAGGAAGGCGAGCGAGCGCTTCATGTTCTTCAAATGTCTTTTCAGTGATCTTTCGGAGAACCGCTTGTCTTTCAGGAACAAGTAATACGCGGATTCAAAGGTATGCTCCACCTGCGGCGCTTCCGCTTCCTCCCGCCGGAAGAAATCCCGTTCATACTTGAGCTGAAACTTCTTGAGAGCATCCTGTTTTTTTGCTTCTTCCTCCGTTTCGACGTAAAGTGACTCACGCTTGAGCGTAAAGGGGTTGTTCCAGTACACTTCCCACGGCTTTTTACGGCCTACCCTTTGTCTGATGGCCATACTGAATAGCTCCTGAGCAAAGGGGGCCGTGCCAGCCACTACTGGACGGCCCCCATATTGAATTCTGCGAAAAGTTCCTCTGCGGATTTTCCGATGACGCACCCTGCTGTTTTGAGTGATCGTCGGCGCTTGGGAACTCCTGCCTTTGCCTGAGCCTCAGCATGTAATGTGTCGATCACCGTCATAACGGCGCGCCGTGACCAGCGCAAGGTTTTGCGTTCCTTGCCCCACGGAAGGCTCACAGGCTGGACGCCACGGGACAGCAGGATTGCCCGCGCCCTCTCCTCGCCGATGTTCATGACGGAAGCGGCCTGTTTCGTCGTCAGGAGTTCCGGTTCCATGCTGTTCTCCTATACGGTCTTGCGGGTGGCCTTCCCTCTTTGGGCTATGGATTCCAATCTACCGATGATGGAACGGATTAATGCTCTGTTTTCGTTGTGCTCTTTGTGGAGTTTTTTGATCTCCACGCACAATTTGAAAATGACGGCGGATGGCCCCATCTCATCAAAGGCGCGGGAGTCTCCGAGCATGTCACCAATGGCGGCGGTTCGGATGTAGTCGAGTTCTTCGGGGGTGATCATATCTTTCCTTTGGCTTCATAAAAAAGTTGTCGAAAAAAAGGATTGAGAATAAGGTAGTTAAAGATAGAGATTAAAAGCGAAGTCCGTGAAGCTTTTTCGAATGCAACTTACTGAAACGTAGGGATACTTTTGCAAAAGGTTCTAGTTATCCGCCGCGTAGGCGGTTTAGAAGTCAATGTCCGGCTCCGTAACCCTGATGAGCCCGTTATCCGCCGCGTAGGCGGTTTAGAAGTTGAAAATCCGTAGTTTTCCCTTGGCCGGAACGTTATCCGCCGCGTAGGCGGTTTAGAAGACAGTACAAAAAGCCATTCAAGATGGGATGAAGTTATCCGCCGCGTAGGCGGTTTAGAAGCTCAGTCCGTGGTCCTGCAATATCTCATCACTGTTATCCGCCGCGTAGGCGGTTTAGAAGTCGTGCGGATTCGCCGACTCGGAGAGGCGCAGGTTATCCGCCGCGTAGGCGGTTAGAGTTTTAGATGCCGGGTATGAAGCCCCCGGCGAGGCTTTTATGGTGACGCCCCGGAAGGAAGGTGCGGAGCGGTTGGGGGCTTACTCGGCCCACGCCGGGCATCCGGCGCGCTGTTCGCAGTCGGAGCACGTCCAGTCGCTCACCTGCGTTTCGGTTTTCGGACAGGTGATCATGTTGGCGGCGGGGGCGGGCTGCGCTTCCGGCTGCTCGGATACTTCCGGGGCGTCCTGTTGCGCACCGTTCCGCATGGCTTCGGCGGCAAGTTGCTTGGCCTTTTCACACTGCGCAGTGGTCCAGTTGCGGGCATAGGCGTTCACCAGTTTTTCGACGTCCTCAAGAGGGTTGCCCGTGGCCAGCCATGCGTCCGCGGCTTCTTTGCGTCGGGCTTCCATTTCGGCGTTGGTGGGGCGGCTACGCTTGGACGGGGTATCCTTATCCTGCGCTTCTTCCTTCATTTCCTGCACGGATACGCGATATGTCCCGTCTTCGGCGGGTTCGAGATCATACGTGTCCTGCACTTCTTCGGCAGTCTTCAAGCCCATGGCGATTTCCGGGGCATAGGCCCGGACGAACCACGACGCAGCCCGGTAACGGAGCATCAGTTCCGGCATGGACTGCCACTTGCTCCCGTTCTTGCCGTACCAGCCTTCCTTTTTGGCCAGTCCGATAGTGATGAGCGGACCGGTCAGCTTTTCCCCTGTGGCGAGTTCGGTAGCCACGGCGCGACATCCCCATTCATCCTTGCCTTCCTCGCCCTGAAATTCGTAGCGGATGGACGTAAACCGCCCGCATTGATTGAGGGTGGCGATCAGGAATTGTGCGGACCATGCGGGGCGTCCATGCACGATATAGAGGTTCTGGCAGACCATGAGCGGGTTGGCCCCCATGCGCAGGGCCATGTCCACAGCGATCACGCAGTTGGGGAGGTTCCCTTGGAACTGCTGCGGCACGATGTTGGAGGCCGCAAACAGTTTGGCCGTGCGCTGGATGAGGTCGAAACCGCCCACAGTATCGAAGCCCGCCTTGATGGAAGGGTCGAGGGGCGGCACGGGCTTCTTCAATTCGGAAAGCGTGGTTGTCTGTGGCTGTTGGCTCATGGGTTATCGTCTCCATTTGCAGGTGTTGAAGATGGGGCAGTATTTTTCCCCGCACCCGTTGGAGCGGGGATTGCCGTAAAAGTTGCCGCTATGAATGAGGGTTGCGGCCATTTCGAGAAGACCGGGAAATTCTTCGTCGCCTATGAGGAGATCCCGCCCGCCGGAGATTGTCCCTGTGGCCACGCGCTGGCCTCTTTCCGTTTTGGCGACTTGCAGCCCGATGATCTGGGCCGGGGCTTCGATGCAAATGTCCGTGCTGTGCTCGGCCAGCAGTTCGTAGACGGCGAGTTGGGCGGCATGTCCCTGTGTCTTGCAGGTTCCGTCCGCGCCGACGGCGGATTTCCCGGTTTTGATGTCGGCAATTCCATAGCCGTCCTCCGTCCGCCTCACGCGGTCCACGGTTCCCGTCAGAGCGATGCCAAGATCCGCGATGTCCAGCCGTTCGCAGGTGGCCTCGACCGCCGCATAGGTTTGCCGGGGCGCGATGGTGGAGCAGTACAGGCGGTGCAGGGAGAGGGCGATACGCTCGGCTTCCGTGGGCTGGAGGTCGTCCCAAAGGACTTCTTCATCCGGCTTGTGGATGGCGTCTACAGCGGCGCCCGCCGCTTCGTCCGGGGTGATGCCCGTTCCGTTCATGCGCGAAGTATCGAACAGCGCCGTGCTGGTGTGGACGGCGGTTCCAAGCCGTGCGGAACCGCTGGAAGGCGTCCGCAGTCCGCGGATGTTTTGAGCTTCCCATCGGGCCGGGCATTCGAACAGTCCGGCGAGGCTGGAAGCGCGGATCAAAATCGGTTCCTTGATATTCATCGTTCCGCCTCCACGCTCAGGGGTGTCATGTTGTTGAAGAGTTCTTGGTCTTCCCATTCGAAATAGCCCACGAGCAGGAAGCAGAGGACGATCAGGGCGACGCGCCACGCGACGGGGTATTGCTCTATCCACTTCATGCCGCGTCCCTCTTGCGTCCGGCTTCGGCAACCGCGTCGAGTTTGGCGGATACGGCGTCAATGGCGACGTCGAGGATATCGCGGACTGTGGCGGGGTCGAACGTGACGATGTAGTCGCGGACGCTTCCGTGAGCACAATGGGCGAGTTCGTTGCCGTCGATGTCGTTCACGAACCCGAGGCCCTGCGGCTCGAAAACTTGGGGAACGCGGCAGGTTGCGGTGCGGAGATGCACCAGCCGGGAAAGTTCCGTTTCTAGCTCACGGGCGGTCATCCTACTCAAGTCCTTCATGGTTCCTTTCTCCTGCATTGATGTTCGGATTGGCGTCCCAATCCCGTTTCCTGCCCCGGAATCCGGGGCAAGTGCGGGGTTAGGCGCTTTACCAAACGCGGTGCAGCGTTGCGGGGAAGTCGATGCCGGGGAGGACGCCGAAGTCTTCGGGTTCGCTGTTGTACCAATCTTCGAGCAGCCCCTTGGGGTGATACTCGGAAGCCTTGATCACCTTTCCGCCGTGCTCGTTGGCGAACTCCCGCGCCTCTTCGAGAGAGTCGCATTCATCCACGGTGTCCATCCCGTTGAAGGGGGAAGTTCCGATTACGAGGTAGGGGGCTGTGGTGGTCATGGCGTTCTCCTTTGGTGTTCCGTTCGTCGTGAATCAATATTGTACTTATGTACAAAAATAGTCAAGATAAAATTTGACTTTTGTACAAAAAGAATTCAAAACCTCATTACGTAAAGAGCAAAGGCATCGGCGGTCACGCCCGGCAGGGCACAAAAAAGCCCCTCACGAGGAGGGGCATAGGGGAAGAACAATGTCTTGGAGATTCATGCCAAAACTAGGTCCAATATCTACCTCGGAGAAGGTTACAGACATGACAAACAGGATCTTCATGATCCTGAATTCGAGCAGCAATCCGGAAGAGGCGTTGTTCAAACTGTATGACAGGGACGCTTCCGAAGACAAGGACGTGTTCGTCATGGCGCTGGTCGGGGCACTACTGCTCAGACAACGACAGTGGGAGACGGCTCGGTTTCAATCCACGTCCACGCACCGACGAGGCGATCCTTTGAAACCTGCTTTCCCGCCACCGCCGCCACCGCGACCAGAGAAGCGGAGATAGGCAAGAGATGGACAACATAGAATGGACATAGAATGGAGGAAAACATGGCAATAGAGCTGAATGATTTTGTCGAAAAGGTGCTTAGAGACCTTGCCGGATTCGTGCCGGTGGGGGAGAGGGTAGAGTTTGAGGTTTCCCCCGCGTATGTCGCCAGTTTTTTGAAATCTGACGGAAAGACTCTATATGGGGAAGAGGCAACACATGCCTATCTGGGAGAAAATTCAAACGGAGATAAACTTATTTTTTCCGTTCCCCAGAAGTACGAGAAGACCATAAAACAGCCTCTCGGGTGAGGGGTGGGAGGAAAGATGGAAATCAAAGAGCTGATTCAGGCACTAGAGGCAGCGAATGATGAGGAGAAGGAGCGTCTTACAGTTGCAATTGCCCCTTTTCTGGATAGACAGATCATAAAAACCTTGGGTGCGGCATCCCGTGCGACAGCTAGTCACGGAGGCATGTCATGTGGGGCACCAGTAAATTCGTGCCCCATAGATACGCTTCTTATGCTGAAAGAAAAAATTAATTTATACCGATGAACCTTGAACTACTTCCAATATTTTAATGGCGCTTTCGGTTATTGCTTCAAGCATATTATCAGAAGGAAGGTCGTATCTATCTTTTTGTGGAAATTCCCAATAGTTTTTTGCAGCCTTGGGCATAGCATAATATATGGACTCAGGTGAGTTTGGTTGATTTGCAAGAGTCCAAGGAGAAACATGAAAAGGTTTATCCTCAAGAATTTCAACTCTATATATTATTTCACTTTCAGCTCTTTCAGTTTCCCAAAAATTATGTGCAGAAACGAAATTTGGGCAAATAAAAGTTCCTTGAAGCCTACTTGGTTTTTTAGAGAAAAGTTCTAACCTTATTTGTTCAAATACATATTCTCTAAACAAAATGAAATAGTTTACCCCGTTGTTGTTCAGTCCAGAGTACATCCTGCCGTTTAGTATAGGCCTTCCCCATCCTCCCGGGAGGATAACTGCTCCGGGGGCGAATAAAAATCTATTCACATGAAAAAATTCCATTTTTATCCTCTACTCCCCCGCTCCGACGGGGATTTTCATCTGTACTCAACATAGATGATGATACATCCAGAGGGCCGCCGTTCGCGCCTTATTTCGCGGAGGCGGGAGCGGTCATGGTGTTTTCTTTCTCAGCCACCGTTTCGTAGCGATCGAGCCGAGCATTAAGGGCCTCAATTGCCCCATCTTTTTTGGCAAGTTCAATATTGAGTCGGTGTATTTCGGATTCTAGCTTCCGTGTGTCCACTGACTCCGTTGGAAGCTCTTCCCAAGGAAAGAACACACGAATTCCAAGTTGCGGGAAGAGCGGGGCTATTTGGAGTAATGATGGAACTCGTTCTCCTTTATCTCCACGGGGCTTGAGCCACTTGCTCAAAAGTCCGCTTCCTTCTGCAAGCCCTAACGCTTTTTCAGCTTGGCTCGTGACTCCATTATGCTCCCTATCAACATAGAGCCTTAGAGCTTTTTTGACGTTTTCAATAAAAGTTTCGTTCATAGAAGAACCTTACCATAAGTTGTACACCTGTCCAAAAGACAAAAGAACAAAAAACTTGACATGCATGTACTTTTGTACAAAAAGAATTTATGAACACCTTCAAAAAAGCACTTGAATCTCGAGGGATAACGGTCATGGAAGCCTCAAAACAAGGACTTCCCTATTCAACTGTCCGTAAACATTGGCTTGGTGAGCGGGAGTTAGGGATTAAAAGTGTGATTCGGTATGAACAAATCCTCGGCATACCTCGGTCCGAGCTTATGCCGGAGCTTTTCACACCAGCTGTCCCCAGCATTTCCACCGAACCCGAAGAGGTAAGCAATGCTGAGTAACTTTTTCCTCGCCGTTGCCGTAGGGCTCGTCATGCTTGTCGTTTTCATGCCCAGAGACTAGCCCCTCCGCGCACCGCCGGACCACGGCCTCGGGCGTCGGGTACTCCGCGACGCGGTACGCCCGCCAGTGTGGGCGCGGTTGACTAGGGATCAGGATTCGGACGCGCCAGACGGGGCCGCACCGGGTGATGAGCAGGTGAATCTTTTCCATGCCGCTACTGGAACACGGCGGCCCACAGGAAGGAATTGCAAAATGAATAAACTGTTACAGGCCGTCGCAGCCAAGACGTACCAGATTTGCCGGACGTATCCCGGCGGCATCCGGGCAATGTTCGCGGGGATGCGGGAGCGGCATGGGTTATCCGAGTCATCCGTCTACGCCGACCTGAACCCGAACAACGGGCAATCCACGCTCCGGGTGTGGGAACTGGTCAGGGTAATGGAAGCGACCGGCGAGCATGGGCCGCTCCGGGAGCTTGCCAACTGGTTCGGGTACTCGTTGGCGTCCGCCGCCGATGAGGAGCCAGACGCTCCGACGCTCGAAGCCGAGGCGTTGCAGGACTACCCGCCGTTGGTGGCCTTTCATGAAGGCTGCAAGCTCTACCGCCAAGGCAAGATCACGCTCGCGCAGCTCGACGAACTCAAAGACAGGGCGTTCAAGGAAGTCCGGGAAACCTTCTGCCGGACGGTCAAGGGGGACGAATGAACCTCACCTTTTCCGCCCACGCGCTCGACCGTTGTTTCGAGCGGCGCATTTCGTTGCAGGGGGTACTTGATGCTCTGCGCCAAGGGACATGCGTGAAGGGCAGCGGCATGAAGGACGGCGAACGCTTCGTCATGGCCCACGGACGGCTCAAGGTTGTGGCCGAGTTTGAAGGCCCGGCCTGTGTCGTGATCTCGGCATGGCGTGACCAGAAGGGCGCAAGCGCGCCGCCCGGGAACGGCGGCAGCGGCTCCGGCGTATTCGTCTGGCGTTCAAAGAGGGGAGGGTGATCACATGCTGAACCGGGCTCTCTTCTCAAGCGTCAAAGACGACTGGCCGACGCCGTGGGAGTTCTTCCGTAATCTTGATCTGGAGTTCGATTTCACGCTGGACGTATGCGCCGTGCCGTGGTCTGCGAAGGTCTGTCGGTACTGCGTGCCGCCCCATGCGCTGCGGGTGTGGGGGGAAACGACGTTCCGCCGACTGTTCCCTGACGCTCTTGTGGACGGCCTCGCACACTCGTGGGCCGGGGAGCGTTGCTACATGAACCCGCCCTACGGCCGCGAGATCGGCCCGTGGGTCGAGAAAGCCCGTAGGGAGGGAGAGCGTGGCGCGCTGGTCGTCGGGCTTCTCCCGGCGCGTACCGATACGGCGTGGTTCCATGAGCACGTCTACCGGGCCGCAACCGAAATCCGGTTTTTAAAGGGACGCTTGAAGTTTGAAGGGGCGGCGGCTTCCGCGCCGTTCCCGTCCATGATCGCCGTATGGGGGAAGGTATGAATACGGACATCAGGTTATCCGTCGGGTTCTGGCAACACCCGAAGACAAAGAAGACTGCCCGTCGTCTGGGGCTTGAGGGGATACGCTCCCTGCAAGTTCTGTGGCTCTGGTCTACCCAGTACAGGCCCGACGGCAATCTTTCCGGCATGGATTGGGAGGACATTGAGCTTGCCGCAGACTGGCAGGGTGAAGAACGGAAGTTTTTCGACACCTGCCTTGGCATGTGGGTTGATGAAACCTCGGACGGCTACGTTCTGCACGATTGGCAGGAGCATAACCCGTGGCAGTCAGAAGCGCTGGCACGTTCCGAGAAGGCCCAAAAAGCTGCTCAGGCACGCTGGGGAAAAGCAAACAATATCAATAAGCAATGCTTAACGGATGCTCAAGCAATGCCCAAGCATGATTCGAGCAATGCCCCTTCTCCTTCTCCTATACCAGAAGAAAAAGACAAGTGTGTTTAACGCGGGCGCGCGCGTTGAACGCCCGGCGGAGAACCCAGAGCCGGAAGCCGTCCCTTCCCGTCAGCCCTCGCTGGCGTTTGACGAGTTCTTCGAGGCGTTCCCGGAACAGCACCGGGGAGGCAGGAG
>OGXY01002237.1_pt1 | contig 11456 bp, 6 predicted proteins | sample 1576411 | NCBI WGS metagenome assembly OGXY01 (sample SAMEA3541498, study PRJEB24748) | human gut metagenome | biome: human gut; feature: human-associated habitat; material: faeces | place: China | collected 2012 | reverse complement strand
GACCAGAGACATGGTCATCACCAGAGCAAGCACCAGAGAAAGGAACTTCTTCATTGGGATTTCTCCTCCTTTTGAAATTTGCGGTGGTCCGCCGCGGCCTCCGGGCCCATTCGATGCCTCCGCCGGCGCTAGCCCTGCCGGCGCATTCGCCGAAGAGTCGCATCCGCCCCGGCGTCCCCGCTGAGGCAACTCTATCCAAACTTCTCTAAAAAGTCCACAGTTTCAGCCCGTTTTTAATCCAAACGAAAACTTATGGACGCAATACGTTTTGAATTTGTTATATTTTGTAACCTTGGCGCGGAGAATAAAAGAGGCGGCGAAGCCCTTCGCCGCCCCTCATTGAATCTGCTTCTGCCCAGGCTGCTTCGCCAGATAATACCGCTTTTCAAACTGCAGCAGCTGGCCGTCCCTCACCATCCGCCGCAGGATACCTGCCGTCTTGCGCTTTCCGACGTGCAGGAGCTCCGCTACATCCTGGCAGTAGGCAAACCCCGCCTCCTGCAGATAGGCTGAGATCACCTCCCACTGCTTTTCCTCCGGCACCACTGTTCCGGGGAGATAGTATTTCTTGCCCACCTGCTCCAGCTCCCGCCGGCCAACCAGCCGGCGAAGGCGGAGATATGCCGCAGTGTCCGACAGATTCAGCAGCGCCATCACATCCCGCCGGGTGATGCTGCCATGGGCCCGGGTCCACTCCAGCAGGGTCTGGTCGTCCTCCCGCTGTCCGCCTGCCGCCCGGATGTCCCGGAGCGTGATATTTTCCGGACCTCCCCGGATCAGCGCCGTCTGCACCACCTTGGACAGCCGGGCCAAATCCATAGGCCGCCGGGACTGGGGGGAGAGCAGCACATGGGGATCCTCCCCAGGGGAGCGGACCTTCTGCACTTTTTCCAGCAGCCGCCGCACGGCATTGGTCAGCAGCATGTCCCGCTCCGGCAGATGCAGCAGCCCCCGCTCTAAATCCACCTGGTCCCAGGTGAGATTCACCAGCTCCTTGCCCTGCACGCCCATTTGCCAGCTCATCCACAGAGCAATGCCCGCGGCGGAGCTGTCCTCCTTTTGAAGGACCTGCCACAGACGGAATTCATCGAATTGCTGCCCTGCCTGTGTTGAACGCTTTTTGTGCGGGGTGTCCCCGGCAAAGCAGGCTTGGAAGGTGGAGACCGACAGACCGCTGACCCGGACGGCATAGGGCCAGTCGTGCTGCTCCAGCTGGCGGAAAAAGTAGTCCCGCCGCAGATCTTTCAATTGGAGCTGAGGCAGGCCTCCCGCAGTCAGGGCATTTCTGGCAATGCGGGAGACGGACTCCGGCCGCAGAGGTTCCCGGAACTTATCGGAGATCACCACATAAGGAGACACCGCGCCGCCATTTTCGAAGCGGGCAGCGAGGCATCCGGCAGTCTCTTCCTCCAGCGGGACCGTCCGGTCCTCCAGAAACAGACTCCTCTCCTGGAAATCCACTTGGGCCCATTTCAGGGCGACGATCTCCTCCCGGCTGAGCCCCTGAAGCCAGGCCAGGCGGAGGATGAGCCCCGGCAGGTCCTCCGGATGCTGGTGCAGGAGCTGGCGCATATTCTGTTCATCCGGCTGGCGGAACTCGTTTCGCATAATGCCTCTCTTGGCGGGCGGCGGCAAAAGGTTATCCTTATGTAACAAATCAGAAGAATGATTTGGATTTCCGGATAACGCAAACGCTGCCCTCTCCCAGCCAATGGCTGGAAAAGGGCAGCTACCTTTTATCATCCTTCACCGCTTCCGCAAAAACTAAGTATATTACACTTAGAATTATAAGCATAACATTTCGTTTAAGTCAAGCATTATTATGCGTAAACTGATGATATTATATTGAGGAGTATATCATCATGCAGGGAAAGAAGCCGCTGAACATCGCAATCGGAAGACGGATCCAGCAGTCCCGGGAGCAAGCTGGGCTGACGCAGGAGGAACTGGCAGAGCGGATTGACCGTTCCACGCAGTTCATCTCCACAATCGAGCGGGGGTTGGCCGGCCCCTCTCTGGAAACTGTGATTCATCTTTGTGAAGTTCTCGGAACCTCCACAGAGTGGATCCTGCGGGGCAGGGCCCTCCTTCCGGACTCCAATCTGCTGGCAGCCTCCGTTATGGAAAAGCTCTCCGGGCTCTCCCCTGCCCAGCTGCTTCTGGTTGACCGAATGACCAGCGATCTAATCAAATTGCTGCAAATGAAGGAGAGCGGTGACGAATGAGCTCCTCTCCCTCCAATATGGAGGAATTGATAGACGCATCGCCTTCCCCGCAGCACCGCTGCATGAAGTTCACAGGCCGGCTGCAAAGTCTATGGCCGTTGGCCTGTCAAGATAAGACCGGGAGCCATTCTCCGGTGTTATGCCCCCCCGGAGATCATCAGCCCGGAAGTATATCCCATCGGCCAGCTATTCTTTACAAACGCTTCCTTACACAGAATGCTGAAACATAGAATTCCTTAGAACAAGAAACGCTCAGATGGGTGCATAGAAGCAGCTCCTCCAGCTTACAGCGTGACCCGTACAGCAAAAGCCAGCACCGGGCAAGATATTTCCTGTCCGGTGCTGGCTTTTGTGCTTCTTTACTATCTCTGCTTGAGGTGGGTCTGTCAGAACCATGTTGTCTGTCCGCAGCAGCTCTGCCCGGCTTTTTCAGGGCCTTTCGCCCGGGTCTTCACCAGAATGCTCTTATCGGATGCCCGTTCCTATTTCTGGTACATATCTGATGGTATGCCATCTCTCACATCAGCCATCTGCTCATGTCCGCCATTATTCACGCTCCGCCTTGCTATGCGGCTGAAGAGCCGTGGGATGCTTTGCCTCAGAATACGCCCTGCTCCATCATGGCCTCAGCCACCCGCTTGAAGCCGGCGATGTTGGCGCCTGCCACCAGGGTGCGCCGGAGTGTAAACCGACGCCTTTTGATCTTGTGCCCACTCTGGCTGGAGTCTGCAAAAGTATTCCTGCTCTGATGGCGGCAATGCAGAACCCCTTTCAGGACGGCAGTCCTTTTCTGCCCAGAAATAATGAAACAGGCCGTCGGCTGCAGCCGACGGCCTGTTTTCAGTTTCTCCGGTTATTGATACAGCTTCGGGAGCCGAAAGCTCTGCTCGCCATTTGCCTCATCCGTCACGGTTCCGGCCGGGAAGTAAATCACCGGATTTCCCTCCTCGTCCACCTCGAACTTCGTGGTCCCGCCGATGGTCACATAGTCGCTCAACGGCGCGTTGTCCTCAATCGGGAAGTAGCGGACCTCCGGGTCCTTCTCCATGCGGTTGGCCATCTGCATCGTGATCGTCTCCGTCAGGTAATTCACATAGTCCTCTCCCAGGAGATCCTCCAGCGTGACGTCCTCCTGCTGGGCAGACGGTTCTTCCGTCTCCGGCGCAGCCGCCGATTCCTGCGGCGGAGTCTCCGGATCCGTCCCCTCACTCTCCGTGGTAGACGCGCCGCAGGCAGTGAGAAGCAGCATACAGAGCAGCAGTGTGAGGAGCGTGGAAATCTGCATCCGATTCTTTTTCATGATGAATTCCTCCATTCCATATTCATCCGCAGCACCCGTCCGGGCGCCTGTTCCCTTTTGATACTGATACCATAAGCCCTGTTTCCGGCAAGGCAGCCGCAAAAAGGCATCATTGTTGCATCATTTCCCTTCTGCGGCACGGGAGGCCGGTTCCTCCCCGGAGAGGTCCCACACAAATCCCATCAGCTCCACACTGACGCGCCCGCTGCGGCCCTCCACCTTCCATCCGGGGCCGGGCCGTACTGTCAGATCTCCAGCCTGAGACCTCTGCGGAAGGCCTGTCCAAGCGCTTCCGCCGTGCCCAGGGAACCCCTTGCCGAGCGGAGTGTGGAGTCGATCCACACCGGCAGCCCCGTGCCCTTGTCCACCATCATCCAATGGTCATCCCGGTGCTCCGGGCCGCCCCGCAAATACAGCATACCGGCGGCCAGACTGCCGTCGGCCTGGATATACACCACGCCGCCTCCGCCTGGGCCTTGCTATGCTCCTCCGTCTGTTCCAGCAGTTGGGTGGCGGAATAGACGTCCAGCTCCGGATACCGGATGGTCCTGCCCAGCAGCTCCAGCTTTTCCGGCAGCGACGCCTCCCCCGCCGCCAGCCGCCTTTTGTCCCCTGCGGAAGAGCAGGTCAGTAATTTATTCCCACAATGGCCAGTCTGCCATCGACAACACTGAACACCACATTGGGCCTGCCGCTGGCGGACAGGGCAAATCCTGCCTTGCTGGGGGCCAGCCCCCCGGGGTCCGCCCCGGCGATCTCAGAGACCAGCTCTTCTGAGAAGATCCGGTCCGCTTCCAGTGCGATCAGGTCCTCCCGGGACTCCACAGATTCCCCTCCATCGGAAAAGCCGATGTACAGCGGATACGACGCCAGGTCCGCCAGCGCCTCCAGATCCTTTTCCGCCACTGCGGCCTGGATCTGCTCTGCAAATGCTGTAACAGCCTCCGTATCTATGGAAAAATTATCTGTATACTGGGGCGCTTCCGTATCCGCACCGTCCTCCTCAGGGGTCCGGCCCCCATCTTCTCCAGTGGTCTCCTCCGCGGGCTGCTCCGCCTGCGGAGAGCTGCCCCCCTCCGGCGAGGTACTGCCGCTCTGGCCGCAGCCTGCGAGGGACAGGCACAGGAGCCCTGTTAATGCCAAGAAAATGAGCTTCTTCTGCATCGTTTATGATCCTTTCCTCAAGATGTTTGCCGGCGTCATCCTCTGTGGGACTCCGGCTGTCTTATAAGACGCCCCAAAGGGCAAAAAAGTTTTGGCGGCCGCTTTTCCTCTTCCACCTCCGGAGGATCACGCCTCCGGAATGTCGCCGGCGCGACCGCTGGCCACGAAGAGTCCCGATGCGCCATCGGAGGCCGTCAAAAGGCCGTGGGAGAGGCAAATGCCTCTCCCACGGCCTTTGGGGAATCAAATTCTGCCAGAGTACGCGCTTACTTGGTCACCTCGCCGCCGGGGGCAGAGTGAGCCGTAGACCAGGCGTGCTCCAGAGCCGCCCAGTCGCGCTGTTCCAGCTTCTCCGTCCACTTCTCGACCTTGTCACCGCTGACGGTCACCCAGGTGTAGTCGTGGCTGTTGGTCGCCTCCTGCATGTCGGCATAGAACCAGTCCTCCGGATTGTTGTCGGGCCAGGTGATCATCTCGTCCTCGTCCAGCAGCCGATCCTCATCCGGGCTGCGGCCCAGGGCGCGGTTCACGATCACGCAGGCCTGTGCCCGGGTGATGTTGGTGTTGGGGCGGAAGGTCCCGTCATTAAAGCCCTCGATCAGGCCCACGCGGGCTGCCGCCTCTACGTACTCGGTGTACCAGGCGTTAATATCCACATCGGTGAAGTATCCCTGGTAGTCCTCCCGGGTGGTCTCGAAAAAGCCCACCGCGATCTTGGCAAATTGGGCTCGGGTGATCTTGGCATAGGGCCGGAAGGTCCCGTCCGAGAACCCGTCGATGATGCCCATGTTGGTCAGGGTGGAGATGGCGTTGTTGCACCACAGGTCGGAGCTGCAGTCCGTGTAGTCGTTGACCTGGCTCCAGTACTCCTCCCGGGTGTCGTCCGTCAGCAGGCGGAAGAAGATGGTGGCCACTTCGCCCCGGGTGATGGTGCCGTAGGGCTGCAGCGTGCCGTCGGAGTAGCCGATGATATAGGAGTAATGGTCCTCCGTGTTCAGGGTGGGCCGGCTGCCGCCTCCACCGCCGCCTCCGGTGCTGCCGCCGCCCCCGCTGCTCTCCTTCTCGTACACCAGCACGAAGGGAGAGAAGCTGCCGGCAGTGAAGACCAGATGGTCGCCGTCGCGGGTAGCTTGGATCTTTTCCACGGTATGCGCGGTACCAGCCAAGTCGCCTGTGTCGCTGGCGCTCTCACGGTCCATGCCGGTATAGTGTACCAGGTAGAACGCGCCGTCCTCGTCGGCGTCGGCGGGCATGGGCCAGTAGATGGTCAGCGCCTGCTGGTTGCCCAGGGTTACCACGGTGTTGCCGTTCTGGGTGTCCACCAGGTCCAGATAGGCCATCTCGTACTGGGGGGCGGATAGCGTGTTGTCCGTGGCCGCGACTTTTGCAAGGGCGTCAGCGCCCATGGCGGCATCGAACGCGTCGCTGTTGGAGACACTGTCCACTAGCAGCTGCACGCGGCCGGGATCCACCTGGACCTCACTGTCATTGACATAATAGGTCACATTGCCGTTGTCAACGGCAGTGATCTGGTTCGCGTCCACAGTGTCGGCGCTGGTCACGATCTCGTTGGTGGAAGTGCCCTCGTCTGTGACGCTCTTGACCAAGAGATGGCCGGTACCGATATCAACGCTGCAGACGAGCGTATCACCGCCGGCGGAGAACACCGCCTGAATCTCACTCTGGTTCAGACCGCCGTCGTAGATGGTCATCTCATAGTTGGCAGAAACAACGCCCTCTTCCATTCGGATGTTGTCGGTAGTGATGATGTTGCCGTCATCTGTGAACTGGAGCCGGACCTTGACGCCTTCATTTTCACCCTCGATTTGGTTCGGGCTCAGGCTATATACATAGCGGCTCACGTTGCCGGTTGCATCTCTCGAGTAGACGCCCTGGTCCATCAGATCCCAGCGGCGGATCGCCGCACCAGTCTCCTGGTCATAATAGTAGAAGCTCAGGTAGTCCGCCAGGTTTGCAGCCTGCGTCAGGTCCACGCCATGGCTGGTGAGCCACGCTTCCACAGAGTCGGGCAGATCGATGTGATAACCCGGCTCCGGCAGGCCCTGTTCCGTGCTGCCGACAAAATCGCCCGCATCGTCCAGCACACCGCTGTATCCGGTTCCGCCGGTGTAGATCACAATGTCCGCCGGCGTGATGGTGATGGCATAGGGCTTCACCTCCACGGGGTCCGCCGGGACCTCCACCGGGGGATCCTCCGGATGTACCGTGTCCGTGACTACCACGGTGTTCACGATCTTCTGGTTCACATCGTCCAGTGAGGTCTGATAGCTGGCGTACAGCGTTGCATAGGTCCAGCCTTCGACAATAACCGGATTGGTGACCGTATTGCCCTCCTCATCTGTCAGCGTCACACCTTCCAACTTGTCAGTCACATCCAGGGTCAACGTCTCATCCGTCATGCTGGCAATGGTGATGGTCCAAGTGATGGGATCGCCCACGGTGACAGAGGTCTGATCCGGCTCTTTGATCACCATAAAACGGCCGTCTCCGGGATCGGGCTCGGGCTCTTCGGGAGTCGCCTGGAAATCCCAGCGCCCGTACAAAGTGGTGTCGGCATCGGTGGCAGAAATCGTTCCGCCGTAAGGGACACCGACTTTGTCATACCAGCCAATAAAATACCAGGTCCCCTGCTCGTCTGAAACCTGCAATTCACTGGGCGGCTGAATGGTGTAATCGCTGCCGGCAGCCAGTGTTTCCGTTTCAGGCAGTTCCACGCCCTCCGGGTGATCACCGGACCACGCATAGGTAACCGTGACCTGGGTCGGCACGACCCCTGCGGGGTGGAAGGTCACAACAAAGAGATCCCAATCCTCTACCGGGTCTCCGATCTTCGGAGCATCACAGTCCTCATAGTTGTAGGTCCAGCTGGGATCCCCATAGCCTGTATCAGGTGTTGCCTCCAAGATATCGCCTTCGGCCAGGCGATACTTGCCATCTGCATTAACCTCCACGATTGCCGTGTAGGTGGTCTGCTCATTGCTGAACGTGCCGTTTTCCGCAAGGAAAATCACCGAGATGGTATTCCCCGGCTCCTCTCCAGCTTTCTGGAACTTCGCTGTGAAGGTGGTGTCCTCGTCGTAGGGCAAGCCTGCCAGGGACTTCATTCCCGCGTTCGTGTCAGTTCTATGATAGTAGTCATCGGTCCACTCCACGAACTCACAGCCCTCTTCTGCTGTCGCCACAGCTCCCGTCGGAGAGGCCATGCCGGTCCGGTCTCTGGTGACGACTTCTTTCTCCAGGCTTACAAAGCCCATAGCGTGATCGGCACTGACATAGGTGAAGACAATCTGGTCCTTGTCGGGGGTCCCGTCGGGTTCGTCGTCGGGACCCAGCTCGTCGATGTCATAGTAGACGTCGATGGAGTTATGGCCTGCTTGGAGAGTCTCACCGTCTATAATCTCGACATCGTTCAGTTCCGCCCGGTCAAAGATGTATGTGCTACCGTTATAAGACGTACGGTCAGTGTTATACAGCCCGCTGACCGGCGTGCCTGCCGTGGACGGCCTATCCTTGGGATCGGTCTCTGTTTCTTCATTCCCATCTCGGTCCACATAATGGTACACGACAGTGTATGTGCACTCGTCGGGCGTCACCGTGCCGTCGGTGGTTGCGGTGAAGACAACGTTGTGCTCAGGCATGTAGAACAGGCCCTCAATAATGTCGCTTTCCTGAAGGTCATTTGTAGTCCATTCAGTAGCGTCTTCTGCCTGCTTCTTGATTACAACGGTTTCCCCGTAGGTGTAGGACTCTGGTTCAGCGTAGAGAGTCCCGTCCAGATAATAGGTTACGGTAAATTCCCGTTCTGTGCGCGTATACTCCGCTCTATACGTAATGTCCCCGGTTACAGTATCCGCTATTTCAGGAGACCATCCGGTAAACTCATACGAATAAAGTTCGCTGGGTTCTTTAGTCGGATCCTCAATTCTCGGTGTCTTATCGCCGTAAGCCAGCCCGGGAAATACGGTCTGGGGACTTGTTGTTGTGCCGCCATTCAAGTCGTAAGTCACCGTATAGCTGTTGAGCTGAGAGAAGCTGCCCTCGATCACAACAGCATGATCGGGCATTGTAAATGAACCTCCACTCAGCGCAACATCTTCAGAATACCAGCCGCTGAAGCGGTAATCTGTGACATCCGGCATCTTTGCCAGTTCCACAGTCTCACCGTACTTGCAGGTCTGTTCACCCGGCACTTCCGGCGCACCCGCAGGGACTGTACCTTCATACTCATACGTCACTGTGTACTCGTTCCGGTCGTAGTACAGCTTCAGCACCAGCGTGCCGTCCTCGGCGATGATACCGGAGGAATTCGAACGGTTTTCATTATAAGTGAAGCCTTCGTATTCCTTGATTTCAGCAGTGGCAGTATCTCCGACAGTACCAGAGGGTGTCAATGTATCAGCTGCAACGATCGAGTAGTTATCATCTTTCAAATTCTGCTGATAGTACTCTACCCGATAGCTGGCCGTGGAGGACTTCCACTGGGCGTACAGGGTCACATCGGTGTTTTTGATAGTGATGGCACTCCCCGCCGCATAAGGCGTTCCGGCGCCGTTCTTCTCGGTGTTCCACCCGGTAAACTCATACCCCGGCCGGGTGAACATGTTTTGGAGCACCATGGCCTCGCCGCCGGTGATGTAGTACTTGGGGTCCGTGACCGTACCGTCGGCATCATCGGCGTTGGCAACATACAACACCTGATACGTCTCCACCGGCGCTTCGGGGGACTCCGTCAGCTCCAGAGACTGATTCGGCTTCTCATCCACCATGTAGCCGCTCAGACCGGCCTTGTGTTCGCCCGTGTCATTTGTCACATAGGTATCGGCGTCGCTCCAGCTGCCGCTCACATCGGGCTGGATAGGGAACGTCAGGACCAGCTTGCCGCCGGACCAGGTGACAGTACCGTCCTGATTGGTGGTCTTCGTCACCGCGTTGGCTGTGTAGTCAAAGCCCTTCACAGTGATGGTCTTGCTGTCGGCATTTACCACAGGGGTAACGCCTGTAAGCGTCTCTGGCTCATACCACGTATAGCTGCCGTCCGCGTCCTGGCCCTTGACCTCCGCATACTGGACCATCCCCCCGTCAGAACTGCCTGTCAGCCCCTTCGGGAAGGTGAAGAACTCCGACAGCGTGTCGGACAGCACCGTGTTCGCGCCGGCCGCCACCTTGGAGGTGCTCACGTTATCGGCGATGGTGCTGAAAGCGTTTTCCAGCTCCTCGGCATCGTCCGCCGCGAAGTAGTAGTTGCCTTCCGTCACGCGGGTGCCAAGATTGCAAAAATTCCAGCTTGCTTGTCCGAACCGATTTGTTGCCGTGGCATTGGGATAGTTGGAAGACACACCGTTCATGTACTTGTTGAAGCGGCCGTCCGTATCGCTGGGGTCCGCATCCTCAAACATGCCGATGGTGTACACGGTCACGCCGCCGTCCTTCAAATCGCAGGCCAGATTGACAGCGTCGGCGGCTACTCCGCCCTCCCAAGAACTGCCGGAAGTGGGCTGGCCATCTGTGAAAACCACCACGACCTGCTTGGCTTCCTCACGGGCGCCACCTAGTCCATACTGCTGATCGCCGCTCAATACCCGCTGGGCATGCTTCAGACCGTAGTTCACCTGCGTGGCGCCGGAAGCGTCCAAAGAATTGACCGTGCTTTTCAATTCTTGGACATTGCTGCTCACCTCGGTCAGATCCTTCACAACCTGGGAGTAGTTATAGCCACTACGATTGTGACCATTTCCGACACTGTCACGATTATCACTTCCGAACTTGACAATGCTGATCCGATGGATCACATTGTCTTCCGTGGTTGACGTGTCCCCAGCCGCATTTTCAGCCACTTGGTCGATGAAGCTGTTGACGGCGGTTTTCATAGCAGACAGTTTAGAAGTCGAACCGTCATTTCTTCGCGTATATAGAACTGTGTTTGAAAGGATCGTACTATCCTCGTCTCTGGCGGGCTCGCCAAGCGAATGCCTTATACCATTATCATCGCTGTAGTAGAGACTGTACTCTGTATAGCGGTTCGGAAAGCTCCCTTTCCGCTCCCAGACTGCATGAACCTCATAATAGGACTCTCCAACCTTGTAATAGTACTCGTCAGCCCACCAACTATCGATATCACTATAAGACCAGTTCGTCTCTTGCGTTGCCTCGTATGTATACGAAGTTGTATTTTGGGCCATCGACCCGGAGACATCCAACACCAGCACAATATCCAGCGGTGTGGTCTTGCTTCCCTTGGTCACCTCGTTGGTGACATAGGCCTCCAGGCTCAGGGAATAATTTCCGTCCTCATCATAGTTGACCGTCTTGTCCACCACGACGCCGTCGTTGCTCTCTGTGTGGACCCGGTCGCTCCCGTTGCCGCCGCCAGGGTCTTCTGCCGCCAGGGCAGCAGTGGGAACCATTGTCAGCATCATACAGAGGACCAGAAATGCTGACAAGATCCGTTTCTTCATCACTTCTCCTCCTTTTATATTTCAGTGATCTTATATGTAAACATCCTTATGGATGGAATGACCGGTTCCCTCCGCCCACCCGGCGGCCAGCTGCTCCGTGTCCAGCATCCGCTCGTAGGACTGCTCCGCCAACAGGCGCACGCCGCGCTCCACCTCCGCCTGGGTAGCCAGATACAGCTTCCGCAGGCACCGGGGCGTTCCCTTTTCCTCCTCTACCCGGGCGTCATGACACAGGGTCTGGATCTCCTCTGTCACCTGGGTCCGGCTCATGCCTTTCCCGTTCCGGGTGCA
>OGXY01002233.1_pt1 | contig 11500 bp, 7 predicted proteins | sample 1576411 | NCBI WGS metagenome assembly OGXY01 (sample SAMEA3541498, study PRJEB24748) | human gut metagenome | biome: human gut; feature: human-associated habitat; material: faeces | place: China | collected 2012 | reverse complement strand
GCTTCCGGATATGTTCGTTTCTTATCCGAAAACTGTGACTGCAATGCCGGATCCGGATGTTCTTGTTAATTATAAGGATTATTTTACAGATGAGGAGCTTTCGGCTTTTATTCCTGCTTTTGTGGAGGAGGGGACGATTGCCGGAAAGCTTGCGATCCTTCCGGTTGCGAAATCCACGGAGATCCTGTTTTATAATAAGACCGCCTTTGACCGTTTTGCAGAGGAGACCGGGGCAGATCCTTCGGAGTTTGAGACCTGGGATGGTCTGTACAAGCTTGCAGAGGTGTACGAGGACTGGTGTGGGGGAACTAAGCCGTTTTTTGTCCATGACTATCATTTTAATTATTTCCAGGTTGGTGTAGAGTCTCTGGGAGAGTCGTTTTTTGATGAAAAGGGAGTCTGTTTCGGCCCTGCATTCCGCCGGGTCTGGGAACCTTATGCGAGAGCAGCATTAAAGGGCGGCGTATGGCTTCAGGGCGGCTATGCTACGGAGCCGCTGCGGACCGGGGATTCAATCGTTTCCGTTGCGTCTTCGGCCAGTGTTCTTTATTATTCAACAACGGTTACTTATGCGGATAATACAACGGAGGAGGTGGAGATCAAAGCGCTTCCGTGTCCGGTTTTTGAGGATGGTAAGAAGCTTGTTATGCAGAGAGGCGCGGGGATCTGTACTGTAAAGTCTACGCCGGAGCGGGAGGAAGCATGTATGGTCTTCCTGAAATGGCTGACGGATCCGCAGAAAAATGTAGAATTTGTGACCCAGCTTGGTTATATGCCGGTAAAACAGGAGTCTTTTGATGTGTACCTTCCAAAGGCACTTGAAGGGATCCAGGATCCGATGTACCGGTCTTTATATGAGGCATTTTTAAAGACGCAGGAAGAATATGAGTTCTATACTGCGCCCCAGAGACCGGATTACCTGAAGCTGGAGACCGATTTTGAGCATGATATCCGGGAAGATCTTGATATGTTCCGGAAAAGATACTTAGAAACCATCGCCGAAGATCCAGAACCGCCGGTATGGAAGGCGCTTGACCAGTTCGAGATGACGTTTAGCCAGTGATGGTTCTAAATACAGGAAGGGGGGCGGTTTTTGAATATGTTTCGAAGAAAGATAAAAGACATACAGGAACATGCCAAAAACCGGGGGATCAGTATGGAACGGCGATTGTTTCTGTACTGGCTGATCATGGTGCTTGCGGTCATGACAGCAGTATTTGTTGTGTTGATCGTTGCCGGAGTGTTCAGCAATGATGCCGGAAAGCTTGGTGGAACGCTTTCGGTCCAGCAGAAAAACACAACCATGACGTTTAATAAGCTGATCGATACACTGAATGCACAGAATCTTGCACTTTCCGAGCAGATTACGCGGGAGGTATCAGATGTTCTGGAAACAGAGGAACGGACTTTTAAAGATCTGGATAATAACCCGGAATTGATCACCAGGATCGAGGAACGGATGTGCTTCTATCTTCAGACGATCGTCCGCTCACGAAGCTGCAGTGGTGCGTACTTTATCCTTGATGCAACAACGAATACAGAGGCACCGGGAGCAGACCGCTCCAGAATGGGGCTGTATCTGCGGAGCGGAAATGTGGGTACGGACGGAATGGCGAACCAGTATATCACGTTTTTCCGCGGAGTCGCAGATGTTGCAAGAAAAGAGAATATCCAGATGCACAATCGCTGGAATCTGGAATTTGATATTGATAATGTTCCCGGCTATGAGATCCTGATGGACTTTGACGGGAGACGTATTTTGGATAGCTGCTATCTTTCAAACCGTGTAACGCTTTCCGGAACATGGGAACAGGTAGTTCTTCTGAGTATTCCGGTAGTCCTTGAGGGAAAGGTACGTGGAGTCTGCGGCGTAGAACTTTCGGAGCTGTTTTTTAATATGGTATTCCCGTCAGTGGAGAGCCCTTACGGGAATATGGTTACAGTTGTTGCACCGATCGCTGATAAGCGTCTTCTTCTGGATGGTGCGATTTCCGGAAAGACAGACGGAACCTATTTTACAACGGATGGAACGCTTCTGATCAAAAATGGGGAGCATTATAAAACTTATTCGGACGGCAGCCGTACATACTTTGGAAATCACATTGTGATCCCGAAAGCAGTGGACGGAAGAAGTGATCTGACTCTTGTTACCCTTGTACCGGAGATCAGTTACCAGAGCAGTGTGGCGAAAAACAGGACATTCTGGCTTTGCGGGGGTCTTGGTTTTCTTGTTTTGATGCTTCTTGCTGCCATGTTCCTTACAAGGCGGTTTATGCTGCCGATCCAGAAGCAGATCCGTGCGCTGAAAGACCAGAAGGAACCACAGGAGGAATCTAATTCAGGTATTATTGAAATCGATGAGCTTCTTGCCTATATGCATGCGAGACAGGCGAAGCCCGACGAGGAGAGTAAAATGCCTCCGGGCATGGAAGAGCTGTTCTTTGATTTTGCAAGACGGGTGGAAACACTGACTCCGATGGAGCGGACGGTACTCCAGTATTATATTAACGGTTTCAGTGTAAATGAAATTGCGGAGAAGGAGTTTATCAGTCTCAGTACAGTAAGAAAGCACAATTCGAATATCAATCGAAAGCTTGGAGTATCAACCAGAGAAGAGCTGCTTCTTTATATTGATATGTTCCGGCGGTGTGATCTTATGGAGAAGATCGCATATTGTACTGGTCCGGAGAAAAAAAGGACAGAGAGAACAGATGAGCAGCAGGCAGCAAAGACGGAGAAATCCCCGGAAAAGCTGAAACAGGAAGAAAAAGGATCATAAAAAACAGAAAACATATTTTAAACGGGAGATGCTTTGATCAGAAGTGTTCTCCCGTTTAATTTTTATAAAAATCAGAACAATGCTATATATTGACGTGCAAACTGATTTTGTGCCTATATATAGTATACTCGCTGTGAGTATTTTGTTTATAACAGCAGAAGATACTTATGGTGAGTATATATTTTTTTATGAAATCATGTAGACTATTTATAAAGAAGATTTTCGAAATGGATTGTTGGAATTTCAAAAAAGCAGAGGAAAAGAAATAAAGCAGAGGAAAAGAAAACGGGCACAAAATCAGGTACAGAAAGATTCCGGGAGAATATTAGAAACATAAGGAGGATGCCATGAGAAAATGGAACACATTTGGGCTGTTTGTCCTGCTGTTGACGGTGCTGACAGCCTGCAATCAGGCACAAAATACGGAACAGGCAACAAAAAATGCTCCGGTTACAGCGAAGGCCGAAACGGATGCAGAAGAAGTGGAAGAAGTAATTAAAGAAGCAGTTCCAGAGGCAGCCACAGATGCGCTTATTGTTTCTACCACTGCAGAATTGATATCGTCCATAACGCCGGATGCCCACATTATTCTGAAATCCGGTACCTACAATTTTTCAGTATTGACGGAGGCGGAGATCGCAGGGGCTGGCGCTTATGTGGATCCGGATCTGCTAAAGCAGGGCGAGTTTTTTGTTTACAATGCTCCTGGATTGATTCTGGAGGCAGAAAAGAGCGGATCTGTGCGGCTGGTTACGGAGAATGGATATGCGGATGTGATGACTCTTTCGTACTGCGATGGTGCAGTGTTGAAGGGGCTGGTTCTGGGACATGAGGTTGAAAAAGGGGAATGTGATGCCAATGTCCTGAAGCTTCTTACTTCCCAGAGTGTGACTGTGGAGAATTGCAGCCTATTTGGCTGCGGCACATATGGAATCTATGGAGAGGATGCAGCGGTACTTACTGTTATAGGAACAGAGATTTATGAATGTACCAACGGTATTTTGAATCTGTCTGAGACTTCACACACAGTTTTTGAACACTGCAATTTCCATGACAATGATGGGATGTTCTTCTTATGGGGAGACACCCAGATCCAGATCCGGAATACAGAAATCTCCCAAAATCAGGGTAGTCTGCTGCAGGCGTATAACAGTCAGCTTTTTGACGCAGATTCTATTCATATAACTTTCCAGAACTGTACCTTCCGGGGCAACCGTGATATGGGAATTCCAAAGGACTGGTCCTGCGCTACCTTTGAAGCTTGTGATTTTTCATCCGGGTCAACACCGGTCTTAGCAGGAATGACGTATGAGGATCTGGTCAGGAGATACCGGGATCTGGCGATGGATCCGGATGCATTTCAGGATGCTGATGGAGCAGGGGAGCAGAATTTCCTCATGATCGCCGGAGAGATGGCGGCAGACCTGGGAGAAGATCCGGCGGATATTATGGGATATGCAATTCAGGATCTTAATGGTGATGGTGTGCCGGAGCTGGCGATCGGATTTACACCAGAATACGGAGCATATCTGTCTTCTCTGTTTACACTGGCAGAGGGAACGCCCAGGCTGGTCTTTGGGGAAGCAGGAGATGGTTATACATATCTGCAGGATGGCAGCTTCTTTTATAACGGCTGCCGCAGCGCATCGGAAAATGGAAAGGGGATCTATCAGTTTACAGATGATGGTACAGCGCTGATCTGCAGGGAATTCTATTTTCTACGGATCCTGGATGGAGATGAATCGGATGCAGCAGTCTATTATAATTCCACTGGGAGCTGGGAAATCGGGGATTCCCGGAAAACCAATATGACAGTGGAGGAATTCTGGGCGTGGGAGCCGGAATATATGTATTTGCCGATGACTCCTTTTAGTGCAGCAGACTAAGGGATAAGCACATTGATCTGTGCTGCAGATCATAAGAAAGTCTTTTACAATATTCCTTTACAACAACAGAAAACGATAAAAGAAAAGTTCTGCAGTTTATTACTGCGGGGCTTTTTTTGCTTTTCATAGGAAATTGTGTCCTGTGAAATAAAAATATATCTGGTCTGGATTGTACTGCAATAAAACAGAATGTATTTGCAGATAAAAACAATATATAGATATAATTGAAAAATAAAACACTATATCTTGTATACTCACAATGAGTATATTGTGTAAAAACGCCAAAATACTCACTGCGACCATATATTTTCTGTACATAATACAGTATAAAGAAAGAAATAGACCGGATGAAACAAAGAGGGGGAAATGAGAATGAATAATCCGTATGTTACAAAAAAAACAACAAGACCGAGACCGTGGCAGGGAGCGATCCTTGGGATATGTGGTTTTTTTACAATTGTCATTGGTTCGATGGTTCCGGATTATGTTACTAAAAAAGGTGCCATTGATAACGGAGTGCTATTTGCATTGCTGCTTGGCAGTGTTACGCCGATCCTGCTGGTTATAAGAGAAATCTGGCGGTGTTATAAGGCAAAACGGATCGGCAACTGGTTTGCGTATTACCGGGAGACCAGTGTTACATTTGACAAATTATCGAAGGAGATCAGTAAAAGTGCAGTTAAGCTGATCGATGAGCTGTTAAAAATGGGATACCTGCAGAATCTCCATATCGACTATGAAAAACGGTTTGTGGAGCTGACAGCAGACCAGCGTCTTGTGAAAGCAAATGTTTATATCACCGTTACATGTCCATGCTGCGGAGGAAAAAATATGGTGATCCAGGGAAAAGCCAGCAAATGCATCTATTGTGATCAGCCTTTGCCAACGCGGTAAGTTTTGCGTGAATGTGAGGTGGTAATGATCAAGATCAAAAAGAAAGGGTGGATCATATTTATGACGTTTTCATCAGGGGCAACTTTACTTGCCGGGTGCAAAAAGTGGCCAGATGATCAAAGCCCTGTAGAAATCACAACAGAAGCACCGGTGGCGATCACCGATATACAGGAGATTTCATTCCAGGAAAGCGGAAGCATGATCCCTTTAGTTTCTTACACAACCATGACCCGGGAGAATGAAGGAATCAGAGTTCAGCTGGAGCTTCAATATCAGTACGAATATGAGAAGATGATGGATGCTTCTCTGATGGATCAGGTGCAAAAAATCCTTGAAACCTATGATGTGGGAAAATGGAATGAATTCAGGGGAAATGACAGTATGGTTCTGGATGGCAGCAGTTTTTCATTTCACGTTACGTTTACGGACGGAACATCCATTTCTGCATCTGGAAATAATGCATTTCCAAAGAATCAGAGAAAGGTCTTTTCCGAGTTAAATTCCCTGATCGCTCCCGTCGTTGAGCAGTGGTATCAGGAGCAGTATCCGAAGATGATCGAGGATAACAGGATCAACGGTTTTTCGTTTTATGTCTGTTCAAAGGATCAGGCGCAGAAATTTGAGTGGAGATCTGAAAAAAGAAACGATGATCCCCAAGCCGATTACCTGTATGCGGATATTGTCAATATAGACCAGTTTGAACCGATTGGTGAAGTGGAGTATTTCTTTTACGGAAAAGTCCCGAAGCTGCCGTATGAAGAATTGCAGGAGATCGTAGAAAGGTTCCACCTGGCGGAATGGAATGGGGAAACTTATCCTGCTTCATCAGAACAAGAGGAGAAAAGCTTTAGACTGCTCATTGAATACCAGTCAGGCGAATCGATCATGGCATCCGGGGATTCTTTTCCCGATGGATATGAGGCGGCGGAAGATGCGATCATCTCACTTCTCTGGGATTATATTCAGGAGAATCGAGAACAATTTGTAGCTTGGGAATAATTAAGAGGTGAGTGCTATGAAAAATATACATATCAGAAAACAGGCAGGAATCCTTTTGTGCATGCTTTTTGCGCTGGCATTGAGTGCATGTACTTCAAAGAATATAACAGAACCGGCAGAACCGGCAAAGCAGACCTTTGGTGCAGCACCGATACAGAAGTCAGAAGAAGCGGAAGCTGTGATGGAATCCCAGTCAGAAGAAATCGCAGAAGAAAACCAGTTTTGCGGACAATGGATACTTGCTGGTTATGAATATGGGGAACGTGAGAATGCAGGGGATACGCCGATTAGAACTCCATATTATTTAGCAGGGGATGAAGGCGAGGAATCTAAGATCCACATTTATTCAGAAGGTGACCAGCTATATGCAGATTATTATCATTGCCAAAATGAAGGAACAACAACGATCAATGGTATGGCATTTGAGGAAGAAACAACGACCACAGAGGATCAGCCGGCTGCCCGCTTAAAAAACAGAATGGATGAATCGGAAATACGCCGTACAGTGACTCTTTTGGAGGACAATGTGCTGCAATACCGGGAACAGTATTATGGCATGACATCGGATTATACATATAACGGAATCTATATGCGGGAAGGATCGAAGGAACTGGAACAACGTAGTGAGTATCAGTATCTGGATGTTGTTACTGTATCAACGGTGGAGGAACTGGTGGAAGCGATCCAGGACAGGACGAAGGTCATTCTAAAAGGGGGAGAATATAATTTTTCCAGTCTTGATGATACAGAAATCCAGAATCCTAAATTGGATGCGATTTCGTATTATGATGAACCGGCGGAATATACGATCAAAGATCTCCATAACTTCTGCATAGAAGCAGCAAATGGTGAAAAGGTCGTGGTCAGCACGGCATCACCCTATGGAAAAGTACTGGCTTTTGAAGGCTGCGACAATATTACGGTCCGTGGACTGACCTGTGGCCATGAGGTAGAACCGGGATATTGTACCGGAAGTGTGATCTATTTGAGTGAGACAAACAATGTCATGATCGATGACTGTCATTTGTATGGAAGCGGAACTTACGGTGTGGAGGCACATAACTCAAGAGCTTTGCATGTGGAGGGAACAGAACTGTTTGATTGTACTTATGGACTTCTTGAACTGGACAATGTAAATGTAGCAAGATTTCAGGAATGTACATTCCGGGACAGCAAGGAATATAATATGTTTTCCTTCCAGGATTGCTATAATATACTTCTTCAGGACTGTCTGATCTCCGGAAATCATTCTGATGCAGGGTATTTTCCATTTATATCGGCTCCGAATTCGTATAAAGTCCTGTTTAAGAATTGTGAGTTCAGGGAGAATACCTACAGTGATTTTTTAGCTGAGACAGACAGCCTGAGTATGGAACGGATTGTATTTGAAAATTGTCTGATGGATGATGGGGAAATCGTAAATACATTTAATGAACATTAATGTCCTCCCGGAGTCTTTCATGCACCTGCCTTTGTGGCCGATTTTCCGCCAGTTGCACTCGAATTTCATCACCGTACGCACCGCGTACGCCTCAGAAATTTGGGCACAACTGACAAAAAATCTTCTCACAAAATCAGGCACAGAAAGATTCCGAGAGAACATCATTAAAAAAAGGGGGATGCGATCATGAAACATACAAAAAAAATTACGATCCTGCATTCAAATGACCTGCATGGGGATTTTCTTGCAGAACAGGTAGATGAAAAGCTGGTTGGTGGAGTTTCGATGCTGTCCGGTTATATTGAGAGTGTCCGTAAAGAAGAACCGAATACGTTGTATGTGATCGCAGGAGATATGTTCCGCGGTTCAGTCATCGATTCGGAATACAAAGGGCTTTCTACGATTGAAATCATGAATGCTCTGGCTCCTGATGTAGTCACTATCGGAAATCATGAGGTTGATTACGGGATCGCCCACCTTCTGTTTATCGAGAAATGTGCAAGATTTCCGATCATCAATGCGAATCTTTACATTAAGAATACGGCGACCAGATTATTTACCCCGTATAAGATCTTCCGGGTGGACGGTATGAACATCCTGTTCATCGGTGTCATTACCCAGGATGTGATCAATCAGACGAAATCGGAATCATTAGTTGGAGCATTTGTGGATACAGCTGCTGCGGCTGCTGAAATTGGAAAGATCTGTAACGCACACAACAGTATCGATATCGATTTTACGGTTATTCTGACGCATATTGGTTTTGAGGAGGATAAGCATCTTGCAAGACAGCTGGATCCGGCCTGGGGTGTAGATCTTATTATTGGAGGACATTCTCACACATTTCTGGAGCATGCTGTGGAAGAAAACGGCGTTGTGATCGCACAGGCTGGTACCGGTACGGACCAGATCGGCCGCTTTGATATCATTGTTGACACCGACGGAAACTGTATTGATTCATATACCTGGCGGAGCATACCGATCACAGCAGATAACTGTCCGCGAAGTCCGATGATAGAGCATGTGCTGGAGCGTTTCACACAGCAGATCGACGAGAAATATAATTTCATTATTGGACGTTTCCGCCGTGAACTGACACATCCGGAGCGGACGCAGGAAACAGAGCTTGGAAACCTGTTTGCAGATATTTTTACGGAAAGTCTCGGCGTGGATATCATGCTGATCGGTTCCGGCAGTATCCGGAGTGAGAAGCTTGGTCCGATTGTTACATATGCAGACCTGATCGAAGGATTCCCTTATGATGATGGTGTATATATGTTCAAGGTGACGGCAGGCCAGCTGCGAAAGATGCTGCTCTACATGGTCCGGGATGAAGCGTTTTTAGGACATACGGAGTTTTACCAGATCCCATCAAAGTTCCGTTTCTGTTATAACCGTGAGAGGGGCGAGTTTGATTCCTTTACCTATTGCGGCAAGGAACTTGGCAGAGAGATCAGTGATGATACGGTCTTTACAGTTGGAATGCAGAATTTCCATTTCCAAAATGTGGAGAAGTTCCTGAGTATATCTTACGAAACTATATCCCAGCTTCAGAAACCGCGCTGCATTGCTTCCTCCTGTCAGGATATCCTGATGGAGTATTTCAGGGAACATGAGTGGCTGGATTCAGCTGTGGATGGCCGGATGACCATAGAAGGATAAACTATATATATGAAATAATTTGAAGCAGACACTACATCTTGTATACTCACAGTGAGTATTTTGCCAAAATTGACCTAAAAGGGATAAATATACTAACGGTGAGTATATATTTTCGTGAAAAATCTGATATATTCAAATCAGATCAAAGATTTGGATCATGAAAAGGATCATGAAAAATCCGGTGATATGGAAAGGAGAAATGAGTATGGGACTTATTAGAGCAGGAATTGGAGCAATGGGCGGAACATTGGCAGATCAGTGGAAAGAGTTTTTCTACTGTGATTCCATGGGAAAAGATGTACTGGTTACAAAGGGTCAGAAGCGAACCTCCGGTCGTTCCTCTAACACAAAAGGTAATGACAACATCATTTCCAACGGCAGTGGAATTGCTGTTGCAGATGGACAGTGTATGTTGATCGTGGAACAGGGAAAGATCGTTGAGTTCTGTGCAGAGTCTGGAGAATTTACTTACGATACTTCTACAGAACCCAGTATTTTCAGCGGTAATCTGGGAGACAGCGTTAAGAAGACCTTCCAGGTTATTGGAAAACGTTTCGCATATGGTGGCGATACAGGAAAGGATCAGAGAGTTTATTACATTAACACAAAAGAAATGGGTGAGATCCTTTACGGTACAGCAACACCGGTTCCATTCCGCGTGATCGTAAATGAGGAGCTTGGCTATAAGCTTTCTGTAGATATCCGCTGCAACGGAAACTTTACATACCGGATCTGTGATCCGCTGCTTTTCTATACAAACGTATGTGGAAATGTGGAACAGGATTATGAGAGCTCAGAGATCGCAGGACGTTTAAAGGGCGAGCTTATGACAGCACTGCAGCCGGCACTTTCCACACTGTCTGCAAAGAAAGTCCAGTATTATGAGATTCCGGCTCATACACAGGATCTGTCTGATGCATTAAATGAAGTCCTTTCAAAGACATGGAAGGAAAAACGAGGCATTGAGGTATTTTCCTTTAATATCAATTCCTTAAGTATTCCGGAGGATCAGCGTAAGAAGATCAACGAGTGGGAAGAAAATGCAATGACCACCAATCCGACAACAGCGGCTGCCCGCCTTGTTGGAGGACAGGTCGACGCAATGAAGACGGCTGCCGGAAACAACGCCGGCGCAATGACCGGATTCATGGGAATGGGTATGGCGATGAATGCTGGCGGAATGGGCGGCATGAATGCCCAGAACCTGTTTGCCATGGGACAGCAGCAGCCACAGGCAGCACCACAGCCTGCAGCACCACAGCCGGCACCGGAACGGCCGCAGGGGGATACCTGGACCTGTTCCTGCGGAACAACCGTGAGCGGAAAATTCTGTCCGGAGTGCGGAGCGAAGAAGCCGGAGCCGAAGATAGAGCCTGCTGGAAGCTGGAAGTGCAAATGCGGTACGACAGTAACCGGAAAGTTCTGTCCGGAATGCGGATCTCCAAAGCCTGCAGACAGCGAAGGCTGGACCTGCTCCTGCGGAACCGTAAATAAAGGCAGATTCTGCCAGAACTGCGGAGCAAAGAAACCGGAGGGAGCTCTGTTATACCGCTGCGATAAGTGCGGCTGGGAGCCGGAGGATCCGGCACATCCGCCGAAATTCTGTCCGCAGTGCGGAGATCCCTTTTGATGGCGGAGACAGAACCAGCTAAATGTCCACTGACCGGAACATTCCTGTGGGAGTGTTCCGGGGAAAAGGAGGAATGGATGATGAAAAAGAGTAGATTGATGACAGCTGCTCTGGCAGCAATGATGGCACTCAGCCTGACGGCATGCGGCGGTGGAAAGAAGCCGGCGGAGACAAAGGAATCCGTTCAGGCATCGCAGGAAACTACGACT
>OGXY01002228.1_pt1 | contig 11526 bp, 12 predicted proteins | sample 1576411 | NCBI WGS metagenome assembly OGXY01 (sample SAMEA3541498, study PRJEB24748) | human gut metagenome | biome: human gut; feature: human-associated habitat; material: faeces | place: China | collected 2012 | reverse complement strand
TTAAAAACCAGCTGACCGGCTCCATAAATGCGTCATAGTTCATAACCGTATCCCACTGGCTTCCGTCCAGCCAGGGAGACGGATCTCCGTAGTGCTCTGCTAAAATCACCGCCTGAGGGTTGGCCTTTTTTACCGCATCCCGGAACCGCTGCCAGAACCGGTGGTTGAACTCGCTGCTGCGCCCCAGGTCAGCCGCCACGTCGAGGCGCCACCCATCCGCTCCAAAAGGAGGAGAAACCCATTTCTCAGCCACCCGCATCACCGCCTGGCACAGCTCCTCCGACTCCTCATAGTTCAGCTTCGGAAGCGTGGAAAAGCCCCACCAGCCGTCGTAGCTGTCGTTAAAGGGCCAGCCGTCCTGATTGTTAAACTTAAAATAGCTGCGGTATGGGCTGTCAGCCGACACATAGGCCCCCGGCTCATAATTGCCCTCATGCTGATAAATCAGCTCCGCGTCCATCCACTTGTTAAAAGAGCCGCAGTGGTTGAACACTCCATCGATTATAACCCGGATTCCTTTCTGGTGGGCCGCTACGATAAACGCTGCGAAAAACTCATCGCTGGCCTTTAAGTTGGCCTCGTCAGCCGTCCTGGCCGCGTATTTTCCCGCCATATCATTGTCCATGGCGTCGGAAGCCACCAGAAGATCCATATCCTCCTCGATCACTCCATAGTGGGGATCAATGTGTTCATAATCCTGGCAGTCATACTTGTGGTTGGAGGGCGACACAAAGACGGGATTCAGATAAATACACTCCACTCCCAGGCCTTTCAGGTAGTCAAGCTTATCCCAGACTCCATGTAAATCGCCTCCGTAAAAGCGCCCCACATCCAGCGTCCCGGGAAGCTCGTCCCAGTCTTCCACCCGCTGTGCCGGGCTTCCTATATAAATATATTCGTTGGTCTCCACATCATTGGTGGGATCTCCGTTGCGGAAACGATCCACATAAATCTGGTACATGACGGCTCCCTGTACCCACTCCGGCACATGGAACCCCGGAATAATCCGGAACGCATAGGCGGCCTCCGCCTGATTCTCCGCTCCCAGACGGTTGTAAAAGCAGATTTCACTGCCCAGGCGTATCTCAAAATGGTAGGAAACCGGCTCCTCGTCGATCTCCACGCAGATTTCGTAGTAGTCGAAGCGGCCCTCTGTGCAGACCCGCTTCATTCTCCTTCGGATTTTCGTCTCCGGTTCTATATAAAAAACAGAATCCGCATTGTCCCTGGCCGTCCGCAGTCTCAGGCAGACTGTGTCCCCAGCGTCAGGCTCATAGGGATTCCTGTAATCCTTTGTTTCATCGCAAAACAGCGCTTCTCTGTCAATCACACTCATCACTCCCTCGCCTTCTTCTTTTATTCTATCTGATTTTCAGACATTGCACAAGAAGAACAGAACATCTTCCTCCTTTTCAGCCCTGCAGACGGAAAAGTAAAAAGGCCAGCGGGGTAAGCTGGCCTTTTTAGGAGAAGGTATTTCGTTTTTATGGGGTGTAGCAAAAACTATATAATGTATTGGGGGGGTTACGTCTATTATAATAGCACAGGCGGAGAAAAAAGTGTGCACAAACATGCATTTTTTTCTCCGCCCTTTACAGTCAAAATAACGATTGAATTTCGCAAATACGAATCAAGCTCCGTTTTTATGCTCAAAACGTTTCTGTTTTTTCTCAAACAAATGAAATCTAGCCTTTATGCCTTTACTTCAGTCTCAGCAAAAAGACCCTCAAACTCATCCTGTCCGATCTTTTCCTTCTCGATCAGAAGAGCCGCACAGGAATGAAGCACATCCTCATGGTCGCAGATGATCTGCTTTGCCTTTGCATAGCATTCGTCTACAATCCTCTTTACTTCCTCGTCAATGACATCTGCAATTCCATTTCCATAAGACTTGGTATGCGCCAGATCACGGCCGATAAATACCTCATCCTCATCACTGCCGTACTGGATCATTCCCACACGTTCGGACATACCGTACTGGGTCACCATAGCTCTTGCCAGCTGAGTGGCCTGCTTGATATCCTGAGAAGCGCCGGTTGTCACATCCTTAAAGATCAGCTCCTCTGCAATGCGTCCGCCCAGATCCACCATGATGCTCTGAAGCATACGGCCTCTGGTGTTGAACATCTCATCCTTTTCCGGAAGAGGCATGGTGTAGCCTGCAGCCCCCATACCGGTAGGGATAATGGAAACCGTATGAACCGGCCCCACATCCGGAAGCACATGGAACAGGATCGCGTGGCCTGCCTCATGGTAAGCTGTGATCTTTTTATCCTTTTCGGAAATAACCTTGCTCCTTTTTTCAGCTCCGATCCCCACCTTTACAAAAGCCCGGTCAATATCATTTTGACGGATAAAACGGCGGTTTTCTCTTGCAGAAAGGATTGCTGCCTCATTCATCAGGTTTTCCAGATCCGCGCCTGTAAAGCCGGAGGTCGTCTGAGCTACCCGGTGCAGATCCACGTCCTCTCCCAGGGGCTTTTCCTTGGAATGAACCTTTAAGATCTCTTCCCTTCCCTTTACATCCGGCCGTCCCACAGCAACCTTGCGGTCAAACCGGCCGGGACGCAGGATTGCAGGATCCAGGATATCTACACGGTTGGTAGCCGCCATGACAATAATTCCCTCGTTGATCCCAAAACCATCCATCTCTACCAGAAGCTGGTTTAAGGTCTGCTCTCTCTCATCATGGCCTCCGCCCATACCGGTTCCTCTGCGGCGGGCTACTGCATCGATCTCGTCGATAAATACAATACAGGGAGCATTCTTCTTAGCTTCTTCAAAAAGGTCGCGGACACGGGATGCACCCACACCTACAAACATTTCCACAAAATCAGAACCGGAAATAGAGAAAAACGGAACTCCAGCTTCTCCGGCTACTGCCTTGGCAAGAAGGGTTTTTCCTGTTCCCGGAGGGCCTACAAGAAGAAGTCCCTTGGGGATCCTGGCTCCCACGCTAGTATATTTCTGAGGATTCTTCAGGAAATCAACTACTTCTTCCAGTTCTTCCTTCTCCTCCTCAAGTCCTGCTACCCGTGAAAAGTTCACTTTGCTGTCACGGCTGAGCCTTGCGCGGCTTCTGCCGAAATTCATCATTCTGGCATTTGCTCCGTTTCCGGCCGCCCCGCGGTTCATCACCGTAATAATCACAATTACCACAACAATAGAAAGGAGAAACGGCATCACAACAGTAAGCATGGTATTTTCCTGCGGTACGCCTTCTACTGCATAATCAATGTTGCGGTCCCTGAGCAGCTGTTCTGCTTCCTTTACATCCGAAACGTTCTGACGGGCGATCCGGTCTCCCTCCAGAGTCAGGGTTACTGTACCCGTAGGTGCCTGGGGATTCTGGCTGATTACCGCCTCCTCTACCTTTTCCGTATCGAGAACCTGTAAAAACTCCTGATAAGTAAGCCTGTCTCCTGCCCCTGCCGTAGACGTAAATTTAAACGCAAAGGCCAGCAGTACCAGCATCATAATGAGAAATACAAATCCTCTGAATGTCTGCTGCTGTCTCAATGTCTGCCTCCTTCAATCAAATGATGTAATACTCTGTACATACCAAAGGACATCAGTCCTCCTGCTCTACTACTCCGATGTAGGGCAGATTTCTGTACTTCTGGTCAAAATCCAGACCGTATCCCACTACGAACTCATCCGGAATGGTAAAACAGGTATAGTCTACCTTTACCTGCTTCTTCACACGTCGCTCCGGCTTGTCAAGAAGGGTGCACAGACGGATATCCGCCGGGCCTCTCTGTTTTAATACCTCGATCAGATATGCCAGTGTCTGGCCGGAATCAATAATATCCTCCACAATGAGAACATGTTTCCCCTCCAGCGGCTCATCCAGATCCTTGATGATACGCACTACACCGCTGGATACAGTGCCTGAGCCGTAGCTGGATACAGACATAAAGTCCATGGATACGGGAATGGTCAGTCTCTTGGCCAGTTCACAGGTAAAGAACACGCCTCCCTTTAAAATACAGATCAGATGGACGTGCTTTCCCTCATAATCTCTGTTAATAAGCTCTGCTACCTCATTGATTCTCTCGTCTACTTCCTTCTCTGTGAGCAATACGCGGATCTTATCTGCCATGATTTTATCCTCCGTTTTTAATCTTTTCTTTTTGCAGGCAGCTTCCTTTCCTCACTGTCGGGAAGTTCTGCCTGAAATACTCTTTTTGTCGCTTCGTCTATCTTGTAATCGCTGCTGATGCGGTATCCGATAACCCACATCACACGGTTTCCATCTGCCAGAACGGGAATCCGGTCACGAAGCTCAGAAGGGATTTTTTCATCGATCATATACCTTCTGAGAGGCTTGTGAACCCCTGGCGAAAGGGCCAGCTCATCTCCTGGCTGTCTGGTCCTGATGACGGGCGTACCCTTTATTTTATCACAGTCAAACCATTTCGTATACATATTTTTAGGAATTGAAAGGCCTTTTTTGTAAGAAAATACAGTAAAAACCGGCTTTGGAAGAAAATCCAGCCCTTCTGATGCCCCCTCTTTCTCCCTGTTCTTCCCAGAAAATGCCTTTATTCCCCCAATCCGTATCCCCCCATATTCTCTCCTGGCCTCAAGACCATACGGAAGATCGATCCGGCGTCCTGGCTGCCGGTCAAACAGCTCCGCAGCAGCCTGACCGTGAACCAGTCCCAGATCCTTTGATGAACCAGCCAGCTCCTTTAAAACCTCCATCACTGCGTACAGCTGTAAAATGGCATCGGCCTCTTTGAACGGTTTTTCCGGCAGAAAAATGCTCCTGGTTCCATTATTCTCATCCAACGCCCATATCTCAAGCCACCGTCCTGCCTGCTGTCTTAAATAGCTGTCCGCCATTGCCGCCAGCTTTCCCATGCGCAGGATATTGGCCCCGGCTCCGGGATTGATCCGTTTCTCCACCGCCGGAAGGATCTCCCTGCGGATGCGGTTTCTGGTATAATGGTCTGTATGATTGGTGGAATCCTCCTTCCATGAAAACCCTCTCTCCCTCAGGTATTCCCGTATTTCTTCTCCGCTTACATCCAAAAGAGGACGGATCACATTTCCACGCACATAAGGCATCCCCTTTAACCCTCCCAGGCCGCTGCCGCGAAACAGGTTATGTAAAATGGTTTCTGCCTGATCCCCGCTGTGATGGGCCACTGCTATTTTCACGGAGGAGGTGCCTGCCCCTGGCTCCTCTGATTCCCACTTTTTTCCTTCTGACTCAAAGCTTTCATACCGCAGGATACGACCTGCTTCCTCTTCTGAAATCCCCTCTCTGTCCGCCAGTCCCCTTACATCTGCATAAATAAGGGAAAAAGGCACGGAAAGCTCCCGGCAGAGTTCCTCTGCAAACCGGCTGTCCCGGTCCGCCTCCTCTCCCCGCAGCCCATGATGGACATGAACGGCCCTCAGCCGGATTCCCAGAATATCTCTCAACTGAACCAGGATCCGCAGCAGGCATACCGAATCTGCACCGCCGGACAACGCCGCCATCACCCGGTCTCCCGGCTTCACCATATGATGCTCTTTTATCGTCTTTCTGACCCGTTCTGTCAGCTTATCCATTGTCTTCTCTTTCTACTCCTTTTTCCAGATTCCTGCTGTAAGCACGGTCATATCATCTCTGGCTCCCGGCACGAAGGAAAGGGCAAATTCCAAAATCCGTTCTGCCATCTCCTGAGGCGGCATAAAGTCCAGACTTTCCAGAAACTGGCACATAGCCTGCTCCTTATCCTCTCCCGGAAGGGCATCTAACACCCCGTCTGTCACCATGATAATGTGATCCCCATCCCACAGCTTTCTGGACAGCATCACCGGCTCCGCTTCACTTAAAATCCCTGCCGGAACCTGCCCTGCTTCCAAAACCTCTGCCCCCTCCTGTCCCAGCACAAAGGTAGGCGCTGCCCCCAGCTTCATAACATCCAGCACTCCTGTATACAGATCCACGCAGCTCATGTCCAGAGCCGCCGGATGCTGCTCCGTTCCTGCCAGTAAAAGCACGGCATTTACCAGCTTAAAGGCTGCTCTGGGTCCAAAACCTGCTTCCAAAAGATTTTCCGTCAATTCTACCACTTGTCCGCTTTCCTCACAGGCCGGCTCACCGCAGCCCATGCCGTCGCAGAGACTGATCATGGCCTGACTTCCCGGACTTTCGCAGAAGGTATAATTATCCCCGGAACACCGTTCCCCCTGCTTCGGCACTCTGGCTGCCCCGTAAAGGAGCTGATACTCCCCATCCTCCTCAAAACGCACGGTTCCGCTCTGTCTTGTGATAATGCTGCGGCTGTCCTTTGCAGGGTTCCACCTCGTCCCGGGGATCACCTCGCTCATAAGCTCTGAGGCATCCTTTGCAGTCATGCACCGTCCGTTGGTGGTGCGGGCTGTAACATAAGCCTCTCTTCTTCCGCTTTCATACTCCAGGATGAGCATATTTTCCACTGCCACATGGCACCTGCGGAACAGCTTTTTCATTATGTATCCGTATTCCTCCGTTATATCTGCCGCCTGATCGATCTGATGAGAAAATTCTCCCAGGATCAGGGACAGCTCGCGAAACTGGGATACCACTGCGTCACGGCTTTCCAGAAAACGGTTCTTCCAGGACAGATTCATGGCAGCACGGGCCAGACTGCGGTTTAACTGGGCCAGATAATCCTCTTTTTTGCGGCAGCCGGCCAGAAAAGGACGGGGCATGTCCTCCTTTTCGATCTGTCCTTTCTGTTCAAATGCACGGAGGAGATAGTAAAGATAATAACTGTCCTCCCGCTCACTCTCTGCATAGATTCCGCACTGGCTGCAGTCCTGGCACACCATGGATGCGGAGGTCTGCATAGCAGCCAGCCCGTCATCTCTTGTCAGGCTTCCTGTCTTGTGCATCCCCTCGTCAAAAGCTTTTGCCAGCCGCTCCATGGATCTTGCCATATCCTCCAATTTCCTGGCTGTATAATAATTTACATCTGATCTGCTTCTTACTTCCCGTCTTCCCGACAACAAAAAAATCCCTCCAATCTGCGCTGACGGACTTCCAATACCAAAAAGCCCGCCTCTTATCCAGTATACGCAGACCGGAGAGGAAATATCTGTCATATTCAGTTAAAGGGTGCAAAAATCCTTCGACCCCATTCGACACACGGCTTACTGTCTGGGCTTTAAAAGGATCTCATCCGGATTTACCAGACCCAGCTTTTCCTTTGCTACTTCTTCTGCATACTGCTTGGTCTGTACATAAATTTTGTATTCCTCAAGCTCTCTGGTCCTGTTTTCCTCATCCTGGACCTGACGGGCCAAATCCGCTTCCTTCTGTCTGTAATCCAGGTCTGCCTGCTTTAAAGAAGCCCCTTTTGCATTTACAGCCACAGCAAGAGAAATGACTACCATAGTTATACCTATGATTGCCATCCGATTTTCCCATTTGCCGCGTCTTAAACGCTTTGACCTCCCATAATATGCCATCCCTGTTCTCCTGACTCCCGCTCTCTACGATCCGGAATTACCCTTTCTTGTTATTTTAAACCATCTGCTAAACTTTTTCAAGCACCGGAAGAAGATACGGCTCACAAAACGATCATATGCCGCCATACCTAAAAATACACCTGCTACGGCATAAAACCGAAAGCTTCCGTCATTCTGTTCATACAGCAGCATAAATACGGCTCCTCCAGCATAGATCCAGTAAAAAAAATCTTCCATCCCCATAAAAAGGGAATTATGATGGATCAAAAGGCGCAGCAGCCTTAGGCTGTCATAGACGATCATAAGCCATCCTCCCATAACCAGGCTCAAGCCTGTAAGAAGAAGCTCATAGCGGATACGCTCGCTCATCTGCCCCCACCTCCTATCACTTAAAGAGGCGGGCAAACAAGGATTCTCCCGACCGCCGCAATGCTTCATTGGAACTGTAGGCAAAGCTTTCCACCGTTCCGTCCAGATCTACCTCTCCCTTTTCCAGAGTCAGACGGTTCACATGGAGATCCTTTCCCCGAATCGTCAAAAGTCCCATATCGGTATCCAGCACCACCTCATTTTCATCAAAGGACACACAGTCTGATACTCCGGTAATTCCGGCAGTCTTGCGATCCTGAATGGTGATCCGGTGGGGCCGGATGCTGCCAAGCGTTTCTTCCATACAAAAACCTCCCCATATATTCAGTTTAAGGGCAGTCCCTAAACCTAATATATGGGGAGGCGGGCCATTGTATGCCACAGCCTGTTCCGAACCCCGGCCATCAGACCTTTGACCTACAGATAACGGAACAGTTCCTTTGCTTCATCCTTTTTTACAGTTTCCTGTACATCCAGAACCTCAGCTCTTACAGCCTTTGCTCCGAACTGGATCTCGATAATATCGCCTGTTTTTACATTTAAGGACGCCTTAGCCGGTTTATCATTGACCAGGACGCGTCCTGCGTCGCAGGCTTCATTGGCTACAGTCCTGCGCTTGATCAGGCGGGAAACCTTAAGAAACTTGTCAAGTCTCATGAATTATTTATTAACCTCATCCTTTAATGCCTTGCCGGCCTTAAACTTTGGTGTCTTGGAAGCTGCGATGGTCATAGCCTCGCCTGTCTTGGGGTTTCTTCCCTCTCTTGCAGGTCTCTCAGCAACCTCAAAGTTACCAAATCCAACTAACTGTACCTTGCCGCCGTTTACTAACTCCTCAGTTACAACATCTGTGAACGCTTTAACTGCCTTCTCAGCATCCTTCTTGGAAATCTCTGCCTTCTCAGCAACTGCTGCGATAAACTCTGTCTTATTCATCAATTTTTCCTCCTAGATGACGGGAGTCCTGAAATGAAAGCGCCACCCGGCGCAGACCCGTTTTAAACAGTCCTTCAGGAATCCGCTTCTTTCGATAATGTCAGTTTTTACCTTATCATTTATATCTGTTTTGTTCAGATTTGTCAAGGTTTTTCAGCCTTCATCCGCTTTATTACTTTAAGTCTTGTAAATTCCTCTCTTTCCTTCTCCTCAAGGGCATTGGAAATGGTTCTGGAAAGCGCTTCATAATGGGGAATTGTGATGTTTTTTAAGGCATTGGCGCGCTTCTGGGTTTTCTTGATGGAATTAGCCAGGCGATAGGCAGAATTTTCCACCATGGAAAGCTTGATCGTAAGCTCCTTCACCCGTTCAAAGTGCTGTCTGGCAATGTCCAGGGACTCTGAAGTGTTATTAAAACCGTAAGCCACCTTCATAGGCCCCTGTTCATGACGCACCAGAGGGATTTCCGTTCCCATAATACTTCGTGCCTTGATCCCTACACCGTCATCTACAGGCATGGACATGCCGATCTCCTGGACATAGTTGATCCCAAGCTCCATATTCGCTTCCTGGAGAGCCTGGTAAGCAGCCGTAAACACAGCGTCGATCTCCGACTGGATTCCCTTTGCCTCATCAATTAACCCCATCAGCTCCCGGATCAGAATATTTCTCTTTTTATCCATAAGACCATAGCCCATAGTGGCAAGCTTCAGGGAATTTTTAGCCGCGATCAGATTTCCTTTGGTGGGAAATGTATTCGGATCCATGCTGCGTCACCTCACCTTTTCTCGTAAAACTGATCCAGAACCTTTGTATCAATACGGTCCAGTTCCTCTCTCGGAAGCATACGAAGAAGCTCCCAGCCGATATCCAGGGTTTCTGTCATGGAACGGTTCTCATAGTGGGTCTGGCCGATAAAACGGCTCTCAAACTCCCGTCCGAATTCCAGATACTTTTTATCAAGAGGCGACAGCTCGTCCTCACCGATTACGGAAGCCAGCGCTCTTGCGTCTCCCACCTTGGCATAGCAGGAGAAAAGCTGGTTTGCCACATCCTGATGATCTGCCCTGGTATAGCCTTCTCCGATGCCGTCCTTCATCAGACGGGACAGGGACGGAAGAACGCTGATGGGCGGATATACAGACTGGCTGTTTAACTGCCGGTCCAAAACGATCTGCCCTTCTGTGATATATCCCGTCAGGTCAGGGATGGGATGGGTAATATCATCATTGGGCATAGTCAAAATAGGGATCTGAGTCACAGAGCCGTGACGGCCTGCCACAATCCCCGCTCTCTCGTAAAGAGAAGCCAGATCACTGTAGAGGTAGCCTGGGAATCCCTTTCTGGAAGGGATCTCACCCTTGGATGAGGAAACCTCACGCAGCGCCTCCGCATAGGAGGTCATATCCGTCAGGATAACCAGAATATGCATCCCCTTCTCATAGGCCAGGTATTCTGCCAGAGTCAGGGCGATCTTGGGAGTGATCAGCCTCTCTACCACCGGATCGTTTGCCAGATTGATAAACATGGCAACGTGCTCGGAAACGCCGCTCTCCTCAAAGGTTCTGCGGAAGAAATCCGCCACGTCATGCTTTACGCCCATAGCTCCGAAAACAATGGCAAAGGACTCATCCGAACCTTCTCCCAGAGACGCCTGCTGTACGATCTGGGCTGCCAGCTGGTCATGGGGAAGGCCGTTTCCTGAAAAGATCGGCAGCTTCTGTCCCCGGATCAGGGTCGTAAGCCCGTCAATGGCGGAGATGCCTGTGCGGATGTAGTTTCTGGGATATTCTCTGGAAACGGGATTTAAGGGCTGTCCGTTGATATCCAGACGCACATCGGAAATAATGTCTCCCAACCCGTCAATGGGTTCTCCGATTCCGTTAAAGGTCCGTCCCAGCATCTCCTCAGACACGGCAATCTCCATAGGATGTCCCGTAAGCCTTGTATGGGTATTCCGCAGAGCCATACCGTCTGTCCCCTCAAAAACCTGAATAATTGCCTTATCTCCATATATTTCGATAATACGGCCGATCTTTTTCGTGTTTCCGGCTACGGTCATTTCCACGATCTCATCATATGCCGCATTCTGAACGCCCTCCAGAACCACCAGAGGGCCATTGATCTCACTTAAACCTAAATATTCAACTGCCATCTGAATCCTCCTTATGCGTTGCGCTCCACTACATTTTCATAGAACCGGTCTACCTGGGTCTTATACTCGTCAAACAGATCCAGACGGTCATTAGGTACATCGTACTTGATGGAAATGATACGGTCAAAAATAGGATCCTCCTTCAGGACGGACATTGGCATACCCATGGAAATCAGGGTCTTTGACTTCTTGTACAAATATAAAATAATCTCCATCATCTTAAACTGCTTCTTAAGGGGTACAGAGGTATCCTCTTTATGGAAGGCATTCTGCTGCAGAAAGCCCAGACGGATCACTCTGGCAATCTCCAGGACCAGCTTCTGATCATCCGGCAGAACATCAGAACCAATCAGCTTTACAATCTCCATCAGGCTGCTCTCCTGTGTCAGAAGAGCCATGAGACGGTTGCGGTAATCTACAAACTTCTGGTCTACGTTGTCCATATACCAGGAGGACAAATCATTTACATACTCGGAATAGCTGGTAAGCCAATGGATCGCCGGAAAATGCCTTGCATAGGAAAGACTCTTATCCAGTCCCCAGAAGCAGCGCACAAAACGCTTGGTGTTCTGGGTCACAGGCTCGGAGAAATCGCCGCCCTGGGGGGACACAGCTCC
>OGXY01002226.1_pt1 | contig 11535 bp, 5 predicted proteins | sample 1576411 | NCBI WGS metagenome assembly OGXY01 (sample SAMEA3541498, study PRJEB24748) | human gut metagenome | biome: human gut; feature: human-associated habitat; material: faeces | place: China | collected 2012 | reverse complement strand
TATTAACTTTTTGGAGAAGACTGTCGATCGTCTGAGTGAGAGGTTGTCCGTTTTCAATGCGCTCAATTTCCCCGCGGAAAAAGTCGATGATCTGGAACAGCAGGTCGAACAGGGCGGGGCGCAGCGCCTCCGGGACAATCTCCATCGATTTGTCACGGACAATGGCAAACAGATCCTCCGCCCGGTGTGCGATTGTCATCAGGGAACTGTATTCCATCATGGCTGAAGAGCCCTTGATGGTGTGCATGATGCGGAAGATCGTGTTGACATCCTCTTCGGAAAAGCTGTCCTTTTCCTCGGCGGCCAAAACAAGGCTGTCAAGCTGCTCCAGCAGGGAATTGGTTTCGAAAAGGTATGCCTCTAAAATGCTGTCGTTTCCATTGCCCATCGGTACATCCTTCCTTTGCGTTGAACTTCTGATGTTCCGATCGACAGGATTGGCCAAAAAATAAGAGCAGAACGCGAAAAAGATACATGGAGTGGAATCCGGCCGCATTGCCACCCTCTCCAGGAATGAGATTTTAGAAAAGGGTGATTTGCACGTGGCGAATTTAGTGGGCGTGACCAATCCGGTTCCCAATTATGACGCCTCAAATAACAACCGCACACTGCCGGCAGCTCCAAAGCCAAGTGACACCCGGATTCAGAACATCCCGGACCCCAGCCGGGTGGGCCGGCCGGACGCCCGTACCGATCAGCAGGGGGCCAATGATGCGCTGAACTCCGGTGTGCTGCGCTATGATTCCAACCTTCAGTTTTTCCTGCAGCAGATGCGGGATATGCCGGAGTTGGGGGCGGAACTGTCCAAGCTGGTCACACTGATGCAGGGATTGGTAACCACGCCCGGCTTGGCGGCAGGTGTGACAGAAGAGTTATCCGGATTTCTGGAACTGCTTAAAATGGACCCCGATGCGTTCCGACAGTTTTTTCAGACGCAGATGGAGGCAGGCAACCGATTTGCAGGGCCCCTCTTCTCCCTGCTGAGGGAGGTTTATCAAAAGACGCCCGGCGATACCGTGCGGGGGGCAATTCTGAACTTTGCCAAACGCTACAGTGATTTTTCCGCCACGGGTCACATTGGACGCAGCATGCTCTCCCTGCTCCGGCAGCTTTCGGACTATCTGCCCCAGAGTTGGAGGGGACAGTTGGCTGAGCTGACGGGAAAGCTGGAAAACGGCCTTCAGGCCGGGGCGCGGGCGGAGAATTTAGAGCTGCTGCAGGGACAGATTCTGCCCTACCTGGGTTCTTATATCAAGCGTTATCACGATATGGGAACAGCACGGACGCTGCTTGGGATGCTGATGCTGCATATGGCCCGCTATGAAAACGGCGCGGAGGAGGGGGTCATGCTGGCGTTCCGGCAGTTGGGCGGCTATGGAGATACCCTGGCCGGTCTCAATCAGTTGGACGATCAGACGCTGTGGAAGCTGCTCCGGGAGAACCAGTTTACCAAGGCCGCCCAGGCGGATACATTTACGGAGCAGCTGGCCCGGACGGCGCAGCGGGCGCTGCAGGGAGAATACGGCACGGACCTGCGGGAGGCGTTTCAGGAGATCGTGCGGTCCATGCTGCTCAATGAGAGCGTATTCCTCCCACTGCACCATACCATTGTCCCGCTGGAGTGGGAGGGCAGGCGGATGTACTCGGAGTTATGGGTGGACCCGGACGCGGAGGAGCGGGAGGAGGCCCGGGATGGGCGCGGGGACGGACATAAGATCCAGTTCCTGTTCAAGATGGATCTCCCCTCAGTGGGCTTTTTGGAGATGACACTGGGGGCCGGAAAGGAGCAGGTGGATGTGAGTGTCTACGGCCCGGACAGTGTGACAGCCCACAGCGGCCTGATTGTGGAGGATTTAGGGCAGATTCTGGCCGATCACGGCCTGAAGGGGAGAAGTGTCCAGGTACAGAAGCACACCCGTCCGCTGACGCTGACGGAAGTATTTCCGGGACTGTTTGAAGGGGAGCGCGGTATCAATGTCAAAATCTAAACAGGGCGGTTCCGGGCGCGCGGTGGCCCTGCAATATGGCCCGGGCAGTGGTGCGCCGGTGATTGTGGCGTCCGGCATGGGCCACCTGGCCGAGCGGATTGTAGAAGTGGCGGTGGACAGCGGCGTTCCCGTCTATGAGGACAATTCCCTGGCGACCATTCTGTCCCAGATGGAGCTGGGCAGGGAGATTCCGGAGGAGCTCTATCAGGCCATCGTGGACATTTACATTTACTTTTTGCAGTTCGACCCGTCGGACCCGGAGAAATACCGCCGGGAGCGCCGGGAACGGCCGGAGGCGAAGCAGGCAAAGGAGTGAGCATGCGATGAGCTATAAATACATGCTGCTGGACAGCCGGGGAGCCCCGGTGGCCCAGGGGGTTTCCGAGGATGGACCGGAAAAAAACGTTTGGCAGCTCCGGATCGCCCACGGGGATATCAAGCGGGTGCTGGGGCATGAGTACATCAGCCTGGTGGGAACCTCGGAGCAGTTCCCGGCGATGGAAGGGCGGATTGTCCGGTGCCGGGATAATCTCGTCTCGGTAGAGTCGGTGCGCATGCTGGGGGAGGAGGTGCGCCGCAACCTGCGCATGCCGGTGCGGTTTGAGAGCTTCCTCTATCCGGTGAGCGGCCGGTGGCGCGGGCGGATGCCGGTATTGAGCAACGATCTGAGCTGCGGCGGAGCGGCCTTTTTCTGCGCCCGGAAGCTGGAGGTGGACGAGGTAGCCGAGATTGTAATCCCGGTTACAGCAGAGCCGCTGGTACTCAGGGTAAAGATTTTACGCGAGCGGCCCTCTCCGGAGCCGATTCCTCTCTATGCGGCGGAGTTTGTTGATATGCTCCGTGAGGAAGAAAATATGGTCTGTGAGGCCGTGTTCAGCCTTCAGTTCCGGCATACGGCAGAAATGTAAGCAGAGCAAGAGAAAGGATGGCGAAACGATGATGAACCTCTGGAAGGGAACTGTGCGCCGTGTAGGCGCCACCCTGCTGGCATGCGTCCTGCTGCTGGGGCTGCTCCCGCAACTGCCTCGCCAGGCCGGGGCAGCCTATACAGACTCCTATTTGCAGCAGATGGTGGATTGGGGCTTTATGCGGGGGGATATATCGGGGAACCTCCGACCGGACAACCCCATTTCGCGGGCAGAGTTTGTGACGGTGATCAACCGGGCGCTGGGCTATGAGAAGCTGGGGGGCGATCCCTTCCAGGATGTGCCGGATTCCGCCTGGTATGCGGAGGATGTGGATATCGCCTATACGGAGGGCTATATTTCCGGCACGTCCAAGACCACCTTTTCCCCCGACAGCAGCATTACCCGGGAGGAGGCGGCCATTATCCTCACCCGAAATCTGATGCTGCAGCCGGATACCGGCGAGAACACCAGCTTTACCGACAGCCGGGAGCTGAGTGAGTGGAGCCGGGGCTATATTGCCACGGCAGCCCGGTACGGCCTGGTGAACGGCTACCCGGACGGCAGCTTCCGCCCCAAGAACCAGATTACCCGCGGAGAGGCGGCGATCCTGGTGGTAAAGGCCGTGGGCACCCCGGTGCAGACAGCCGGAGTCCACAGCCTGGGGAGCACCTGGGGCAATGTAACCATTACGAGCTCCGGCGTCACCCTGAGGGATACCGTGGTGGGCGGCAACCTCTACATAACGGGCGGCGTGGATCTGGGCGAGATCACGCTGGAGAATGTGACCGTGCTGGGGGAGATCGTCATCAGCGGCGGCGGCGTGAGCGAGGGCGGAGACGACAGCATTGTGCTGCGCAATGTGAACGCGCCCAAGCTGATTGTGGACAACATCCCCAACCAGCAGATTTCCATCCGCGTGGAGGGCGACGGGGTCATTGAACATACCAGCGTGCGCACCGACGCCTATCTGGACGACCGCACCCCCGCGGGGTACGGCCTGAGCAGGATCGCCCTGGAGGGGGAGGACGGCCTTTCCCTCAACCTGGCGGGCAATGTCAAGGAGGTCACGAACCTGACGCCCAAGTCCAGCATTGGCGTCGCCAGCGGACATGTGGATACCATTAACGTGGACGAAAAAGCTACGGATTCGACTCTGAACATTGCCTCGGGCGCTGAGGTGGACAACGTGAACCTGGACGTGGCCACCTCCGTGACCGGCGACGGGGACATCGGCCACCTGACCGTCAACGCCCCGGGCAGCACGGTGACGATGTTGCCGGATCAAATCACCATCCGGCCCGGCGTGGAGGCCACCATTGACGGGGAGAAGATGGACAGTGAAGCGGCGGCGGAGTCCTCGGCGGACCCGAGGCTGCTGGCGGGCTACCCGGAGGTCACGGATCTGGCGCCCACCAGCGCCACCGCCCGGTTCAGCGCTAATAAGAAGGGTACCGTCTATTGGGCGGTCACCTCGGTGACCGACGGCTCCGTGGGGGTGGACGATTTGCTCAACCCCTCGTCCTACAGCCCCAAGATTGTCAAGAGCGGCACCCTGAGCCTGACCGGCTCCAGCCAGCCGGGCAGCGTCAAAATCAGCGGCCTGACCTCCGACGGCTCCTATTACCTGTCCGCCGTCTTTGTGGACGCGCGGGAGGAGCGGAGCCCGCTGAAGGTCATCTCCTTTACTACGCCGGACAACACCGTGCCCAATTTCGCCTCCGGTTACCCCTATATGTCCAAAATCACCAGCACCTCCGGGCAGGTGACGACCATGGCCACCAAGTCCTGCCGGCTGTACTGGGCGGTGCTGCCCAAGGGGGCGTCCGCCCCCACGGCCAACGACTTTAAGGCCAACGCCGTCAGCGGCAATCTGGGCTTTGGAACCCTCGATGTGACCAAGAACGTCTCCAATACATTTGACGTGAACAACGTCCCTCTGGAGGAGCTGGAGTCCTACGACCTGTACCTGTGGCTCACCGACGTGGACGGTGGGCAGAGTTCCGCCGTCAAAAAGGTGTCCTTTACCACCGTAGACGGTACACCGCCCCGCTTCAATACCAACCCTACAGTAAATAAGGTGAATGCCACCTCTGTGGGGCTGTATGCCAACCTGAACGAGGCGGGCACTCTGTACTGGGTGGTGGTGAAGGAGGGGGAGGAGTACCCCAAGCCCCTGGCCGGACAGTCCGGAAAGGTGTATTTGAGCAGCGACAACGCCAAACTCCAGGTGTCGGCCGGTATGAACGCACTCAAGAACGGGAAGGTTACCATGACCGAGGGGAAGGACGTCTCCTTCACCGTCAGCGGCCTGGAGAAAGAAACTGCCTATGACCTCTATTATGTGGCCCAGGATAAGGCGGGAAACTACTCGGAGACGGTGGGAAAGATTACGATTCATACGCTGGATCCCAATGCGCCCACTGTAACCCAGGAGTTCACCAAGTATAACGGAACCGACTCCACTACCCCACTGCCCAATACCGATGTCCGGCTGGTGTTCAGCGAGGGGATTCAGGACGCGGGGACGAACCAGAACCTGTATGAGCTCTATCAGAAGGTGGCGGCTGGCACCGAGCCGAAGTCAAAGCTGGCCGGGCTGCTGCGGGACAGCATTAAGCTCTACCAGGACACCGGAAACGGCCCGGCCACTCAGGTTGTGGATTACAAGGATGACAAGGACAACTGGACGATCAATTACGAGAATGTGGTGATCAAGCAGGAGGATGGCAAGACGGTGGTCGTGTTCCCGGGTTCGGGCGGAAGTGCCGATGCCGCCCTCAACCTCCAGAGCGGTGCGACTTATTACTTTGAGATTGAGGCCGGAAAGATCGCGGATACCTCTGAGAGTAAGAATGTCATGGGTAAGGTGACTCTGGACAAGTTTACAACGGTATTTGCCCAGGTAAATATTTCCACTGTCAACCAGGCTGAAATCACGGTCGGATCGGGTCCCGATAATAAGAAAACGGTTAATGCGGTATGGAAGCTGGACCCTGTGACCACAGATAAAGTAGGCGACTTCATTGATTGGGATATGCTGATCTGGTGCGACACCACGGTGACGTTCGATGTTTACCGGAAACTTCCGAGTGAGTCTGTGTGGACAAAACTCAACACCGGAGATCCATTGAAAATTACGCAGACAGATACCTCAGACGGCTTCCTTGGCGTGAGCCTGACCAAGGATGTTATCAATGCAAATCCTTCGCGGCCGGAGTTTGAACAATTAAATAAGTTGGAGGAGGGCAAGAGCTACGAGTATGCCATTGCATTTCGTTCTATACGGGGGGAGACCACTCAGGAGGCGTGGAATGGCCGGGTTGATGTAAAAATCAGCATCGTTGCCGGAAGTAGCAATGATCTGGGGCTTCTTGCCAATAATGTGACAAGTAGCGGCTGGAAAGAATATGTGACAAATGGTAGTGTAACGGACATTGGTTTACCGACAGATTTTACACTGAAGATTCCATTTACAGACCAAAGTATACCAGTGTTTGCAAGCGGCTACCCGTTGATTGAGGCGGAATCCACCACGGCTGATATCCGGCTGGCCCTAAATCGGAATGGTACAATTTACTATGTTGTTGCACCGATGGGAGAAGGCGGTATCCCTACAAGCGGGCCTAAGAAGGGTGATCCAGACCAAACAATAAATTATGGAGAGCTTAGCAACTGGGAAACACTTCCTGATGGAGATGGAATACTCAAACCAGGAGAGGAACCACCGAAGATTTTCACGCCTACTGTAGAAAGTATTACGTCACCTCAAAGTTGGGCCAGCAATAACCGAAATGTAAAATATGGGAATGTTAGCTTTTCGACAACGGAAGCACAGGTGGAGTTAAACGATCTGATACCGAACCGGGAATACATTGCATATTTTGTATTACAAAACACAGCGCAGAAATATTCAGAGGTTTTGTGCTACCGATTCAAAACATCGAAGGTCAATACCCCATATATTACGCTGACACCAGGTGACGGAAGTGTTGGTATTAAAACCTCAGAAAAGGCTTTTACAAGCTATGTCATACTGACCTCTTTGGATGCCGGAAAGATTGATCCGCTGAATCAAGTATTTGCTGCGACAGGCACTTCAGGCGCACCGCTCTACATAAAACCGGAGAAATTTGATGAATTTAAAACAAGATATGACCTCAAGATGACAATTTTGGAGGCCATGTCCCGGCCGATTGCCTCTGGATTGGGCTATGAGGGCCCGTCTGTGTTTGACGAGTATGCAACAGATGCGATCAAAGAGAAAGTCGGACAGTGGGTGCGGAAGCCGAATAATGAGTTCAGTGTAGATTCTGAGGTCAATTTTATTACTCAGAAAAATGAAGAAGTGATGAAGGAATTCCGCGACAAACTGAAAGAGGGAGTTTCCTATACCTGTATTGCCGTTGCGTATAATTACGACGACGGAAAAATAGATGGCTTTACGGCGCTGGACGGAATTACAGTTCGCGATAAGCAACCGCCCACACTAACAGTAACCAATAGCAATCAAAGGAAAAATTCTAACGGTAAGTGGAGCGGAACAGTGAAACTCACCTTCAGCGAAACACTGTATTGGCAGTCCAATAGCCAAGAGGATAAAAAAACGCTTTTAGCGGTTGTGGGAAAGGATGGAGATAGAACCAAGGGGACAATCAATATCATGGACTGTATCACTGCACCGGGAGGGACAGCAGTTTCGAATCCTTCGTCCAGTCCAACCCGAACTTTTGAATTCAACTACTATGATATTACCCCAGGCGCAACAATTGATATTTTTAGTAATGATGGTTTGATTGCAGATCAGGTGCCGAACCCAAGAACGTCGGTGACGTTGAAATTTGTTGGTGATTTGGGCTTGATTGTGGGGAACCCAGATGCAACACCGGGGTTTGTGATTTTTACGGGCAAAATTGAAGGGGATGTTGACGAAAATAATCCGGCCCCCTAAAAGAATAAAAGGGGACGGGCAGACCCTGCCCGTCCCCTGATTTCCTAGGAAAGCAAGGAGTGATTCAGATGAAAAAGACAATGGGGGCAAGGGTGCTTTCCCTCCTCCTTTCCTGTGTTTTGTTGGGGACAATGCTCCCGGCGGCGGTGGCTTCGGCTGATCCGGCGGATCCAACCTATTCCATCACAGTAGCGCCGCCGAGTATTGACTTGGTGGAGGGCGACGAGGGGGAGCTTACTGCCAAAGTAGTATCAGAGTCGACAGATGGAACCAAGACCGAACTTGACGATGCAGGCTTGGCGGCTGCGGGGCTGTCGATCCGCTGGGAGAGCAAAGACAAAGGGCGGGTAAGTGTGGAGTCCCCGAATACGCTGACCACCAAAGTGATGGCCCTGAAAACAGCGGAAACGACCGACGAAAAAGAGGTTACCATCACCGCCCATCTGAACAGTGGGACAGGTGATATCGGCAATGCAAGCTGTAAGATCACGGTGAAACCGGCGGTCACTCCTGGAATATCCATTGACCCGCCTGCCGTTACGGAGATTGATATTGGGCAGACCCTCCAACTCAATGCCAAGGTTACACCGGAGGGGGCCCCTTTGACCTGGAGAAGCGAAAGCCCCTCGGTTGCCACCGTGAACAGCGCTACGGGTGAAGTCAAAGGCATGGCCCCCGGCAAGGCCGTCATCACGGCGATTTCGGGGAGCAATACGGACACCTGCGAGATCATAGTAAAGGGTATCCTTCTGGATGAAACCTCTCTGACCATGAACGAGCGGGACACCCACACGCTGAAAGCGAATCCGTATGGCTCGCTGGGGACGTTGAAGTGGACAAGCAGCAAACCGGAAATCGTCACGGTCACCGGGGACGGCTACCTCTATGCCAAGGCCCAGGGCGAGGACGTGGTGATTAAAGTTTCCGATGCCAGCGGGAATTACCAGGCCGCCTGCTCCGTCACCGTCAAGCGCAACACCGCTGATATCATTTTCGGCTCGGCGGGGGCGGGGGAGCCGCTGGCCTTCTCCTCCCTTCGCTCCAAACTGCAAAACCAGTGCAGCAGCGTGTTGGGAAGCTCTCTGCGCTACATCAGCGGACTGACAGTGGACACCCGGAAGGGTACGCTCTACTACCAGTACAAATCTGAGGGAGATACCGGAAAGGGCGTGGGCACCGGGGAACAATATTATGCCGATCCGTCTCTGGGGCAGATGTCCCTCTCGGAGCTGTATTTTGTGCCGAAGCCGGATTTCAGCGGAACCGCCGTCATCCACTATACCGGCTATGCCAGCGGGAGCTCCTTTTTCCAGGGGACGATTGAGGTCACGGTGGAGGAGCAGGAGGATGTCTCCTACTCCGTGGCCGGACAGCAGCCCCTCTCACTGAACGCGGATGACTTTAACCGGATTTGCCGCAGCCACACGGGCCGGGAATTGAGCTATGTCATCTTTTCCCAGCCGGACAGCGGCCGGGGGACACTCTATTACAACTATATCTCCGAGCAGAATTACGGCAGCAAGGTGGACACCTCCAAGCAGTATAAGCGCAGCGGAAGCCCCAACCTGTCCGACATCACCTTTGTGGCTGCCGCAGGCTACCGGGGAGAGGTGGTGATCCCCTATACCGGCTATGACAGCAACGGGAGCTCCTTCCGCGGACGCATTACCATCCGCGTCTCTCAGGCTCAGAACACCGGGGATCTCACCTACACCATTGCCCAGGGCGGCAAGGTGACCTTTGATGACGACGATTTTAACGACCTGTCCAAGGCTGTGACGGGCTACCCCCTGGATTACGTGCAGTTTGAGCGGCCGGATTCCTCCAAAGGGGCGCTTTACTACGACTACTCCAGCAATGGCAGCTATGACAGCCAGGTGACGGAGGGACGCAGCTACTACCGTTCCTCCTCCCCCTATCTCCGGCGAGTTACATTTGTAGCGGGGAAGGATTATTCCGGCACGGTTCATATCCCGTTTACTGGCTGGGACACCAAGGGCAACCGCTTTTCCGGCACAGTGGCGGTGGAGGTGGGGCGCACGGGTGACGGCGATGTGCGCTACTCCACCTACCGGAACGGACGGATCACCTTTGATGACGGCGATTTCAATACCCTGTGCCGGGAGCTGACCGGCACTACGCTGAACTATGTGCGCTTTGAACTCCCGGACGCTTCGGAGGGGACGCTGTATTACAATTACAGAAACGGCAGCTACGACAGCAAGGTATCCGAAAGCCGGAACTACTACCGTTCCAGCAGCCCCTATGTGGACCGGATTACATTTGTCCCCAAGAAGGACTTCTCCGGCACCGTAGACATCCCGTTTACCGGCTGGAGCTCCGCGGGAGAGAAATTCTATGGAACGGTAATCATCGGCGTGGACAGCGGCGACACAACGATACGCTATCAGACAAAATATGGAAAGCCTGCCGCATTCGCGGACGGGGACTTTGACGATTTGTCGGAGCTACTGACCGGAGAGCACCTGAACTATGTGCGGTTCCAACTGCCGGACTCCGGCGAGGGCACTCTCTACTACGACTACGATGACGGGAAATACGCCAGCAAGGTGTCCGCCAGCCGGAATTACTACCGCTCCAGCAGCGCCTATTTGGACCGGGTCTCCTTCGTTCCGGACGAAAACTTCTATGGCACGGTGAAAATCGGCTTTACCGGATGGAACACAAAGGGGGAGCGCTTTGAGGGCACCATCGAGATTACAGTGGAAGAACCGGCCGGCGCCAGCGAAATTGTATATACCACCCTGGGGACGGCGCTGCCCTTCCGAAGCCAGGACTTTCGTACCGCCTGCGCCGCACGCGGAGAGGGCGAGCTGCGGGAGGTGCGCTTTACCTCCCTGCCCTCCGGGAGCGCGGGGCGGCTGTACTACAACTACCGGGATATCAGCGAAAAGGGGACCGAAGTGCGCACCGGTACCCAGTACACCCCGGACGGCAGTCCGAACCTCTCAGATCTCACCTTCCTGCCCAAAGCGGGCTTCACAGGCAGCGTCCAGATTGGCTATGAGGGTACGGACAGCCGTGGAAAGACCTTCCGTGGGCAGATTCGCATCCAGGTAAATCAGGGATCGGGCTCCCGTTACTTTCAGGATATGGGCAGCTATGCCTGGGCTGCGCCCTATGTGGACCTGCTGTATGAGGCCGGTGGAATCACTGGTCCCGGCGGCCAGCGCTACCGCCCCGCCGACGCGGTGAGCCGGGGGGATTTCATGCTGATGCTCTACCGGGCGTTCCAGCTTACCCCGGCCAGCGGAGCCGGGTTCCCCGACGTTCCGCCGGGCAGCTACTACGCCCAGGCAATCCAGGCGGCACGGGCCGCCGGGATCGCCAGCGGCTATCCGGACGGGGGCTTCCATCCCCAGGAGCCTGTCACCCGGCAGGATGCCATGGTGCTTCTGGAGCGCACCATGCAGGCCACGGGCTGGAGCCTCGGGGCAGCGAATACCGGCTATCTCTCCGGATTCCGGGACGGCGGAATGGTGGCGCCCTATGCGCAGGAGGCCATGTCCCATATGATAGAGTATGGTATCATCACCGGTACGCCGGAACAAAAACTGAATCCCATACAGTCGATTTCACGGGCGGAAATGGCGGTTATGCTCGCGCGTGCAATCACTTTCTAAAAGAATTCAAAGGCCCCCCGGCCATAGTGGAAACACTATGGCCGGGG
>OGXY01002221.1_pt1 | contig 11553 bp, 8 predicted proteins | sample 1576411 | NCBI WGS metagenome assembly OGXY01 (sample SAMEA3541498, study PRJEB24748) | human gut metagenome | biome: human gut; feature: human-associated habitat; material: faeces | place: China | collected 2012 | reverse complement strand
AAACAAACAATAAGAAAATGGCAAACGAAGGATATTCCATACTGGATGTCATCAATGACGAATACGGTGTCATCCTTACCAGAAACGGCTGCGTGTCTGTAGCGTTCCGCATGTACAATCCGGAATGTTACAGCCTGCACCGTACCGACCTGGAGGAGCGCAACGCGCGTCTCTACCAGGCGTTCAAACACCTGCCCTCCGGCAGCTTCGTGCACAAGCAGGACGTGTTCCTTAAAAGGGAGTACGTTCATGAGCTGGAAGGGGACAGCTTCATCGACAAGGCGGAACAGAGGCATTTCTCCGGCCGTGAGTATCTGGAACATGACTGTCTTCTGATATTCACCCTGTCCGGCCTGTCCTCCCTGGCAGCCTCGTACAATGCCAACCCGTTCTCCTACCGGGAGAGGCTGCATGTGTCCGACCGGGAGAAACTCACCGAATTTCTGGAGGGGGTGAACTCCGCCATTGGTGTGATAAACAGTATCAGGGACACCCGTCTGGAAAGGATGGCCGCCGCCAGCCTGAGGGAGTATGTCATCCGGTACATCAACTTCTTCCCCCGGGCTGACTGCGACCGTGACATCCATTTCTCCGGAGAGATCACCGTCGACCGGGAGAAAGCGCGTTGCTATACCGTCTGTGACGGTGACTATCTGCCTGACCGCACCGTCAGAAGCGATGTGGAGGACACCACACTGCCCGTGTCCGGATGCAGCCTGTACATGGCGGAACTGGAAGGCCTGGGCGTGCACCTGCACTGCAACCATGCGGTCAACCAGATCCTCTATTTCGAGGGCTCGGAGAAACTTTATGAAGAGTTCTCCCGCCGTGTGGCGGTCTACCGCACCAACAAGGGATGGGACAGGGCCATGCTGGAGCCGAAGGCGGACGAGCTCGAGAACATGCAGAAGGAGATCATGGAGGAGAGGCAGCTCCTCTGCCGTGCCAATTTTTCCGTCATGATATGGGATGACAGCCCGGAACTGCTGGACCGGGCCGAGAAGAAGCTGCGGGAATACCTGACCGTCTCGGACTTCAAATTCTATATACCGTCCTACGAGCATCTGGCCAACATATACCTGGCTTCGGTTCCCGGACAGGAGAAAGGGCTTGACAGCGGTTTCCTGTTCCTGACCCCGCTTTCCCTCGCGCTCTGTCTGTTCATCAACTACACGACATTCACCCCGGATGAGGAAGGGGTGTATTTCAATGACCGTATTTATCAGATACCTTTGAAAAAGGATATCTGGGACGCGAAGAAAAAACGCATACCGGCCCGCAACGGCATCGTGGTGGCATCCACCGGCGGCGGCAAGTCCGTGCTGACACTGAATATCGTGCAGCAGCTCATCGAGCAGGGCTATATCGTGGTGGTGGTGGAGTTCGGGTACTCTTTCGGACAGCTCTGCAAGCTTTATCCTGAAATCTCGCTGCATGTGGACTATGACGGGGAGACACCGCTGGGCCTGAATCCCTTCGATCTGGAGGGCCGTTCCCTTGACAACAACAAGATAGAGGTGCTATCGGGTATCGTGCAGCGTTTCTGGCGCCGCATGTTCGGGAAGGACGAGGAGGAGCAGTCCGTAGCCCTCACAAAATTCATCCAGGATTATTACGCCACCTGCCTGCCGCCCCATTCCTTTCCCTCTTTCTACCGCCACGTGACGGAGCATTATGAGGATATTTGCCGGCGGAAGGACGTAGACCCCAATTATTTTGACCTGTCCTCCTTCCGCCTCATATGCAGCGAGTTCCTTCCCGGTGAACGGTATGCCAATGTATGCAGGACCGACGGAGTGCCCGATTTCGGGAACAGGCGGCTGGTCGTGTTCGAGCTGACGCAGATCAAACAGGACAAGTTCCTCTCCGACCTGGTCATGGCCCTGATCTTCGACGTGATTCATGACAAGATCCTTTCCGACCGGACCAGAAGGGGAATGATCATTTTTGACGAGTATGCCGAGACGGCGCAGATGAAGTCCAGAGGCGAGGATATCAGCATACATTCCGCAGTCGCCTTCTGCTACCAGAAGATACGCAAGGAGAACGGTGCGGTGATGACCATCGTCCAGAGTCCCGACCAGCTTCCCGATGACGAATTTACCAAAGGCATGATCACCAATACCCAGCTGCTGTACATCCTTCCCACAACGGATGTGGTATACAGGGCCGTGGAGAAAAGGTTCGAGATGGGGGGCGACCCCGCCCAGTGCAACATGATGCGGTCCATCCGCAACGACTTTTCCGGGGAGCGTCCGCATTCCGAGTGCTTCATCCGCTTCACCGGCGGCCAGGGGAGGTATGCGGTGGTGGTGCGCAACGAACTGAGCCGGGAGAAGTTCCTCGCCTTCCAGACCGACGGGGAGACATGGGCTGAGATTGACGGCTATTCCAGGACCATGCCGATGGAGGAAGCGATAGGCAGATACATGGAGAGACACCCGTCAAAGGACAGGAAATGAAAGGAGACCGTATGGAAAAAGGATTAAAGGGATACAGGCCGCTTCTGCTTCTGCTCCTGTGCGGCGGAATGACCTTGAAGGCTGCCGCACAGGCGGCGATTACCGACCCTCTCAACACCGCCCAGAGCACACTGACCGCGGGAAATACCGCAGCAACGGTGAAACAGGTGACGGAATCGGTGAACAGGCTCCAGACCGCCCTGGACTATGTCCAGAAGGTGTCCGCCACCGTCAGACGCGCACGGATGTTCACGGACCTGATAGACCGGCAGAACCGGTTGAACAGCAACTGCCTCAGGACGCTGGAAGAGGCGGAGAAGATGGACATGAAGGGGCTGCCGGGCATCACTTCGGCCGTGCAGGACGTGGTGGCGAACAACGCCGCCATCATCTCCCTGACCGGGGATATACTCAGCAGTGACCTGAAAATGAACGACAGCGAACGGATGGAGCAGCTCGACGGATGTCTTCAGGAAGTCCGTCGCCAGGAGGCTTCACTGGGCACCATCAGACAGATCATGTCACATACGCGTACCATCAGACGGAATTTGGGACTTGTAACGGAATAGGAATATGGCATCAATAACAGAAATATCGGTCGAGCATATCCACAATGCTTATGAAAGTATCCGGGGGAACATCGCCGTGGAAGCCTTCTATGCGGTAGTGACGGGATTCATGGCTGTCACGCTCATCCACCGTCTGTATACGGTATACCGGGAGGTACAGTCCAACGAGGACGGCACGCCCACCATGAAGGATTACATGAACCTGGTGTGGCAGTATGTATTCTGCATAGCCGCCGTCGCACTGTTCCCCGTGCTGCTGGAAGCCCTGGAAACGGTGTTCGGCAAACTGATGGACGATCTGCAGGCCGGATTCGGCGGAAAGGTCTATGATGTGGCCGACCTGTTCCAGAAGCCGATAATCGCACAGTTCGAGAAACAGTTCAGCGACATGTCGGTAATGGACGTTGCCGGCGTGTTGCTCAATCCGGTCGGCAGTTCGTTCGATTATCTGCTGGCGTATGTGGCCGGCGTCATAGCCGCCCCTTTCTACATGTACGCGCAGACCCTGTTCATAGTCGGCAGATACATGTTCCTGCTCCTGCTGGAACTTATATCCCCTGTGGCGATAGCCTGTTTCTACAACGAGAGTACCCGGACGTATTTCCATACGTGGTGCAAGAACCTGCTGGTCTGTTATCTGATGGTACCGGCCTTCATCCTTGCCAGCAAGTTTTCGGACGCCATCGTCTGCGAGTATGTCATGAACACCTCGTGGAATGTCGTCCTGCAGGTGTTGTTTTCCCTTGCGTTGAAACTGTCTCTGCTGGCGATTGTGAGAGGCAGGATCCATAACCTTTTTTAAAACAACGGAAGAATATGAAAATGGATATAAAGAATATGGTGAGGGACTTCGCCTCACTGGGAGAGGCCAAGAAGCGGTCCTCCGTCTATGTCAAGGCGGTCAGCCTGTTGTGTGCGGCCATCGTCGCCCTGGTGCTGTTCTTCATGAACATGACCGTCCGCGGAGTGACGGACAGGATCCTTGTCGTGAATACCGGCGGAGAGTTCCTGCAATTGAAGTCCATGGAAACGGACAAGTTATACGAGACCCTGTTGAAGGCTCACTGCAACGCGGTGGCCTATTATGTAAACTCTTTCGACAGGATGAGCATCTCCGGAAACCAGGCGCAGGCCGTGTTTCTGGTGGAGAAATCCGAGCTGAACGCCATCTGGAACAAATACCTGAACGACCGCGCCTATGCCGACGCGGCGGACAGGGGTGTCATCTACAAGTGCGTGTTTGAGAAGCTGCACAGGGTCGGGATACGTGATGACGGTTACAACGTGCTGTTCACCTCCATCCTGTCCATCCATGATGCCGGCGGGGTCAAACGTATAAGGATATACAGCCGGGGCGACGCCATACGCACCACCCCGTCCTATCCGGAGAATGTGACAGGCTTCTTCTTCCGGAACTATACACAGGAATACGAGCTGTTGGATAGCTCGGATGGAAACAAAGAAAGGAATTGAATAAAACAGAAGAACATGAAGAAGACTCAAGTAATCATTGTCAGCGTGTTCGGGTTACTTGTCCTTCTTGTCATCTGGACAATCTCCGCGATGAAAGGAAAGGAAGAGAATCAGAACACCGTCCGTCTTAGCACGGACAACAAGGATGTGACCATTACGGATGTGAAGGCCCAGCTCGAGCGTACCCCCCTGCGCAAGCAGGCGGAGGGACAGGGCGGGGACAATCCGGTGGACATAGAGCGTATGCGTCAACTCATCATCAACAGTGAGATGCCGCCGGAAGAGGAATACGGGCGGAAGGCGGATACCGCCTCCTATATCCTTCCCACACAAGAGAACCTGGACAGTATCACCCGTGAACTGCGGAAGAAGAAAAAAAGGAAACAGGAGAAAAAGAAGGTGGAGAAGAAGGAAGAGACAAAGGAAGCCCCTGAGGCAAGGACAAGATTCAACACGGTCGCCTTGCACAAGAGCAGCAGGCGGAACGCCATCCGCGCGTACGTGCATTCCGACCAGGTCGTGATGGCCGGATCCACGCTGAAGATGCGTCTGGGTGAGGACTGTCTCACCGATGACGGCCGTCGGGTGAGGAAGGACTCGCCGGTGTACGGGGAAGTGAGGAAGATAGACGGCGAAAGGGTCATTGTGGAGATCAGGACAGTCAATGTGGGCGGCAATATCCTTCCGTTTAAAAAAGAAGTATATTCTTCTGACGCAATGGAAGGTATCTATGTACCGGGGAACGCAAAGGCGGAAATCAACAAGGATGCCACGGCCGGGGCGGTGGACGGGACAAATCCGCAGATAACCGGAGGCCTGGACATGGGCAGCCAGCTTATTGCCGGAGGCGTGAACGGTGTGGTGAACGCCACCAAGCAGGCCGCAAGCAAGAATATCAAGAAAGTGAAGGTCACCATCAAGACCAACTATGCCGTGTTTCTGATGGAGAAAAAAGAACCGGGGGAAAGCTGACCGGAAACGGCATATTGAAACATTAAAATGGTGTGTATTCACGCCACGAACAGTCAGGGCAAAGAAGTGATGAAAAGGCATCTGTGGATGAGAAGCAAAAGTCCCGGATAATGGTCCGGAACCTGAAAAGTAAACAATAAATAAAAACAAAAATTATACAATGGAAACCATACAGGAAATTATAGATACAATAAAACAATGGCCGGCCACAATATGGTGGGTTATGGGAGCTCTTTTCATTATCCCCCGGTTTTGGGATACTCCACCGAGAAAGAAACGAAATAAAGATAAAATGACGGATGATAAGAATAACGACTTAAAAAGTTCAAATATGACTGATAAAAAAGAATTTGGAGGCAACCTGATGGAAGAAGGTGTCATCATGTGGGCCATATTTACCAAAGAGGGGAAAGCAGCCCTGCGTATGGATTACGAAGTACATCCCGAGAATGGAAAAGTCGGCTATGGAAGGTTGTTGTCCCCTGATGTATCCGTACTGCATGAAATCCTCACACCGGATGATGCTGACAGGTTTCTTTCCCTTCCTGAATACGGGATTTCGATACGGATCAGGATGCGCCTACGATATCAGGGAACTGAGGACAGGGTAGTAAAGCAATCGGAGTATGAGCCGGAAATGTGCTTTCCCGTGTGGATAGTGCCACAGGAGAACGGACAGGTCAGCCTATACCTTGAGGAACCATCCATAAACCAATGCGCTATTCAGGATATAACCGGATTACCGGGAGTGCCTGATTTGCAGCCGGACGGTGTACCCGTAAGGGGCGAAATGCTGATACGACGAGCAAGTCCTCTTGGGGAGTTTCCCCGAATATTCGAGTGTCTGGAAAAGAGAACAAACAGAAAAAGCGACCTGATGAAAGAAGGTGTGCTTGTGTGGATTATGTTCACCGCAGAGGAGAAAACCGTCCTGTATGCGAATGACCGGATACATTTTGCAGAGGATGGAAAATATGTTCCGGGACAGCTACTCTCCCCCGATATCTCCGCCTTTCATCAGGTTTATGACTGGGATGAACAGTATCTGCAGATTCGTTCAAGCCCCGAAGTTTCAGTACGGTATCGGATACGGCTCCGTTATCCGGGAGCAGACGATACCGGTATAGAAAGATCGGAATATGAACCGGAAGCATGTTTCCCCGCATGGATCGTAAAGGAGAAGGCCGGTCAAACCAGCCTGTATTTGCAAGAGCCTTCTACCGGACAATGCTTCATTCCGGATATGGGTGGATTACCGGGTCTGCCGGAACTACAACCGGATGACATACCCGTCAGGGTCGAAATGCTGATACGCCAGGCCCACTGTATTTTCGACACGGTAGATCCGACCTTTCTGAAAGCCAGAAGGAACAGCACTAAGGAAAGAGAAAAATACGCGGATCTTCCACCTTCTTATGCCGAAATCCTCAGAAAGATAGATGCCGAAAGGGAAAAAGAGGGACACCGGCCACACATAAACCCAATAGTGTCCACTCCGCCTGTTTATATCGAATTATCTCGAATTACTTGATGGGGCACCCGAAGATATGGAAAAGACCGGAATGCCATACTGAGTATGTTCATAAAATTCACATCCTACTAAACGGGGCTTGTATTCAAGGATTACGTTCTCCAAGCGCATGGTTTTATGCTTATGTTTACAGAGGAATATCATATGTGTTACCTCATAAATATTATTAGAAAACAACTCCCGTTTTTTTTGGCGGATGGTCGTCATGATAGTCGGATCTATTATATATTCTCCGATAGTGAGCCAGACATGATGGGACATGGTAGGTACCCTATGCCCAAATTGGGCGAGGAGCTGCCTTCTCGTGGCAGACCATATCTTATTCCCGTTAAGCCGGCAATCACCAGATGTGACAATCGAATCAATGTTGTATTGGCTTTTTAGTCTGTCATGAATTTCCATGCATACTATATTACACCTGAATGCAATATTGGATTCTCCTTGTTCCTCGATATAATCAACTATACAAGAGAATACTTCCGGCAAGTCATTGGCATTCAAGGTGTCTTTGTCAACTGGAAAACGCACATCGGGAAGTTTGAATTGATGACCAAAATTACGGACAGTAAAATCATAGGCTCCTTCAAGAGAGGCTGTGTAGCTCCGGCTGAAGTGAATCCGTATGAAGTTTTTAAGACGTATAAAAAGAGAATTTATTTTTCTGTACATGTTAGATATTTTTTTATGAAGCCGCAAAAATATAGAATTAATCATATGAGACCAAACAGAATTTACATCACAGGAATACTTCTCCTGTTTGCTTTTTTATCAGGAAGAGCCCAGCAGCCCCGTATTGACGAGCTGGAGTGCAGAAACCTGAAGATCGGTTATGAGAAGACGCTCCATATGATATTCCCCACTCCCGTGAAATACCTGAACATGGGGGATGAGAACATCATAGGGGAAGTCATACAGGTATGTCCGTCCGTCATCCGGTTGAAATCAACGGTAAGGGATTTCAAAGGAGAGACCAACCTGTCGGTTGTTACGGAGGACAGCAGGTATTACACCTATTGCATATCCTTCGACGAGGGAGCGCAGGCTGTCTACAAGGAGGGCGGTACCATGCCGGAAACGGCGGTTCTTCCGGTTTCTGACGAGAAACTGACCCATGTGATCTATCCGGAAAAAATCGTGTATGTGGATTTCGGAAACACCACCGTACAGGTGGAGAAAGCGGAGAATGTGAACAATATTGTCGCACTCAGGGCCGTGTCGCCGTTTGCCCTGCAGACCAACCTTACCGCCATCACCGAAAGCGGCAGGTTCTATACGTTTGACCTGCGGTATGCGCCCGGATGTGAGAGATTTTCCTTCATTGTGGACAAACAGGACACCCAAAAGAAGCAGGTGGCCATACTGGAGGGAAGAGAGCGGAATACCCGGCAGAAAGCACTGCTTGAAAAAGAGATATCACGGAGGCCGAAGCTGCTGACCAATATCAGGGACGAGGTGGCCGGCATGAGATTCTGCGTGACCAATATCTTTGTGGACAATGATATCCTGCTGTTCCGCTTCGGGCTGCACAACCGTTCCCAGATCGGCTATACCATAGACTTCATCCGTTTTTATATACAGGATGCGAAAAAACGGAAAAAGACCGCCGTCCAGCAGCTGGAGCAGCAGCCCCTCTTCTCTTTCAACCGTCCGGAGGAGGTGGCTGCGCTTTCCTCATGTGACTTTACGGTCGCCCTTCCGAAATTCACCATACCGGACAAGAAGGTGCTCATCATAGAGATACAGGAGAGAAACGGGGGAAGACATTTCTATTACAAATTGAAGAACAAACAGCTGATCAATGCGGAGATACTGTTCCCGGAGATTGTAGGAAAACCATAAAGGATACCACATGATAACGAAACTAGTTCTGTTCCTATGCCTCTTCTGTCCGGTACCTGATAAGGAAAGGGCCATATTGGAGGACGCACTCTCCCGGTGTTCCAGTCTTGAGCGCATCGGGGAGATCATGGACATCGTGGAGAGGCATCATCTGGAATACAGGATACCGGTACATCCCCCTGTACACCGGTTCCACCGTATCAGTTCCGCCTACGGATGGAGGAGCGACCCGGTTACCGGACAGCGCAGGTTCCATTCAGGAGTGGATATTGCGGCGGAACTTGCATCGACCGTGCATGCCGCAGCTGATGGAAAGGTCATATACTCAGGAAGAAAGGGAGGATATGGATACTGTGTGATGATACGCCATGCCTATGGTTTTGTGACCCTGTACGGGCACTTGTCCGCCTGTTATGTTCCGGAAGGGGAAGAGGTCAGGAGTGGCAAAGTGATCGGATTCATCGGATCAAGCGGAAAAAGCACGGGAAACCATCTGCATTATGAGGTGAGAAAGTACGGAAGGCCGGTCAGGCCATACATCAGAAAAAGAAGAGGATTATGAGAATACTGGACTACATGGAAAGATTACAGACACTGACCCGTCTGCTGAAAAAAGAACATACAGGAAGTGCCGCGAAAATAGCGAAGGAAATGGGCGTACATCGCAATACAATCATTAATTACTTCTTAGAGCTCCGGGCCATGGGTGCAGAAATTGAATATGACAATGAACGAAATACATATTATTTCAAGAAATCTTTTGATATCCAACTGAAAATTAAAATTTAGTTAAGGGCAGCACAAAAAGGTTGTGCTGCTTCCCACTTACATTTGCATATTAAAAACTATCAAAATACAATTTATGAAAACAAATCATTTACATTACATTGTGCTGCTGGCAACCATCTTCTTAGGCTGCTCATGCAGTGAAGAAATTGAAAAAGAGCTCACAACCGGAAAGACCGCGGTGACTATCGAGGTTGACGGAGAAGAGGATGCGGACTCACGTACCGTATCGTTTACCGGTGGTACCGCTTATGGAGAGGGACTTTATGATGGTAAAGCAATCCCCACGGTAGGTGCTGAAGCCTCTGACGGATATGAGATAGACTATTTCTACGGGGGACCGTCAGATGAACCCCAAAAGTACAATTATACAGGCAGTGGAAGTTCTGTATCATATCAAGTTCCTCTCCAGGGCAAGGACCATAAATTCAAGTGCAAGTTCAAGGAAAAGAAACGTACTTTGACCCTGACTGCCAATCCGACCTCCGGAGGAACTGTTACCGGAGGGGGAACATACAAAGTAAAAACCAATATCCCCATCACCGCTGTTGCAAAATCCGGATACACATTTTCCGGATGGACTGTGACTAAAGGAGATGCAAAAATTATGAATGCCTCCTCAGCCAGCACCACTGTGCAGTTGCAAAGTTCGAACAGTACTTTGCAGGCGAACTTTTCAAAAGCCGGTAAAACGTTCTATTTCTCCATCCGGACAGGAAGAGGCAAACTGGATGTCTTTGATGAACGTGGTGAAACCACATTGCTGCCATCTGCTTCAGAAATAGTATTGAATCTTTCACCGGATGATGAAAACTTGGAACGAGGTGGTTACCTGATATCTCCAGAGCCGGAATCCGGTTGGAAATATGGAGAGGATGAATGGTATGTGAATGGCAACGGGATACCCTCCGGACAATATGGTCAATATTTATTTACGTACAATGATTACAGCCGTTATCCTGATGGAAGCAGATTCGTATACGATTTCAAAGCGGACAATCCTATAAAGGTGACTATACAGACTGGCATGTGGAGTAACAATTCTTTCTCCTTGTATACGCACGGTGATTTCAGAATTGGCTTTTCTGCTACCGGTCTGAGTTCCGGTCAGCAAACCCGTGAGTTCTCATATGGAGACCGGGTAACAATATATGCGGATGGTGCGGATTATGCCGTGCCGGGAGAAGGTGACCGCTGGAGATATAACTATCTGAGAGGTTTCTTTACTACCAGATGGCAGGCTTTGGACGATCTTGGGGAATACTCCCAGACATCAGCCGGTTCATATTCATTTACAGCGACAAAGGATATAACTATTAACATTGTATTCATGCCCACTATCAGATAAAATACAAGGGCTGTCTTAAAAAAATGACTTGACAGCCTCTTGTTATAATAGCCTTTATCTTGTCATACAAAATAAAAAAGAACTTGTAACAGAAGTTAATGTGCAACAGATTTTGGTTTTACGCACAAAATAGGCAGAATTCCTGCCTATTTTTATAAGTGTGGAAACATTCTACATCAGACCACACTATATGAGGATTATTTCCATTTTTTACATAATAAAAAAATGACAATTAACTGATAATCAGAATAAATATTCTTTTGGCATGGGAATTGCCTTATCATTATCGTAAAACAATAACCATTAAAAATATAAGATTATGAAAAAATTTTTTGTTGCAGTAGCATTGGTAATGGGATTAGGAACAACAGTGGCATTTGCCGAAAATTTGACCTCAGGTGTTGAAACAGTCATGGCAGTAAATGACTTTACCCCTATTGAAGTGAAAGACCTTCCGGCAGCGGTAACGGAAGCAATCGCCAAAAATTTTGCGGAATCAACCGTCAAGGAAGCGGCGGTGGAAGCGGCAGAGGATGGCAGCAAGACCTATCAGGTTGTTCTGACAGACAAGGA
>OGXY01002220.1_pt1 | contig 11557 bp, 7 predicted proteins | sample 1576411 | NCBI WGS metagenome assembly OGXY01 (sample SAMEA3541498, study PRJEB24748) | human gut metagenome | biome: human gut; feature: human-associated habitat; material: faeces | place: China | collected 2012 | reverse complement strand
GAGCGCCACCGGCAAGAGCAGCAGCACCATTGTGCTCAACTCCGTGGCTCAACTGGCCGAGGCCGCCCGGTATACCCACGACGCCTCGGGGCTGGGCACCGTTGGTAAAGGCCAGCCGGTCAAGCTGGACGAAAAACAGCCGTTGAGCGCCATGAGCGGCTCCCTTACTTTGGAGTATGGCAACAAGAAGGTCACGCTGGACTTCGGAGAGTTGGAGTTGTTCAACAAGGCCGACGGCACTCTGGACACTGCCAAATTCCAAACGGCCCTCCAGGACAAGCTGAAGGAGCAGAAGATTACCACCAGTAGCGGCGACCAGGTGAGCGCCGATACCCTCATTGATGTCAAGGTGGACAGCAACGGCACCGTTACCCTCAGCGACAAGAAAGGTGCTGGCAACAACGTCCACTTCAGCGGTGCCACCGGAGATCTTAAAAATCTGGTCACTTCTGCCGATGCCGAGGGCACCTCCAGCTTTACTCTGAGCACTACCGAGAAGGTGGTGAAGGAAGACGCCACCAAAGCGGAATACCTCTCTGGTAAGAGCTTTACCGTCACCCTCAACGGCCAGACCAAGACCTTTACTTTGGGCGAGATTGATCCCTCAAAGGGCAATCTCCATGAGCAGGTCAAACAGAACCTCCAGGAAGGTCTGGACAAGGCCTTCGGTAAGGGCAAGATAACGGTCGATATGGATACTACTGGCCCCGGAGAGCGCTCCTTCTCCTTCAGCGTCAGCAATGGAGACACTTTCCGCATCACCTCCCCTGTCGGCGAGGTGCTCGGCCTGGGTGAGAATGGTGTGACCTCCTATGTGGACACTGGAAAAACCCTGGGGGACTTGCTGGGTAAGGATCTAGGCGGAAGTGACGGTTGGGCCAAAGGCGTTGGCCAACCGCATGAGGTAAAGGACGCGGATGGTAACATTTCTTATGTGGACAACGAAGGCAACGCTGTTGACAAAGACAATTACCGTCTGGACAAGGACGGAAAGCGTTTCAAGGAGCTTACTATCAACGGCGTCACCATTGGTCAATATAACGAGGACACCGCCCTGGAGACTGTGCTCAATGATATCAACAGCAACACCGAGGCCGGAGTCAGCGTCAGCTTTTCCAAGACCACCAACCAGTTTGTCTTTACCGCCAAGGAAACCGGCGCAGGCGGACGGGTTGAGATTGGCGGGGAGTTGGGTGAACGGCTGTTCGGTAAAGTCAATGTAACTGATAAGGATCACTACACTGCTGGGCAGGACGCAAAATTCACCGCCACCATCAACGGCCAGAAGATGGAGTTCTCCCGTAGCTCCAACACCTTTGATTTGGATGGCATGTCCATCACCTTAAACGGCACATTTGAGGTGAAAGATGGAGAAACCCCGGTCACCTTCTCCAGTAAGACCGACACGGACAAGATCATTGACGTGGTCAAGACCATGGTGGAGGACTACAACGCCATTGTGTCCGAGGTCAAAAAGGCCTACTCCGACATGCCTCTGGAGAAGTCAGACGGCTCCCGGTACAAGCCCCTGACTGACGAGGATAAGGCGGACATGACCGAGAGCGAGATCAAGGCCTACGAGGAGAAAGCAAAAACCGGCATCCTGTTTATGGACCGGGACCTCTCCTCCCTGTACAGCGCCCTGCGCTCCGCAGTGGCCCCCGGCGGCTCCGACGGCTCCTTCCTCCGCTCCATCGGCATCAAAACCAGCTATGAGGACGGCCTGACCACCCTTTCGCTGGATGAAAACGCGCTCCGCGAGGCCCTGGAACAAAACCCGGACCAGGTCAAGGATGCGTTTACCAAGAGCAAGGAAAACGGCGCCGCCAGCGACGGCCTGATGGCCTCCATCCAGAAGGTGACGGACCGCTATGCGGCCACTACCGGCGCAACAAAGGGCATTCTCATTGAAAAGGCCGGCTCCAAATACTCCCCCTCTGCCGCTCTGAATAACACTCTTTTGGAGCAGATGAAGGACATCGACAAGCAGGTGGATAAGTGGCAGGCCAAAATGTCGGACAAGGTGGACTATTACACCAACAAATTCACCCAGCTGGAAATGCTGATTGCGCAGATGAACTCCCAGAGTTCCAGTCTCGCGGGAATGATGGGCGGCTATTAACGCCGCCGCCGTTCCGGAAAGGAACATGATACATATGGATATGCGGGGTTACCAGCGTTACCGTGAGGACTCCTTAAATACCATGACCCAGGGTGAGCTGCTTTTGCTGCTCTACGACGAACTGATCAAGCGGCTGACCCAGGCGGAATTGAGCCTGGGTCAGGAGAATTACGAGGTATTCGAGGGAGCGGTCGGCCGCAGTGTCGATATCATCCATTATCTGGACGACACCCTTGACCGCCAGTTCCCCATCAGCGCCAATTTGAGCCGGCTGTACGAGTACTTTTGCTATGAGCTCAGCCGGGTCGTCTCGGGGCGCAACGCCAAGGAGCTGGCCCGTGTGAAGGAAATGGCCTCAGAGCTGCGGGACAGCTTCCGGCAGGCGGAAAAAAGCGCCGCCACTTCTCCGCAGGAGGGCGTATAAATGCTGACGGAACAACAGCTCACTTCGGTGTTGGCCACGGAGCGCCGCATCTATGCGGCGCTCTCCGAGGTGCTTGAGCTGACGGGAGAGCTCTCCGCCTCCATACAGCGGGGGGATTCTGTCTCCGTTCAGCTCTTTCTCCAGCTCCGGCAGGAGCCGATCAACCAATTGCGGGAATACCAGACCAACCTGGCGCAGCAGTGCCGCATCCTTCCGGCGGAAGACCGGAAGGAGCTGGAGGGGCTCTTGTCCGGGCAGGCCCCGGCGGCCAGTCCCGCTGCCCACCCCCTCCAGGAGCAGCTTCAGCGCAACCGCGCCCTCTGGACCAGGGTTGTCCAGGCCGACCGGGCCGCCAGCGGCCGCCTGTGCGGAAAGGATTCCTTTTACGATTCCTAGCCCCGACCGTTTTTTACTGGTGCATGGAGATCCGCCACAGCGGAGCGCCCGAGCTGCGGCTGGATGAGAGCTCATCCAAAATGAGCTGCGGCTCCCAGGCGGCCAGACTCCGCTCCCTGCTGTTCGGGTCTGCCACCAGTACACGGCCTTCCAGGGTCACGCCCCGCAGGATAATAAAGTGTCCCCGCTCGGTGAAATGTCCACGGGTCATCAGCGCAACAAAAAGGTGTCCGGATGCCAGTTGCTGCACCAGAGCATCGGCGGAGTCCGCCTCATAGGCCTCTGCTTTCAGTCCGATGGCGGACGCAGTTCCCTCCACAATGGACAGATAGGAACCGCTGCCAGGGGCGCAGTACCCCTGCTGATAGGCCCAGTCGGCCATGGCCCCGGGGTCGGTTTCTTCCCCAGTCAGGCTGGAGGCCAGCATGGCCATCGCCGTGGGCCCGCAGCCGTAGCCGCGGATCGGATCATTACCGAAGGTCTGGCTGGCCCAGGGTTCCTCTCCCTGGTTGTAGTAAACCAGATCCACGACTCCGCCGGTCAGATACTCCCGCCCGTCCCGGGTGACAAACTCCGTGACCTTGCTCTCTTCTGCCGGAGGAACCTCCTCAATGGCGGGCGGGCCGGCCAGTTGATTCACCATTTCATCTTCCCCCGGTCGGGAAAGCAGCTCCTGCAAATTGCTGTGTAGTGCCTCCCCGAAGTCCGAGACACGCTGCATCAATCCTGCCACCGGGGCCGTGAGCCGCTGGAACAGCTCCGGCGCAGCAAAGCGGCAAACCAGCAGCTCCACCCCACCAATACAGAGGAGGGCCAACAAAACAAGAAGTATTATATTTCGCCTTTTATGCGGTCTGTTTTTCGTACCGGACATAAGAGTACCTCAAAATTTTTATTATATAATATTTTCTTTATTATAGCAATTTTTTCTTTTATTGTATACAGGCAAAAGGAGTCCACATGCCGCAAATTCGGTTAGAGCGGGTCAGCAAGTATTACCCGCAGGATAAAAAGCAAATGGCCGCTGTGCAGGAAATCAATCTGACGGTCGAGCAGGGTGAATTCCTCTTTCTCACAGGCAGCAGCGGCGCGGGAAAAAGTACGCTGCTCCAGCTCATATCCGGGGATCTTCGCCCTACCTCCGGGGCCGTCTTTCTGGATGATATCAACCTGACGCGGCTTTCCAGGCTTCGCCGCGACCGCCTGCGCCTGGTTTTCGGCCGCGTACCTCAGCTCTCACAGCTCATGCGGAAACGGACCATCTCCGAAAATTTATCCGCAGTCGCCATGCTGACGCAGAGCCGGAAGCTCCCGCCTATACAAACCCGGATTCAGAAGACTTTGGCTATGGTCGGCCTGCCTGATGTGGGAGCGCGTTACCCAGTGGAGCTATCCTATGGGGAGTGCCGCCGGGTGGAACTGGCCCGCGCGATTATCAACAGTCCGTCCATTTTGGTTCTGGATGAGCTGACCGCGAACCTGGACGAGGACACGATTTGGGATATTCTGCATTTGCTCTGTGAGATAAACCGCCATGGTACTACCATTATCATGGCAACCCATGCAAAGGAGTTTGTGAATCTGCTTCGGAAACGGGTCATTACACTGGTGGATGGCCAGATCTGGGGCGATGTGCAAAAAGGGCGGTATGGAGATATTGTATAGCCTGCCGCCGACTATGTTAGGAGAGGTGTATTGCAAATATGTGCAACATGGAAAAAAATCTTAAAATTAGAATGCGGCTTTTAATTGTATTCTTAATTACCATCCTGATCGCGTTGGCCTTGACATTCCTTTCAATCAGACAGACCATCAAAATCCAGAGGGACTATACATCCATCCTCTCAGGTCCCATTGCCATTACCAATGCCGTCCAGAGCAGTGAAACGGAGATCAATTCGATTGCCCGTCAGCTTAGGGACATGGCGCTGTCCGGGTATGATACCTCAATCATGGATGAGATTCAGGCCTCCGTGGATTCGATCGAGAAGTCGATCTCCACGATTCAGACCCTCTATACAGATTCCGACGGCGTCGCCCAGACTTATATTCAGTCTGTACATGAATGGGAAAATGCCTTTGAGGATATCCATACCGCCCTCCAAGCGGATAATCTTGAGGAGGCACGTCGGCTAATCGAAACACAATGCACTCCGAAGCTGAATCAGGCCGTAAGTGACGGGAATACGCTCATTCGTGAAGTCCAGAACGACCTCGATGCTCAGATCGACTCTACACAGGCAAGTGTGAGCCGCAGCCAGATTGTTCTCTTTATTATGGCCATCCTGGTTGTTGCCATTGGTATACTCTTGAACCTGCGCGCCATTCGGAATATTACCCGTCCCCTCCAGGAGGCGCAGCAGGCTGTTGTCGCTTTCAGCCAGGGCGATCTCTCGGTGGAGCTGACCTATGAGGCATCTAATGAGATCGGAACCATCTGTGATGCGGTCCGCACCTCCCAGGATATTCTTGGAAGAGTCATTGAAGATATTGTTCAGATCACCAAAGGACTTGCCGACGGCGATCTGACGGTGGAAAGCCATGAGGAATACCCCGGCCAGCTCATGCCCATCAAGACAAATATTGAGTATCTCCTCCAGAACCTGAACGCCACCATGGCGGAGATTCTCAACGCCTCCGATCAGGTATCCGCCGGGGCGGAGCAGGTGTCCGTCGGTTCCCAGTCCCTGGCCCAGGGCGCTACGGAGCAGGCCAGCGCCGTCCAGGAGCTCTCCGCCACCATCAATGAGATTGATACCTCCGCTCAGAACAGCGCTGAGACGGCCAAAACCGCGAAGGAAAAATCTGACTTGGCTGCCGGCCAAGTTCAGGTCTGTAACGACCGCATGCAGGAGCTCAGCCAGGCAATGGACGACATCTATTCCGGCCAGAAGGATATTGGGCAGATCATCGACACCATCGAAAACATTGCCTTCCAGACCAATATCCTGGCGCTGAACGCGGCGGTAGAGGCCGCACGCGCGGGCAGTGCAGGCAAGGGCTTCGCGGTGGTTGCCGACGAGGTGCGCAGTCTTGCCTCCAAATCGGACCAGGCAGCCAAGCAGTCCAAGGCCATTATCGAAACCTCCCTGTCCCATGTGGAGCGCGGCAAGTCCCTGGCGGAGGAGGTAAGCTCCAGCATGCAGCAAACCGTTGCCTCCGCCTCCGAGGCGATTTCCTACATGGAAAAGGTTGCCGACAACGCAATTTCGGAGTCTCAGTCCATTGAGCAGCTGACCACCGGTGTGGATCAGATCTCCGCCGTGGTTCAGACCAACTCGGCGACCAGCGAGGAGTCCGCCGCAGCCAGCGAGGAGCTGTCCTCCCAGGCAGTCATGATGAAGCAGCTCATTCAAAAATTCAAGCTGAAGTCAGAGGCTGACTCCGCCTCTGCCCCCCTTTCTCCCGCCGCGGACAGCCAGGCCTCCCTCTCAGCCGCAGGCACCGCCGCCAACCCGTTCAGCAAATACTGATTGATCAGAAGTGCAGGAGGCCACCTCAGCCCATACTGAGGCGGCTTCCCGCCTTTTTCCCCAAACATATAGCTTGCGAAGGGAGATGCCGTCCAGAATGCCGATTCACTCCGATCCGACTAAAATGGAAGAAGGAGAGCTCATCTATGCGCTTGATATAGGTACACGCAGCGTCATCGGGATGCTGGGAGCCCTGGAGCAGGGACGGATACGCATACTAGCCCTGGAAAAGCAGCCGCACGCCAGACGTGCCATGCTGGACGGTCAGATCGAGGATATTGACCAGGTTGCCGGCGCTGTCTCCCTTGTGACACATCGCCTGGAAGAAGCCTCCGGCCGAAGGCTTACCTGCGCCTGCGTGGCAGCCGCGGGCCGGGCTCTGCGTACCGAGTTGGGCCGCAGCACCTTGGAGCTTTCGGCCCCTGAGGCCTTGGGTCATGAGCGTATCCACCAGCTCGAAGCCACCGCCGTGGCAAATGCGGAACAAGCGCTGTCCACCGACGGCCCGGAGGAACAGCGGTTCTTCCTGGTGGGCTACACTCCCACGCAGTTCTGGCTGGACCACTATCCGCTGACCACCCTTCTGGGGCATACCGGCCAGCATCTGGAGGCCGCCGTGGTCGCTACCTTTCTCCCCAGCGAGGTGGTGGACTCCCTCTACGCGGTCATGCAGAAGGCCGGCCTGGAGGTGGCCAGCATGACCCTGGAGCCCATCGCGGCTCTAAATGCCGCGATTCCGGCGGATCTCCGTCTTCTCAACCTGGCCCTGGTGGACATCGGGGCTGGTACGTCGGACATCGCCGTATGCAGGGACGGCAGCGTGGTGGGGTATACTATGGCTACCGTAGCAGGCGACGAAATCACGGAAGCCCTGATGCGGGCATGCCTGGTGGACTTCCCCACGGCCGAGGCCATGAAGCTGGAGCTGGGCCGCAGTAAAAGTGTGAGCTTTACCGATATTCTGGGGTTGGAGCAGACCTTGCCGGCGGAGGAGCTCTTTTCTCTCCTGGACGGCCCCATCCAGGCTCTGGCCGATGAGATCGCACAGCGCATCTGCCAGGTCAATGGAGGTCCTCCCTCCGCCGTCTTTTTGGCCGGCGGGGGGAGCAAGCTCCCCACCCTCTGCGCCCGGGTGGCCGCGGCCCTCGGCATAGATTCCAAACGCGCAGCGCTGGCAGGAGGTTATTTTCAGTCCAGCGCCTACTCCGATACCTTCGCGCTGTCTGATCCGGAATATACCACCCCTCTCGGTATCGCTGTCTCTGCCGGCCTCGGCCTTATCAGCGACAGTTATCAGGTGCTGCTCAACGGGAGCCCCGCCAAGCTCTTCCGCAGCGGGAGCCTTACGGTGCTGGAGCTGCTGATGATGAATGGGTACCGCTATTCCGATCTCATCGGCCGCAGCGGCAAAAACCTGCTGCTTCGGATAGACGGGAGGCGCAATGTGTTCTATGGCTCCCCCGCCATCCCCGCCCAACTCGCCATCAACGGTGCGGAAGCCGCCCCTTCTGCACTGATTCATGCCGGCGACCGTATTCACTTTACCCCTGCCCAGCCCGGCAAAGACTGTGTCATGACCGCCGCAGAGCTCTGTACCAAGCTGCGGTGCAAGGCCGTTCAGCGTGAAGGGCGCCTCTTGGAGGGGCATACGGTGCTGCAGTCGGGGGATTGTCTGGAGCGCATGGATGCACCGCCGGCGCCTTCTCCTCTCCCGGCCCGGGAGGCGCCGGCCCAGGCTTCCGTCCCGCCCCAACGGCATGTCTTTCTCAACGGCCAGCCCCTTACGCTCTCCCCGAAGCCGGACGGAAGCCCCTACCGGCTCCTGGATCTGCTGGAGCGGTCCGGGCTGGACTTCCAACATCTGGACCGCCCTGTGCTCACGCAGATCAACGGCGTGGACAGTCCGTTTCAGCAACTACTCGCGGAAGGTGACAAGATTGAAATTCGATACCAGCCCTGAGCGTTCCAGAGGCCGGCGGCTTTTGCCGCTTCTGCTGCCGCCGCTTCTGCTCTCTGCCTGCGGCGGCAAGGATGTCCCGCCGGAGCAGTACTCCAGTAATGATACTGCACTCCCCGCCCTGACCTCCACCCTCTCTTCCGAAAACATTCAATTTTCCCACAAGGAGGGCAGTGAGGATCAGCCTGACTCCTACGTCTACTCCGGTCTGTCCTCCATGACCGATACCCTGGCCAGTTATGTCCAAGCCTTGGAGGAGGACGGCTGCTCTCCGATTGACACCAACGGCGTTGTAAAGGAGCTCCCCGATTTCTCTGTCTCCAGCGGCTCGGTATCCATGGGCAAGGATACCGGCGATGGCGGTGTATTTCAGCTCCAAATTGCCTGGGAGGGGGACACCTGTACCATCACCCCCGTCTATGCGGCCGAGCTGCGCATTACCCAGCCCAGTGTGCAGGCTCTCACCGTCTCCGAGGCTATCCAGCGTTTAAAAAGCTGTACTCCCGCCCTTCTCGGGCTCTCGGGTGCCTCCATGGAGGAATACGAGGTCTATGCGGAGGAAGGACTTGTCCTGGTCGATTCCTCCCCCTGTCTCCAGCTTAACGTGTATTCCAGTACCCCCCGTCAGTATCGGGGCTGCTATCTGATGACTGTTGATGGCGCTCACCTTTATCAGCTTGACCGTGACGCGTCTCAGGTTACGGAACTGACGCCTTATTCAAATACGGCCGTGAAATGACGCTTGGAAAACAGTTGCCGGCCCATTAAGCCGGCCAAACGAGAGCGCCGCCTATTCTTATAATAGGCGGCGCTTTTCCATGTTCACAAAGTCTGCATTCAGAACACAGGCCAGGAAAAAAATTTGAATTTTCAGGATAACAATTTTAAGCAATGGCCGACAAATAGTCGAATAGTGTAGCGAAATAGTAAACTATACTTTTTTAAGCGCTGTACTAAATGAAGATAGAACAAAGGAGCAGAGAGTGAACGTGAAAAAAGCAAAGCTTCGGAAAAAGTCCAAACGACTTGCGACGACCCTTGTCCTGTTTTCGATCGCCACATTGCTGATTCTTAACCTCGTTTCGGCTGTCTGTATAGGAACACTGACCAGCTCTGGGATGAATCAGAAGCAGGATGCCTTTTTGCAGCAGACGACCCTTAGCGGCAAAAGACAAGTCGAGCAATTTATTGAACAGTATATTGGCATAACCGAAACACTGGCGCAGAGCACCCAACTGCAGCATGCGGTCACCGGCACTGCTCAGGACAGGCCCATATCTGGTACGCCGGAATTTTCGGAGGCTCTGGTACTTCTGCATCGTACCATGGAGGAATACCCGGATATCCTGGGAGTTGGCTTTGGCAGTCTCACGGAGGATTATATTTATAATCAGGAGGGAACACGGCTGAATGTGCTCTTGAGTGAGCGGCCCTATTTCCAGAATGCGAAAGAGGGCACTTACGTAACCCAGCCCTATATTGACTCGGCGACCGATGAAATGTGTGTATCGGTTGCAACCCCGCTTTCTGACGGTACGGCGACAGCTGGGCTTCTAATACTGGATCTGAAGCTGACACAGGTTTCCGACTTTTTGAAGGGAATGGATTTTGGGGAGAGCGGACGCATTGTGCTGCTGTCGGAAAACAACACGATCCTGGGCCACGAGAACCACGATATGATCGGCAAAAATTTTTCCGAACTCGACATCCAGGGGGAACTTTTGGAGCAGTTGGAGGAGCCGACCAATGAAATCGTAAACTACAAGCTGGACGGGGAGCCCTGCGTGGGTATCGTGCAGGAGCTTTCGGGCGGAGGCTGGAAGGTGCTCTCCAGCATGTCCAAGGCGGAGTATAACGCCCAAACAACCAAAACCACAGTTTCTCTTGTCCTGCTGCTTCTAGGCAGTACCGCCATTGTTGCCATCCTTCTATGGATCATCATTGTAAAGCGGCTGCGCCCGATCTCCCAGCTCAACGATGCACTGCGGGAAATGAGCATGGGCAATCTGCACATCGCAGTCACCCACAATGGAGCGGATGAGGTCGGGGAAATGGCCGAGTCCATGCGGGAATGTATCCGGAATCTTTCCGGCTATGTCAATGAGATTGACCGGGTCATGGGCTGCCCTTGCGCAGGGGGATTTGACCATCCAAACAGACGTGGCCTTCCAGGGCGATTTCATGCCCATTCAGCATTCCATTGAAGGCTTTATCCAAAAGCTGAGTGCGGTAATGAGTAGTATCCAACTGGCTTCGGAGCAGGTGTTCAGTGGTTCTGACCAGGTATCCAGTGGAGCACAGGCCCTCGCACAGGGGGCAACAGAGCAGGCGTCGTCCGTTGAGGAGCTGGCGGCGGCAGTTACGGAGATTTCCTCTACGGTCAAAGAGAACCATGCGATTGTGAAGGATGCGGCCAGCGGCGCACTTCAAGTCAACAGCGACATTGTTGAGAGCGGCAAGAGAATGCGGCGACAGAGCCTGGCCTTTATGACGGAAATCAGGGAGCGCTCCAACGAAATCAGCCATATTATCAAAACCATTGAGGATATCGCATTTCAGACCAATATACTGGCCCTGAATGCAGCTGTAGAGGCCGCCCGTGCCGGACAGGCCGGAAAAGGCTTTGCGGTGGTTGCGGACGAGGTGCGCAGCCTGGCTGGGAAAACCGCTGAGGCTTCCAACTCCACAACCTCGTTGATTGCGGCCTCTCTCGCAGCTGTTGAAAAGGGAACGGAAAGCATGGAAACGACATCGAAATTTATGGAAAGCGTGGTAGAAGAAGCACAAAAGATTACTGATGTGTTCCAAAATATAGCGAATGCGTCGGAGCGCCAATCGGTCTCAATTGAGCAGGTCACGCAGGGAATTGACCAAATTTCCAGCGTAGTGCAGACAAATTCCGCAACAGCAGAGCAGAGTGCCGCAGTAAGTGAAGAGCTTTCTGGACAGGCACAGCTATTGAAAGACATGCTGAACCGCTTTACCTTGCCTGATACTGCTGACTCCGCAAAGTAACCAGAAATTCGTTGAGTGTGTACCATAGAACACATAGGGGCCCGATACGGTCTCACAGCCACTCCTCACGGAACTGACACCTTTTTCAGATACGGCCGTGAAATGACGCTTGGAAAACAGTTGCCGGTCCTATAAGCCGGCCAAACGAGAGCGCCGCCTATTCTTATAAT
>OGXY01002199.1_pt1 | contig 11674 bp, 8 predicted proteins | sample 1576411 | NCBI WGS metagenome assembly OGXY01 (sample SAMEA3541498, study PRJEB24748) | human gut metagenome | biome: human gut; feature: human-associated habitat; material: faeces | place: China | collected 2012 | reverse complement strand
GCTTTGTTGGTGCAGCTGAGACAGCTGCACCCCCTGGAGGTTAGTGGCTGCGTGGAGAGTGTGTCAAAACTAAAATATTTGGCAAATTGAATAGCAAACGGTTCTAATCGTAGTCTCCTACAGTTAGCCATTCATCACAATTCTATAGTTTTGCCCCCTCCTATGTTTAAATCAAGAGCTATCGAATCGTAGCACAGCTAATCATAACTCTCAACTCTCAACTGAATCAACTCTCAACTGAATCAACTGATTCACCTAAATCGCTTCCGTTTTCTTCTTCAACCACTCGCGATGCTCTTCATCGAGCATCGGCGCCAAACGCTCGTACACCATTGCGTGGTAGGCGTTGAGGCACTGGCGTTCCTCGTCGCTGAGCATGCTTGTCATTATCGGCTTAGTGTCGATAGGGCAGAGCGTGAGCGGCTCGAAGCGCAGGAAGCGTCCGAACTCGGTCGTCACGTAAGGCACGGTGAGCAGCGTGTTCTCGATGCGCACGCCGAAACGTCCGTCGAGATACAGCCCCGGCTCGTCGGTAACGGTCATTCCCTCCACCATCGGCGCCCCGCGATACTCCTGGCGAATCTGATGAGGACCCTCGTGCACGCTGAGATAAGAGCCTACGCCGTGTCCCGTGCCGTGCATGAAGTTCATGCCCTCGCGCCACATCGCCGTGCGTGCCACCGCATCGAGCTGCGTGCCCGACGCCGAACGTGGAAAGCAGAGGTTCTGCAGCGCCAAGTGACCCTTCAGCACCAGTGTGTAGACGTGGCGCTCGCGGTCGCTGACGTCGCCAAGAGCTATTGTACGGGTGATATCCGTCGTGCCGTCGCTGTACTGTGCGCCGCTATCGAGCAGCAGCAAGCCCTTCGGTTCGAGCTTGACGTCGCTGAGCGGCGTCGGTTCGTAGTGAACGATGGCGGCATGGTCGGCGTAAGCGGCGATGGTGTCGAACGAGATGTCGCGGAAGAGCGGTTGCTTGGCGCGCAGCTCGTACAGTTTCGCACTCGCCGTGAGTTCCGTCTGATAGCCCTTCGGCACAGCCTCCTCCAGCCACTTCAGAAACTGCACCATAGCCACGCCGTCGCGCTCCATAGCACGGCGGAAGCCCTCGCACTCCGTGTGATTCTTCACCGCCTTCATGGCAGGTATTGGCGACGGCGCAGAGAGCACGGTGAAGTTGCCGCGCGGCTGCGCCAAAGTGCTGTTGACGGTCGAAGGGTCGATGAGCATCGTCGGCGCGTCGCAGTCGTTGAGCGCCGCAATGATATTGCTGTAGTCGTCGATGGCTACGCCTTCAGCGCGCAGATAGTCTTTCACCTCCGCCGTGAGTTTCTCCTCCTTTATATATAATGTAGCGCTCTCCTCGCAGATGATGAGCCACGCCACGAACACCGGCGTGCAATGAACGTCGGAGCCGCGCAGGTTGAGCGTCCACGCTATGTCGTCGAGCTGCGTAACAAGCATGCAGCTTGCTCCCGCGCGGCGCATCTCGTTGCGTATGCGGCTGAGCTTTTCAGCCACCGACTCGCCCGCATATTCCAGCGGGTGAATCTCCACCTTGTTAAGCGGCACCGGCGGACGGTCTGCCCACACGCGGTTGAGTATGTCGAGATTGGTGCGCAGCGTCAGTCCGCCGGCATGTCTCAGCTCAGCCTTCAGCCCTTCAGCCTCGCCCTTCGAGATGCACATGCCGTCGATGCCCACCTCGGTAGGCTCGCCGTCGTGCACTTCGCGCGCCAGCCAGTCGGCAATGCTGGGTGTGCTCTCCATGCGCTCGCGCATCAGCTGGAACTCGGTGCCCTCGAGCTGCTGTTCGGCAGCAAGGAAGTAGCGCGAGTCGGTCCAGAGCGCAGCCGAATGGAGCGTGACCACAGCCGTGCCAGCCGAGCCGTCGAAGCCCGATATCCACTTGCGTCCCTCCCAACGTTCGGGAACATACTCACTCATGTGCGGGTCGGCACTCGGGAAAATGAACGCCGAGAGCCTTTCGCGCCGCATCTCCTCGCGCAATGCGGCGAGTCGATCGGCTATAGTAAACTTTGTATCTGTCATATTATAATTATTAGGTGCTGCAAATATACAGATTTTAAGATTAAACAACACTATAATTTTCGATAATCGTTTGTATATTTCAAAAAAGTTGTATCTTTGCAGTTAGTAAACGAAATTCAATTATTAATATAATAAACACTATTTATTATGGCATTCTTATCTAACGAAAAGCTTCTGATCGTCGGTGCCGGCGGTATGATTGGTTCAAACATGGTACAGAGCGCTCTTATGCTCGGTCTTACTCCTAACATCTGTCTCTACGACATCTACGAGCCGGGTGTACACGGTGTGTTCGACGAGATTCAGCAGTGTGCTTTCAAGGGCGCTAACGTAACTTACACAGTAGACCCGAAGGAAGCATTCACAGGCGCTAAGTACATCATCTCTTCAGGTGGTGCTCCGCGTAAGGACGGCATGACCCGCGAGGATCTCTTGAAGGGCAACTGCCAGATCGCTGCAGAGTTCGGCGACAACATCAAGAAGTACTGCCCGGAGGTAGAGCACGTTGTTGTTATCTTCAACCCGGCTGACGTTACAGCCCTCACAGCTCTCATCCACTCAGGTTTGAAGCCAAACCAGCTCACATCACTCGCTGCTCTCGACTCTACACGTCTGCAGCAGGCTCTCGCACTCGAGTTCGGCGTACAGCAGGACAAGGTGACTGGCGCTCACACATACGGTGGCCACGGCGAGCAGATGGCTGTATTCGCTTCTCAGGTTAAGGTAGACGGCAAGCCTCTCTCAGAGATGGGCCTCTCAGCAGAGCGTTGGGAAGAGATCAAGCACCACACCGTTCAGGGTGGTTCTAACATCATCAAGCTCCGCGGTCGTTCTTCATTCCAGAGCCCGGCATACAACGCAGTTAAGATGATCGAGGCTGCTATGGGTGGCGAGGAGTTCACATTGCCAGCAGGTTGCTACGTAAACTGCGAGAAGTGTGGCTTCAAGAACGTTATGATGGCTATGCCTACAAAAATCGACAAGACTGGCGTTCACTTCACACAGCCTACAGGCACAGAAGAGGAGCTTGCTTCTCTCGCTAAGTCTTACGAGCACCTCTGCAAGATGCGCGACGAGATTGTAGAGCTCGGCATCGTTCCTCCAGTAGCAGAGTGGACAAAGATGAACCCGAACCTCTAATTCGGCATCGTACAACATTAGAAAATATAAGCCCAGGGCGCACAGCTCTGGGCTTTTTTTGTATGAAATTGTTGCAAAAAATCGGTTAGAAGTTGGTTTGTATAACACTATTGACTACTGTTTGTAACTGATAAGCAATTATAAGTCAATTAAACTTTAAAAATCTGATTTATGATTAGACGTTGTTTCTTAGCAGCCCTTCTCTTTTGTGCTGTTTCCTGCCCGATGATGGCGCAGGGCGGCAAGGTGAATGTGCTCTATCTCGACGGAACTGCGCACGAGGTGCAGATGTCGCAGGTGGCGAAGCTCGCAGTGGCAGACGGCAACGTGAAACTGCTCTCGAAGAGCGGCGCAACGGTGGCAACGCACGCAGTGAAGAATGTGGACAAGATTGAGCTGAAAGGCTCTACTGCCGGCATGGTGCAGCTCACGAAGCAGTCGCCCATCACCCTGCGTTCCAACGGATACATCATCACGGCTGAGGGCATGACCGACGGCAAACTGCCCGAAGTGTACGCTGCCAACGGCTCTCTCGCTGCGCAGTATAACGGCGCATACACAGAGGTGGTTGCCAACGAGAACCACTTTATCGTCGACGGCAAACGCTACGAGATGCGCGCCGCTTTCGCAGAGAAGAAGGCAGACGGCGTCAACTTCTACCTCACGCCCGGCAACATCGGCAGCGCCAACGAGCTGGACAACTGCTACTACTACGTGCGCCTCTTCGTGCCGCAGAGCAATATGGACGGCAGCGAACTCGACGTGCAGGGCAATAAGAAGTACGAACTTACCTTCGTCGACAACGTAACGGACGTGAACAATCCGCAGACCTTCAGCATCAGCAACGACGCACCGGCTTCGGCTACGGGCACTATCTCGGTGCTCTACAACGGCGACGCTGAGGGCGTCTACACTATCTATCTTTCTGCAAAGGCTGGCGTAACGACATTGGCAGGCATGGCTGACGCCGACATTGTGGTCACTATGCCCGACGCTTTCGCTAACGACAACTCGCTGCATGGCTTCTCTGGCGACGAGACAAACGCTAAGATTTCCATCAAGTACGCAGGCGACACCTACTCGCAGGCTACCGTCAACGGTAAAAATTCTATCGCTCTCGGCGGCAACGCCAAGCTCACGTTCGCCGACGGCAAGGCTGATGTCGACTTCACGGTGTTCAGCATCAAGAAGTACAATGGTGCGCTGAAGGGCCACTACGAAGGCAATGTTACACGTCTCTAACACTTAAGCAGAAACAGATTATGAAAAAGACAATATTATCAGTATTTGCGCTCGTCGTAGCTTTCGTTGCTACAGCCGACGCACAGCAGAAGGTATTTCTCAATAAAGGCAGCAGAACGGTTGACGCTGTAGTGCTCGGCGCCGACGACTACATCTCTTTCGGACGCCCCGAGGGTGTGCCCAATCAGCTCAAGGCTGAGGTGAGCGACCTCAAGGCAGGAAAGAACTACGTGAAGTACATCGTAACCACAAAGACCGACGACCAGCCGTTCTATCAGATGTGCGTAAGCGAGTCGTATCTCAAGTTCTTCATCTTGCAGTACTTCGGCGGCGCATCGCTCTCGGAGATGACCGAGGCAGAACTCAAGCAGGTGTTCTCTACGCTCATGATGTCGGGCAGCTACGACTACGCAGGTGTGGGGCAGTCAGAGCGTTACGCTTGTCGATGGCGAGAAGCCGGAGGGCGGCACAACGCAGTTTATCGCTGCCGGCGAGAAACATTACGTCGTAGTGTGCGACCTCGTTGAGGCTGACGGCAAGTACACGCTCTCAACGCTTACGACGTAGAGACTCCGTCTATGGCATGGGCAGACTTCATGGCTACTACCGACAAGGCTGAGGATGTAACAGAGGTGGTGAAGCAGTTTAACGTTAAGTTCACGTTCAAGAAGTCGTTCTCCGACGCTGAACGCGGTTGGTACGTAGCTGTCCTCGCCGTAACCGACGAATACGGCACAACCGTTTCTCGCAGTACATTCCACTCGTACATCACAGACGCCGAGTTTGGAACGCTCTCGAAGACATTCCCCGTGGAGTAGGGTTTGAGACTTTGATATAAAGATTTTGATATATAAAAAGGAGGTTATGGCAAATTTGCCATAACCTCCTTTTGTTAGTATGCTTTTTGCTATTATGCCTACGGCAGGAATGCCGTAGGCTCCTATGTTACTTCACGACAATCTTCTTGCCAGCCACTACATACACGCCCTTGGTGAGGCTCACGAAGCGGTTGCCCTGCACAAGTCCTGAGAAGACGCGTGTGCCGCTGATGCTGTATACGTCTGCCTTCTGTGCCTCTGGCGAAACCAGAAGCAAGCCGCCCTGCTGTGCGTATACATCGAGCGCAGAGCCGCTTGTCTTTACGTCCTTCACGGCTGATGTGATGTCGCCCTCGCCATCCTTCTGGTAGAGACGAACATAGTCGAAGAGTGTCTCGTACTCGAAGTTAACATCGCAGTTCTTAGCCCAAGAACCGTTGCCTACGCTCTGGTTAAGTATCAGATAGAATGGCTTGTCGTACGGCCACTGACCCCTCTCAAGCAGAAACGACTGCTTAGTCTTTGCATAAGAGAACGCCTTTGTGCCGTCAACATACCAAGTAAGCAGCGTCGGAGTCCAGTCGAGAGTTATCACGTGATAGTCGGCTGCGTTGGTATGTGTGCTTCCAGAGTTGGGCAGAGCCAGATGCAAATCGTGTGTGCAGTGAGTATGCACCGTATGATATGTCTTGTTCTCGGTGTCAATCTGCTCCCAGATATCAATCTCGCCTGCGTTAGGCCAACCTGCAGAGTTGTCCTGCGGCATAAGCCAGAACGCTGGGAAGTTGCCGACGTGAGGAGTTGTGCGCAAGCGACCCTCTACACGTCCGTATGTGAAGTACATCTTGTCAGAGCTTTCGATAGCGCCGCTGATCATCTCCACGTCGCCCTCCTCAGCAATAGTGTTCTTGATGCATCGAGTGACGAGCTTTCCGTCGCGTATGAACGCCGTCTTCTGCTGACCCTCGGCAGTCTGCGAGGTGAATCGCTTCCATGTGGGGCTTTCGCGTGTACTGTTGTGCCATACGCCGGCGTCGGGCAGCGAGTAGTCTTTGCCGTCGAACTCGTCGGCGAAGCGAAGTTTGTACTCCTCTGTGCCGTCTGCCTCGAACTTAGCCGACACGCGCACGTCGCCGTTCACCTTGTCGGCGTCTATCGTGAAGCCTTCGCCGGCTTTGGCGTCGCTGACTTCGTACTCATCCCACTGGCGGTTGCCGTTGACGAACTGCTCTCCGTCCAGGTTGTGACCGTGGCGCACAGCGATGCTCTTTACGTTGTAGCCTGCTGCAGGAGCGAGCGGCATAAGGCTGAGCTGTGAACCGAACTCTACGGTTTCGCCCACGCCGCTGTTGCCGTTTCCTACGATATGACCGCCGCGTGCGTCGATGTCGAGACTGCCCTTATCGTTGTGGATGTTCAGCAGGAAGTCGACGATGTAGCCGTTGTAGTTGTCAATGTGCAAAGCGTCAGACATGCTATAGTCGCCAGCAGGGTCGATGTTGTTCTTGTCTATCTTCAGACGAGCGCGATAAACACCGGTAGGCAAGTCGTCGGGGATAGTAAACGACGGCATTGCGGTTGTTGCGCCCGCTGCTTCGCCGTTGCTGTTCTTGCCTTTGTATGAAGAGAAGCTCACAATCTCGCTGCCAACAACCGGCTTTCCGGTTTCGTCGAGCGGCGTTGTGAACGCTGTATCCTGATTGTAGTCGATGTAGAGGTACGCGCCAAGTTCGGTGTTGCCCGTGAACGTGATGCCCGGTGTGAGCACATCGCCCGGTTTAGCGTTCACTTCCTTCGTGAGAGCGTCGCGATAAACGGTGGTTCCGGTGGGAACGGCGATAGCCGACTTCTTTCCAGCCTTGTTTGTTACGAATATCTCCGAGAGGTTGTTAGCGGTAGGGTCTGCCTGATTCAGATCCTTCTCGAAGTTGAGCGCGTAGTTGTCGCCCGAAGTGGTGCCTTCGGCTGCGAAGTTCACGGTTATTTCAACGTCGCCGTCAATGTAGCGTGCAGGTATAGTTATCTTGTCGCCCTTTGCGGTGTAAGCCATGATAGTATTCTCCTGCCACTGGCGTAGTCCGTCGACAACAGCTTCGCCGTCCAGGCAGTATCCGTGTTTGATGCTGAGCGAACTGAAGTCGTAACCGTCCTTCATGACGACAGCGATAGTGAGGTCTTTTCCGAACTCCACGTCCTGATTGTTCAGTTCTGCGCTGTAGTCGGCGAGCGACAGAGTGCCCTTCTTATAGTCAGCACCCTTCACCGTAACGTGTGCCGTCTCGCCATGCACGTTGATGCGTGTGTCTACAATCACGCCACCGTTCTTCTTGATGTCGTTTCCGCTAAGCATGTTTCCGCCCGGGTCAACGCAGTCCCAGTCTACCTTGTAGCGCATGCGGTAGATGCCTGGCTTAACATCCGACGGGATAGTGAACGACGGCGGATTAATGCTCGGTTCGCCGCTTACGGTAGCGCCCTTGCTGTCCTTATTCTTATACATAGAATAAGTCATGAGGTCTTTCATGGCGTTCACGCCGTTGTCGTCGTAGTCAACGTCGTAATTGCCGTCTTTTCCGAAGTCGATGTATGCGTATCCGCACATCCACGTACCGCTCCAGTCGAAGCCAGCCGTCACTGTTTCGCCGATTTTAGCGCGCAGACAGTCGTCAAGACGCTTTATATACATGCGTTTCTCTTTCTTCTGGTTCACCTGAACCGTCTGTGTGCCGTAGCTGCTTGTGAGCTGCACAGCATTAGTGTGGCGTAAGAGGTGGCTCGAAGCCTCGTTCTCGTCGAAGTTAACGGGATAGGTGCTTTGCGCAAGCACCATAGCAGGCGTCATCGCTGTTGCCATGATGAACGTAGCGATGGCTGTGCGTAAATGGTTTGTCATAATAGATAGATGGTTTTAGATTTAAAAGGGGATAGCAGTCTCGAAGACTGCTATCCACAATATGTGAGTAATGTTAGTTTACTTTACGAGCACCTTCTCGCCGTTCACAACATAAACGCCCTTGTGAGCGCAGATTGTGCGAGCTCCTTCTACTGTGCCGTTGAAGAGAGTGCTGCCCTGAACGTTAGCAATCTCTACGTGTGTAGCAACTGCGGCGTTGAGCGTGATTTCGCCTTTGCCAGCCTTCACTGCGAACGCCTTAACTGTAGCGTCGTTAACGCTTGTAGGGTCGCTCTTGAAGTAAGGCACGAGGCGGATATTGCCGTCCACGCAGTCAGCCGGGATAGTGTACTCGCCGTTAACGAACTGCGAGGCCTGCACGGTGTACTCCTTCCACTGCGGGTTCTCGTTCTTTGTGCTTGCACCCTCGAGGTTGTAGCCGTGGCGAATCTTAACGTAGTCGAGCAGGAAGCCCTCAGCCGGCTGAGCCTTAATCTTGAATGACTGACCGAACGGAGTGGTCTGGCCAGTCACCGGCTTGCCGTTAGCAAGAAGAATCTCGCCGTTCAAGCCGCCGCCGTTCTCCTCTGTAGCGCGATAAACGTCTACGTTGTCGTTGTGGATGTTCACGAGAACGTCAATCAGCGCGCCACCGTTGTTTGTGATGAGGTTGCCTGTTGCGGTGCTGCCGCCTGGGTCTACGTTGTCCCAGTCCACCTTGTAGCGCATACGATAGATGCCCGGCTTCATGTCGTCGTCAATCTTGAACGAAGGAAGACCAACACCGCAGTTGCTGCTTGCTCTGCTGCCTGCACTATTCTTGTCCTTGTAGTAAGAGTAAGAAACGAGGTCGCGTGCATTTGTTACGTCGGTGTTGGTATAATCAACGTCAAACTTACCGTTGTCGTCCTTGTCGAGGTAAGCATATCCGTGCATCCATTCGCCTTTCCAGTCAATAGTCGGAGTGACGGTCTCGCCTGGCTTTGCAAGGAAGATGTTCGCGGTCTTGTTGAAGTAGAGCTTCTTGTCTGTGTTCTGGTTGATAGCTACAGACTGTGAACCGAGCTTAACATTCTTTACATAGCGCGCGTCACCACGTGTGTGAGCTGTTGATTCCTCGTAGTTGATTGGGTAAACCGACTTAGAGAAGAACGGGTTTGCCTTGGTGCTAAGGATGATGTCGTCGATGAACACGGCGAAGTCGCTCATCTGGTTGTGCGGCGACTGGCGGTCTACCACTACGAGAAGGCTCTTGATGTTGATGCCGTCAGCGCCCATGATTGGGAACACCACGTCCTGCCATGCGCCTGCAACAACCTTGCTTGTAGGCACGCTCCAGAACTGCTCTGTAGTAGCGGGCTGCCAAGGGCGGTCTTCGCGGTTGCCGAGTCCGATGAGCATCACCGGAGCGTCCTGCGTAGAGTAGAACTTAACGTGTACGTACTGGGTCTCGCGCTTCAGAGCGAGCGGCTCCTTCAGCTCTACGAGAGCGCCGAAGGTGTTGCTGCCGTAGCGCGAGCGCTGCACGCCGAGAATCTTAGCCGACTCGTTCGGAGCGTAGCCCAGCGCGTCGTCCACTGCGTTAAGGTCGTTGTCTACAACCTGCACATTGCCCGTGAGCTTGTTGAGGTTGAAGGGTGAGGTAGGGCATGTGTCGTATGCACGTACGCTCACGTAGCTCTCCGAAGTCTCGAAGTCGCAGAGAGTCTTATCCTGCTGTGCCATAGCTGCGATAGGGAAGAACAGACCGGCAAGGCACATATATTTCTTTACGTTCATTGTTTTCTTTGTTTTTTAGTTGATGGAGTAAGGGGTTTGTTTAGAACACTTCTACGGTGTGGAGCAGTGGGCAAGCCTTAGCGTTCTCGATAGTGATGCGTACAGACTTAGCCTTGAAGCCGCTTGCAGAGTAGTTGGTTGTAGAGCCGTTGAGCGGGATGATGCGCTTGTAGCCTACGGTAGTCATTGTCTGACCGTTGCCGCGCTCGGTGTATGTTACGCCGTCCTCGCTGGTCTCGATCTTGAACTTCTTCACGCGCTGTCCGAGCTTGATGTACTCCATGAGCGATACGTAGCGCACGGTCTGCGGTGTGTCCCAGCTAAGCTCGATAACGGCAGAAGTCTTTCCGTCGGGAGCAGCCCAATATGTGTCCTTGTTGCCGTCGGTAAGATTCTTTGCTTCGTAGTTGCCCTTGCCCATAGCCTCGCGAGTGCAGTCGGTTGTTACCTTAGCAGTCTTTGCAAGGTCTGTGCCGAGACGCTGGTCGAGCAGCTTGCCGAGGTCCTCCATGATGGTTACGAGGCTCTCGTCGATACGACCTGCGCGGTTCGGCGGCAGGTTCAGAAGGAATGTAGCGTTGCGGCCTACGGTCTCAAGATACATCTTGAAGAGAGTCTCAGCCGACTTCGGCTGGTTGTATCTGCTCGAATCCCAGAACCATCCCTTTGTCGACTTGGCGTCGCTCTCGCCGGCAGCCCACTGCCATGCGTTCTCGTCGCCCGACTCAGCGTCGCCCATCGACCAGCAAGTCTGTCCTGAGTAGCCTTCCTCGTTACCAATCCAGCGTGCTTCGCCGCCAACACCCCACATGATAACGTTCGGCAGGAGGTTGTGGATAGAGTCGCGCAGGTTAGGAATGTCGTAGTATGTCTGTGCGTTGTCGATAGTGCGCTTCTGCGAAGAAGTGTAGCTGCCGTATCCGCCAGCGTGGTCGCCACCGGTAGCGCCGTCGAACCACATCTCGAACTGGTCGTTGCCGTACTTAGCAAGCTCTACGCACTGCGGCAGGAACACCTTCTTGGCATACTCGTCTGTGTATTTGCCGTTGCTGTCCTTCTTGCCCCAGTATGGGCTTGACATATCCCACGGAGAGATGTAGAAACCGTACTTCATGTTGAACTCGCGTGCTGCGTCGGCGAACTCCTTCGGTATGTCCACGTCCTTGCCGTAGTCCGTAGAGTTGCGTGTGCAGTGTTCTGTCGTAGCTGTAGGCCAGAGGCAGAAGCCGTCGTGGTGCTTCACCACAGCGATGCCGCCCTTCATGTGCGCCTTCTTAGCCACTTCGAGCCACTGTCTTGGGTCGGGCTTCTGTGTAGGTGCGAATACAGTCTCGCGCTCCATACCCGAACCCCACTCCTGGTCGGTATATGTGTTCATGCCGTAGTGGAAGAAAGCGTAGAATTCGGTTTCGTTCCACTTGAGCTGACGCTCGCTTGGTATTGGGTAGACTGGAGCCGGTGTGTTGTCAGGATTGCTTACGCTCTCCTCAACCAGCTTGAAGTTGTTCTGTGCTGACAATGCGCCAGACGCTGCAACTGTTAAGCACAGTGCAGAGAACAAAGTATAGATTTTCTTCATATTTTTTTGATTTGTTTAGAAATAACAATTTGGTTCTTAGGTCGTTCTTAGGTGTAAAGTTACGAATAATAATTCGGATATTATTAGTAGCATGTGTTAAATTTGCGACGTAACTGTTCTTTTTTTTCGACCGGCGGCGTTCGGTGTCCAATCGGATTGCGTTCGCCGTCC
>OGXY01002196.1_pt1 | contig 11689 bp, 9 predicted proteins | sample 1576411 | NCBI WGS metagenome assembly OGXY01 (sample SAMEA3541498, study PRJEB24748) | human gut metagenome | biome: human gut; feature: human-associated habitat; material: faeces | place: China | collected 2012 | reverse complement strand
GCAAGACTGAAATTAATGCCGTCCGTACCCTGGCTTTCGCCGTCACAGATATCTGTTACATAATATCTTGCACCGAATCCGCCGGCTTGTGCAACACCTTTTCGTACTTCTTCTACTAAAATGTTTAAATGACCGCTTCCCGGATGACTGTCACCATACGTACTTTCTATAAATATCTGTGGTTTTGATAAATCTTCACGCTTCCAGCCTGTTCCGATTCTTAACGGATCCAGCTCCGGTGCAAGTTTTCTCATTTCCTGACTTTTTAATTCCATAATACTCTCCATTTCTCAGACGATTTTTCATCTGCTATCACCAAATTTTACTTAATATATTTATACAAAGAATGAAATCAACAGTGCTACTAAAAATCCTGTTCCGCCAACGAGTGTTTCCATAATGGTCCATGTCTTTAATGTCGTTTTTTCATCGAGTCCGACTAATGAACGTACCAGCCAGAAACCGGAATCGTTAAAGTGTGAGCAGACGGTTGCGCCACCGGCTACTGCCGCAGTAATGCAGGCAAGGTAAAGCGGTGAAAGTGTTGCAACTTCCGGCATTGCAGCAATAATACCTGCTGCCATCGTCATCGCTACGGTTGAAGAACCTACACAGATTCGCACCAGTGCAGCAACGATAAATGCTACAACTACTAACGGAAGTGCGGCTGATGAAACGGCATTTCCGATAACATCGCCTAGTCCTGAATACTGAAGCATATATCTTAATACACCGCCGCAGGCTGTTACTAAAAGAATCAGACCTGTCGGCTCTAAAGATTTTGTGAGTATCTTTTCAAGTTCTGCCAGTGTGTAACCGTGTCTTGTTCCAAGGAAATACATCGCAACCAGTGTTGCAATCAGCAGTGCCACAAACGGCTCGCCTAAAAATCCCAGAATGCCTGCCACGGGTGTCAAAAATCCCACTACACCTGCAAGAGAATCTAAAATAATCAGTACCAGCGGAATCAGAATAATGGTTACAACCAGTCCAAAGCTCGGAAGCTTTGATTCATCAATATCTTCCTGCTGCTGAATGTGCTCCGGTACTTCAACCATGTATTTCTTTCCACAGATAGACCCCCATACCGGCCCGGCTACAATCATTGCTACCGTACCACAGGCAATACCGATAAGGATAACCCAGCCAAGGTCAACGCCCAACATCGTTGCAACCAGTACAGGTCCCGGTGTCGGTGGAATAAATGCATGTCCTACGGCAAGTCCTGCCAGTAACGGAATAACATAATAAAGTGTGGAACGTTTTGTTCTTTTTGCCAGCGAAAATGCCAGTGGAATCAGAATAATCAGTCCTGCATCAAAGAATACCGGCATTGCAATAACCAGTCCTGTAATACCCAGCGCCCATGCCGCTTTTTTATCGCCGAACCTGTTGACCATTGTAACGGCAAGTGTCTGTGCGCCGCCCGATGTTTCAAGAATTGCACCGAACATGCTTCCTAAACCTACTAACAGGGCTATCCCCTTTAACGTGTTACCGATACCGTCATTGACTGCCGTAACAATCTGTGAAAACGGCATTCCTGCAATCAGACCGATTGTAATTGCGCCAATCAGAATTGACAGCATTGCATGAATCTTAAATTTGATAATGAGAACGAGCAGTAAAATCATTCCCACTACCGCCGCGAGAATCAATCTTGTTGTTTGGTCCATAATACCCTCCATTTCCGCGGAAGCCGTATTCCGTAAAACATCATACCTTTTCCGCCTGTTTGAAACTTTCATTTTAATTTGTAATGCATTGCGTTGTGTAAAACAACGAATAACATTCATAAGACGTCTGATGTATTTGTTGATTTTATTCTATATTTTGTTTGAATAAATGTCAATACATCTGATGTGTTTATTTTATTTTCGTTTTTTGCACTAAAAAAAGACGGATTAACCGTTGTAATCCGTCTTTTTTTTGTGCTTTTTGCACAACTATTCATTTTATAATTCCATATTTTAACATTGCCTGCAAAAATTGTCTGATGTATTTTACAAATTTTCCCTCTCGTTTTCCCTGCTGTTTACCAACCGATTTATTGTTTTTATTATTCTTTATTATCGTCTGTTTTATTGCCTGCTTTGCGCTCCTGCATCATTTTCACCAACATCTGCCGGTTATAGGTCAGGTGCATAATCATGGCACATTTTGCGCCAACTGAATCGCCCTGCACAATTGCTTCCGTAACCGCCCTGTGTGTCTGGATTGTTTCTTCCATCAGCTTGTGATAGGTCAAATTGACGAATGTAATAATCGCCGTGTGAATTGTCGGCATCAGTGACTCTACCACACTGTTACCACTTGCCTTTGCAATCGCCGCATGAAATGCCTGATCTTTTTTTGTATGATTTTTTCCGGCACGATAGAAATTCTCCACCTCATCACACAGCCGCACAATTTCTTCTTTATCCTGCTCTGTCGCTTTCTGGGCGGCGAGCGCAGCAATCTCCGGTTCCAGCATTAAGCGGACTTCAAACAGCTCCAGTGCCAGCTTATACTTATCTTCATATTTAGAAAAACCCAGTGGATCATTTTCCAGTGTATCTGTTCCGATAACATACGTTCCCGAACCCTGCCGCACCTCTAAAATGCCCTTGGATACCAGACTTTTTACTGTTTCACGGATTGTGCTTCTCCCTACACCGTACATTTCTGCCAGTTCATATTCATTCGGGATTTTTTCCCCAATCGGAACCGGCTTATTTAAAATATCGTCCATTAATGCATCTTCTACCTGTGAAGCCAGCAGTTTTTTATTCATTTTATCAAATCCGTTCATCGTATAACCTGTCCTTTTATTTCTTTTTGCAATATCTATGTCTGTTTTCTGATATTGGATTTCATATATCCGCTTTCTGATATCAGATTTTTCATATCCGCTTTATCCGCTTATTTATAAGCATACAACCGGCTGCAAATCCATGTCAATATTAGGAGTCCAAAAAAGCAGTACAGTTATTATCCATGGGTGAATCCATCAGATTGTCCCCACTACCTGCCCAATCCGTTCTCTCATATCCAGAAATACTTCCGCAATGTCAGGGTCAAAGTCCTGTCCGCTGCCCTTTTCAATAATCTCAAAGCACTGTTCTAACGGCATCGCATCCCTGTAACATCTTTTGGCTGAAACCGCATCAAATACATCTGCTACCGACATAATCCTTGCACATAACGGAATATCCTCTCCGTCCAGCCCCTGCGGATACCCTTTTCCATTCCATTTTTCATGATGATACCTTGCAACCTCATATGCCATTTTTTCATATTCACCGTCACCGATATGTCCAAACGTTTCTTTTATGATTTCTCCGCCTTTTTCCGCATGCGTTCTCATAATGGCAAATTCTTCATCTGTGAGCCTGCCCGGTTTTTGTAAAATAGCATCCGGTATGGCAATCTTTCCAACATCGTGCATTGGCGCGGCTATGGTAAGATTTTCTATGTAATCCTGTGTCAGCTGTTCTTTATACATTCCCCTTTTCTGCAGTTCTTCTGCCAGAAGCTTTACATATGTCGTTGTTCTGCGGATATGCCCTCCTGTACTGCCATCCCTGTTTTCCACCAATGTTGCAAAGCCCATGACCATTTCACGGTTGTGCGCCTGCAGCTTTGTAAACAGCGGATTTTCAACATTCAGATAAGAACCAATAATGACAAATGTCGGCACCAGACAGGATATGAGCGATTCAGGATAAATCATCTGATAAATCGTCACCACATTTGCCGCCGCAATACAGGTCGTCAGCGTAATCAGCTTATGATGTCCCATATTTCTCCAGCCTTTTACCAGAAGAATGACCGTTCCCAGCATATAAACAGCGACCATAATAAAACAGGTATACGCAGAAATTCCCATGGAATAATTGGTAATTCTGCCGGAACGGTACTCCAGCTGTGGCATAAACAGAATCACTACTGCAATGCATATTGCCAGCGGCAGTATGATTAATGTCTTTATTTTTCTGCTTTTTGGCACTCCTCTTGTTATATCGTACATATATAAAAATATTACAAATGACAATGTATCCAGTCCGCACAAAAAGCAGGCATGAAGCACAGCATTGATAAGCCCAGGCACTTTATCAAGATAATTTACGGTATATGCCGTTGCCCCGTCAAATACAATGCTTAGGATTCCCGTAATCAAAAGCAGTTCAAATACCGGCTCTTTCTGCTTTACTTTATATTCATACTTCTCACGGATATAAATAAATGCCACGTAAAGCACGATCAGCATACATCCGATTTGTAACTTAAAATACTGCATCTGTTCTACCTCCTTATTATGGAATCTGCATTCTGTTCCATTACATTTTCCCCAAAATAATCCTCTGCGATTTTTTCAAGCTGTCCCGCAATCTGTGTAAACGGCTGATTCAAATCCAGTGTGCGCACCCAGATAATATTACCGCCCATTACGTACCGGCTCCCCGGTATTATTTCCTCCTGTGTCTTTGCATATAAAATCATTCCCGCCACCGTTCCTGTATTTTCTTTGTCAAGATTTTTTACATATGCAAACATCTGATACAGGTGATCTGAGCGGATTTTTTCTATATCATACACCGTCTGCATCGTATGGGCATAATATTTTGCATCGATAATCAAGGTCTTTTCCCCTGATTTTAATGTAATATCCGTATTCATATTTGGAAGATGTGCTGTCACACCGTCATCAACATTCCACGGAATCACATCAGGATTCGCCCGGTATTCCGGGTGATGGTACCGGTAATATTCCAAAATGAATTTTTCATACAAACGGTACATCGCCTGTTCATCCAAAAATTCCGCCAGCTTTACCTCTCCTTTTTCCGTTGAAAGGAGCAGTCCGTCTGCTACCAGATAACAGATATTTATTAACATTCTGTAATTCTGGTTATTCCGCTGATACCACAGTTTTTCCCAACGGACATGCTTTATAGAAATGGTATCCACATTTTCAAATAACAGCAGATTCTTTTTTAACAGTGCCTTTCTCTGCGGCTTTACATTTCCATGGTGAAGCAGTATGAGCATGGTTGTTTTTAAAATCTGATTAAGCAGGTTATTTTCCGAGAGTTCATCATACTCACAGAACAGCTTCTGCCGCTGGCGTATCCGGTTTTTCATCGTTTCCTGTAGCTTTAACTTTCCCCGGAGTGCCGTCCGTTCCTCTGTTTGCAAAATATACTCTTTGTATAATCCCTGCTTTAGCTGATACGCCACGCCCTTTCCCAGAATTGCGGCAAACAGGTCGTGGATATTTTCAAATTTCTCCGCCGCTACCGTGTCAAAATCAGACCGCCGAAGAGTCTGGAACGCATAAGTCAGCATATAATAAATGTTTTTGATTAAAATGCCCTTATCATTCGTCATTGAATACCCCTCTTAACACATTCTGCCATTTCTGAATTTTAGACGGCTCATCAAACCAGTATTCTTCAAGCATTGGTAAAATGTCATACTCCACCACCAACTGCATCCATACCTGACTGCACTCCTCCTGTCCGCAGAAATAGCTGTGTCCGATACAAAAGCCTGCCCCCAGTGACGCATCTTTTGTAATCTCGCGGTTTAACTCCTGTATCTTTTCAATCAATGCCGTAAAAGTGTCGTTGTCAAGCTTTTTCATATATGCCTGAAAGCCCTCCGTCTGAAAACCCGGCTCCATCGCAAAAAAGCTGAATCTTCTCCTGAGTGCATAATCAATCAGTGCCAGGCTGCGGTCCGCCGTATTCATCATACCTATAATATAAATGTTTTTCGGCACAGAAAACGGCTTGCCGCTGTATGCCAGTGTCAGCTTTTTCCCTCTGTAATCCTTTTCAATCAGCATGAGCAGTTCCCCGAAAATCTTACTCATATTGCCACGGTTAATTTCATCAATAATGAAAAAGTACGGTTTTTCCGGATTATTTGCCGCCTTCTGACAAAATTTATAAAAAATGCCTGTCTGCAGTTCATACCCCTGTCCTGACGGCTTATAGCCCATAATAAAATCTTCATAGGAATAATTCTGATGAAACTGTATCAGTTCCACTCTTGAATCGTCTTTTTCACCCATGACCGAATATGCCAGTCTTTTCGCCGCAAATGTTTTTCCGACCCCCGGTGCACCCTGCAGAATAATATTCTTTTTGTTATACAGCAGTCCTTTTAAAGCATCATATTTTTCCGATGTCATATAAACCTCTGACAAAAATTCGTCCTTGGTATATGGTGTGAATTTTTCACCGACGGCAATCGGATTTTTCTGATTCTCCTCACGGATTATATCCATAATAAAATGGTATTCTCCCTTTGTCAGCTTAAATAAGCTTCCCTGCGGATTCATAAAATATTCCATTTTTTCAAGCTGCGGTGCTTCTTTCAACACTGCATAATCAATCGGTGCCGTCAGTTCTTGCGTTTTTTCAAAATACAGATTTTCGCCATCATTGCATTTTGTAATCCTGCACAGTGCAACGATTTTTTTGACCGGATACGACTCATATCCGATAATAACATCGCCCTCCTTTGCCGCCAGAAAATTTTGAAAAATTCTTCTCTTATTGCCGTTCTCGTTGTACATGGTGTAATTTTGTTCTTCACCCACATCAATGTCCGCAAAGCTCCAGATTTTCGGATTGGCATTGAGCCACCAGTAGTTGGTACCGTTTGTATCCATATCGGAGCGTTCCGCATATAACTGCGTGTCTGAAAAATCCACATTTCTAAGTGCTGCCTTTAATTCATCACGCAGTTTCCAGACAAAGACACCGTCCTCGCTGTTTTCCGCATTTCTTCCGACAAAAAGGATTGGCCAGTACCGCTTTGTCCCGTCTTTTTCCTTTTGTTCTGTATCCAGATTCAGATACTCTGACACTCTTTTTGCCAGTGCCGTTGCCCCGCTGTTATAAAAATTGGCTGTTTCCCCGTATTGAACCGCAAGCTGCTTACACGTTGCCATGCCGCCGTAATCCAAAAAACGGTATAAAATTTCCCAGCTCGTCTGATTAAAAATTTTCTCATTTTCAAACAATTCTTCCCATTTTTCTGCTGATATCCCCGGATTATAATCTGTACCAATCCATTTTTCCTGTGCCTGCTTTTCCTTTCTGGAAAGCCTGCCTGCTATATAGTATAAAACATCTGCGGCAATCATTCTGTAACTTTTGTCCGGGCAGCACTCTGTATCAAGCTTCGCTTCATACATCGCCGTCAGTTCCGTATCCTGTATTACAGCCCTTTGAATCTCATCAATCATTTTAGTATTTTCTTTGATGTTTTCCTCGGTATGTCCTTTTACCGGCTTATACGGATTTTCAAGATATTCTGCCGCCGCCTTACTGACACTGTATTTATACATTTCATATTTTTGCGGGTATTTAAGCCACAGATATGCCGTAATTGCCATAGGACGCTGATAGTGCACATATCCCGGCGATAAACGTTCACAAAGTTCCTGAGCATCGGACTGGAACCGCAAAATGCGTCCTGTCACTTCCTTGGATTCATCATAAAGGCGCAGAAACATCGCCCTGACCGTTTCCGCTTCTTTCCCTGCGTACTGTAGTATCATTTTTTTCGGAAAATTATTCATTGATGCCAGCAGATTCGCCGTTTTTTCCAGTGATTTTGCAAGCATTGCCGCAAAATCCCCTGCATCGATATCCCAGTTATCCTGAAAGCATTTTACTGCCTGCCACTTATATTTTTCGTCCTCCCACTCACTATCAAAATCCTTTTTATATTCCTCAAGCGCCGCGGACAGCTTTTGTCTGTTTATCATATGAACCCCCAATTCTAAGCCGGCTTATTGCCAAATTACAAGATTTTCTATACTTATCATATCACAATTTCCGCGCCTTGTCCCTTGTGGAAAACATTTATTCGCATGTTTAAAAAGAATTTATTTTAAATTATTGAAAATTCCCATATAAAAAATATACCCATTCACAGATTATATGAACTCTGTGAATGGGTATATTTTACATAAACACTATTTTACATAACCTAACAATCCTGGAAGCCATAACGAAATCGCTGGTATATAAGTTACAAGTAAAAGGACAATAAATATTGCCGCAAAATACAGTTTTAATGCATTCCCTTCCTTTGTTACGGCTCTATATAATTCCAGAGCCTTATCATTATTATCCAGTGTATCCGTCAGCATATTCATTCCTTTGATGGATAGCAATATTTCCAGTACAAGTGCAGCTGCAATCACAGCACTGCTTATTGTGTATACATACTGTATTTTTCTTTTTAACGACATATTTACTCCTGATTTTTTTCAATTTTCTCAATGATATCCATATAATCTGAACAATATTTATCATATATCGGCTGTAAACTTTCTCTTAACTTCTACCTTTCTTCTTCACTGACTTCAATTACGGTGATATCTTTATCTTCAATGGTCTTTACAGCTTCCTCCTCGGTATTTTTCCAGATATCTCTTTCATAAACAGCTGATTCTTTAGCACACTCTGATATTATCCTTCTATCTTCCTCTGCCAGCTTATTCCATGTATACTCCGATACAATCTGTACCTCCGGAATTCTTGTATGTTCATCAAGTATACAGTATTTTGCCTGTTCATAATATTTGGAATATATATACGATACAAGACTATTTTCTGCGCCATCTATTTTACCTGTCTGAAGTCCCTTATAAACTTCTGAATAGGTCATTTTTACCGGATTCGCTCCAAATAATTCTACCGTTTCAGACATAAGTTCTGATTCCTGTACTCTTAGGTTGAAACCATACAAATCCTGTATTGCTGTAACAGGTTTTACAGAATAAAAGCTTCTGGCTCCTGCATCATACCAGGATAATGTCTTTACACCAAGATTACTTTCTTCAATTGCATCTATAAACTGCCTGCCGTCCTCTCCATTTAATACAGCCCACATTTCCTGTGCATTTGAATATAAAAATGGCATCTGGATTACTTTTAATTCAGGAACATCGTCAAATATTGAAGATATAGACACTCTCGAAAAATCAATTCCTCCAAACTTTAGCTGTTTAATAACTGACTTTTCGTCCCCCAGTTCTCCATTGCATTTTACAACAATCTTAATTCTTCCGTTCGTTCTTTCATTAACAAGGCGTGCAAATCCGTAAGCACCCTTTGTCGTCGGATAATCCTCAACCTGATTTTCCGCATAAACAAGCATAATCTCAGGTGCTGCGATCGAATTGTGTCCTTTATAATGATTTATTAGTAATAATATAATTGATAAGATTAAAATTATTACAGCCGATGTAATTACCTTTTTTCTCATAATAACACCATAAAGTTAATATTCTTTAAATTCAGGTATTTCGATTTACTGATTTTCAATAATCATTTTTCTACTGTCTTACGGCAGTTTTTATGATGAATGTGTTTATTTTAGTTTCCTGTAATATAGTTTGCATAGTATTCTCCTAAAATTGATATACATAACATATACAAAAGTCAATACATATATATAATATTTCTAGTATGAATTTTTATAATTTAAGATGTATCTTATATAAACAATAAATTTAAAGATTATTGTTATCGGTTTTAATTCATCTATTCCTTTATTATCTTTACTGGATTCGCAATTGCAAATCCTATCACAATTAACACAATTGTATTTATTGACAAAATTATAATATTCTCCAAATTACAATGTGTACCATTTAAAATTTTAAAAAGTACACCACTATACAAATATTTTCCGAGGAATTCATATTTCTCATTAAACATTCCCACAATAGGCATAAAAAATATAATTAAAGTTACCGGTAAACTCACCGCTCCTACACTTACCTGATTGTCTGATATAACTCCAATAATAAAACCAATCATCATAGACAATATAAAAGCAATCATATTGACTATAACAGCTTCAAAAGTATCACTGTTTTTTGTTGCTCCGGTCTGATCAAATATAACCATTCCAAATACCAGAAACATCATTACAATAACCATTATGCCTATAATATATTCAAATGCTCTGACGCCTGACATCATCAACATCTTAAAAGTTCCTTTTTCCTTTTCCTCTGCCACGATTGATGCTATTATCTGTATTGGAACCATGATAGAATGCATTAATACAAAAGCCGAACCGTCTCCCTTAAATTCTTCTATGCCTGCAAAAGTAATGAATAAATAAATTACAGGAAAAATAAACATAATAATAATCATTTTTTTATTTCTTAAAATATCCGTCTTTTCCTTATTAATCATTGCTCTTATGACTCTTAAACTATTTATCATTTATCTTTTCCCCCGTCAAATTAATAAATATATCCTCTAAACACGGTTCCTGCGAATGAATCGTTTCGATATCTCCGCTATGAATAAGATTTATTAACTCTGATTTTTGTTTTTCTAAATCCAGATAAATATCTTTTTCATTTTTTGTATGAATACACACGCTTCCACTTTTAAAGTACTTTCTTTTTATTGCTTCAGGTTCATTGCACTCTATAATCCCGCCTTTATTTAACAACGCAATTCTATTACACAGCTTATCCGCCTCATTCATATTATGTGTTGTGAGCAATACCGTTGTTCCCATGTGTCTTATTTCTTTTATTATCTTGTGAATCTCATCAGCAGTTACCGGATCAAGTCCACTTGTAGGTTCATCTAATACTAAAATAGCTGGCGAATGTATAATTGCCCTGGCAAGCAAAACTCTCTGCTTCATACCTGTAGAAAGCTTATTAACCGTCTTGTTAAGATGTTCCCCAAGTCCAACCTGTTTCAACACATCAACAGCATATGAATCGATAACATTATATATTCTGGCAAAAAGCAAAACATTTTCATAACACGTCAACCGTTCATATAATCCCAGACCATCCATCATAATTCCAAACTTCCGGTTAAATTCCCTGTTATGAACATCCGGCTTACACCCATCAACTAATATTTCTCCATTTTGAGAATCCAGTTGTCCCGTTATCAGCTTTATTAATGTTGTCTTTCCTGCCCCAGACGGCCCTAATATGCCAAATATTTCTTTATCTTTAATTTCCAGATTAATATTATTAAGAATACTATTACTATTCTTTCTATAATTAAATGTCACCCTATTAATACTTATCATTTTCCCTCACTATATATGACCGCGCATATAAATGGCAATCAAAACTCCTGTTAAAAATACTTCTATATAATATATTACTTTAAAAACTTTGTTTTCAAACAATTCAAGCATATGCTTTCCATCTGAATTATTAAACGGAATAAGGTTTATAAAAATCAGAATTACATTTACAAGAATGATATCTAATCCTATATATGACCTTTTTTCAAACAAGCAAACATATACCATTGATACAACTATCATTTTTATATTATACCTTATACCTGCTATATAGATCATTACTTTAATTTTTTTTGATTTTTCTTTAAAATCCTCCAAATATATCTTACTTCCTAAAGATCTATGCACTGCTAATAAAGAAATAGAATAAGCTTTTATTCCTAAAGATTGCGCAATAATAAAATGCCCTAATTCATGAATCATATTAGACATCAAGAAAATAACTAAAAAATATGCCCTTAATTTTATGGTATATCGACTTTGATAGTTGTATATTTCTCCATAATTGCTAAACATCGTTAATGCAATAACGAATATTAAAGATAATGTAATAATATCAATTATTTTTTTTATAAATACATAATTAATATTATATTTTTTATATCTA
>OGXY01002193.1_pt1 | contig 11692 bp, 7 predicted proteins | sample 1576411 | NCBI WGS metagenome assembly OGXY01 (sample SAMEA3541498, study PRJEB24748) | human gut metagenome | biome: human gut; feature: human-associated habitat; material: faeces | place: China | collected 2012 | reverse complement strand
TAGAGTTTGCATCTGATGTATTATCTGATAGAAAAGATAAGCTGATTAATCTGAAAGATAATGCTGGATATAGCCAGCTTGTGCTATTGGGAACATCTGCAGGTGGTGCAAGAGCAAAGGCGCTGATTGCATGGAATGAAGATACGGGAGAAATAAAAAGTGGACAGATTAATGCTGGTAATGGATTTGAATACTGGCTTATGAAGTTTGATGGAGTATCTAAAAATGGGGATCATAATCTGGAAGATTCAGTAGAATATACAAGAATAGAATACGGATATTATCTTATGGCAAAAGCAGCGGGGGTAATTATGAATGAATGTCGTCTGCTTGAAGATGCCGGATATGCACATTTTATAACTAAACGTTTCGATAGGAACAATAATAAAAAAATTCATATGCAGACATTAGGAGCAATTTCACATATAGATTACAATATTCCGGGATTATGCAGTTATGAACAGGCAGCATATTATATGAATAGACTAGGTATACCATATTCAGATGTGGAACAATTTTATAGAAGAATGGTTTTTAATGTTATTCTGATTAATCAGGATGATCATGTAAAAAATGTTTCTTTTCTGATGGATAAGAATGGTGTCTGGAGATTGTCACCAGCATATGATGTCACATTTGCATATGACAGCAGCAATATGTGGTTGAAAGCACATCAGATGCTTATAAATGGAAAAAGTTCAGATATAAGTTATGATGATTTGATAAAATGTGGAATAAACATGGGAGTAAGCAAGAGGAAATGTGATGCAATAATATCGTATATAGAAGATGTTGCAAAAAGATTTTCAGATTATATGGAAATGGCACCTGTCAGATTATGAATGCCATTATAATTAGCAATAATATTAGAAAAACAGGAGATTAATCATGGAAAAAACAAACGAGAAAAAAGATTTTTTACAGAAAACATGGGTGGTGTGCGCCCTTGCACTTGTGTGTACATTCCTTTGGGGAAGCGCATCGCCTTGTATCAAATTAGGATATGCGCTGTTTAAGATACCGTCAAGTGAAACATGGACACAGGTATTATTTGCAGGAACAAGATTTGTTTTTGCAGGAGTGCTTACAATCTTAATTGGAAGTATTCTTAACAGAAAAATGCTGCTTCCAACGAAATCAAGTGTACCAAGCATTGTAAAGCTTGCAATGTTCCAGACAATTCTGCAGTACATATTCTTCTATATCGGACTTGCACACAACAGCGGAGTAAAGGCGTCAATAATTAACGGTTCTAACACATTTTTCGTAATACTTGTATCGACAATTATATTCAGACAGGAAAAGCTGAATCTGAAGAAGATTATAGGCTGTGTGATTGGTTTTGCAGGTGTTATCGTAGTCAGCATGAATGGACAGAAAATCGACATGAACTTAAGCATTATGGGTGACGGAAGTCTGTTCTTATGTGCGTTGTCATATGCATTTTCATCATGTCTTATGAAGAACTATTCAAAGAAAGACAATCCGGTAATGTTGAGCGGTTATCAGTTCATATTCGGTGGAATAGTAATGATTATATTAGGACTTGTGATGGGCGGTAGAATTACACACGTGTCAGTATCAGCAATACTAATGTTATTCTATCTCGCATGCATATCAGCCGTAGCCTACTCAATATGGGGAATACTGTTAAAGCACAACCCGGTATCCAAAGTGGCAATCTTCGGATTCACCAACCCTGTATTCGGTGTACTTCTTTCAGCCTGGTGGCTTGGAGAAGGAAGCAGAGAGCTTGGAATAAATGCACTTATAGCGTTGGTATTAGTGTGCATAGGAATATGTATAGTTAATGTGAAGGGGAAGAAAGCAGAGTAGATAAAAAAGACCAGTTCGGGAAATATCTGAACTGGTCTTTTTCGTCACTACCTTAAAGCTTCTTTCACAGCTTCCGAAGCCTCATGCATGGAAGCTGCTTTCTCCTCATTAAGCTTGTCAATAGGAGCTTTAGATATAAGCTTGCCAAGATGTCCAATCTGAGCCTTAACATTCTTTTTCTTATCCTTCTCCCAGACCTTTTTATTGGCGGCAAGTGCGTTGTTAGCCTCGTTAAGAGTCCGTACAGCATCTTCCCTTATATCAATAAATCTCTGGTATGCTTCATCCTGCTTGCTGTAGACTTCGGCTTCCCAGCGGGCTTTTGCAATCTCTTCTTCGGTCATGTTAGAGCTTGAAGTAATAGTAATGCTCTGTTCCCTTCCGGTACCTAAGTCCTTTGCAGATACATTGACAATACCATTAACATCAATGTCAAATGTTACTTCAATCTGTGGGACTCCTGCCATCGCACGCTTAATACCGTTAAGACGGAAGTTGCCAAGCAGTTTATTGTCTCTTGTAAACTTTCGTTCACCCTGAAAAACCTTGATATCAACGGATGTCTGGAAATTGCCGGCAGTAGTAAATATCTGGCTGTGTCTTGTAGGAATGGTAGTGTTCCTTTCAATAAGCCTGCTTGCAATTCCACCCATAGTCTCAATAGAAAGAGACATTGGAGTTACATCCATAAGTATGATTTCAGAAGCAGCAGAACCGGCCTGAAGCTGGTTTCCAAGCTTGCCACCCTGAACGGCAGCACCAAGGGCTACACATTCATCAGGATTAAGATTTCTTGATGGCTCTTTTCCCATAAGCTGTCTTACTTTATCAGCAACAGCAGGGATTCTTGTAGAACCACCAACTAATAATACCTGACCAAGATCAGCGTTTGTAAGTCCTGCATCTTTCATGGCATTCTGAACCGGGATTGCAGTTCTCTCAACTAAGTCATGTGTTAATTCATCGAATTTAGCTCTTGTAAGAGTCATCTCAAAGTGCTTTGGTCCTTCAGCTGTAGCTGTGATGTAAGGAAGATTGATTTCTGTCTGAGTTGTGCTTGAAAGTTCCTTCTTAGCCTTCTCAGCTGCTTCCTTAAGTCTCTGAAGAGCCATTGTATCCTTAGAAAGGTCAACGCCTTCCTTAGCCTTGAAATCATTTAACATATACTGTGTAACAGCATTATCGAAATCATCACCACCAAGGTGTGTATCACCGTTTGTAGATAATACTTCGATGACTCCGTCACCAATCTCGATGATAGATACATCAAATGTACCACCACCAAGGTCATAAACCATAATCTTCTGCTCTTTCTCATTGTCAAGACCATAAGCAAGTGCTGCTGCTGTAGGCTCGTTGATGATACGCTTTACATCAAGACCTGCAATCTTGCCGGCATCCTTTGTAGCCTGACGCTGAGCATCGTTGAAGTAAGCAGGTACTGTGATAACTGCCTCTGTAACCTTCTCACCGAGGTATCCCTCTGCATCAGCCTTTAATTTCTGAAGTACCATAGCTGAAATCTGCTGTGGGCTGTAGCTCTTGTCATCAATCTGTACCTTGTAATCTGTACCCATATGTCTCTTGATAGAAGAAATTGTCTTCTCAGCATTTGTAACTGCCTGACGCTTTGCAGGCTCACCGATAAGTCTCTCTCCTGTCTTTGTGAAAGCAACTACTGAAGGTGTGGTTCTTGCACCCTCCTGGTTTGCTATAACTGTAGGTTTTCCACCTTCCATAACTGCTACGCAGCTGTTTGTTGTTCCTAAATCAATACCAATGATTTTGCCCATTTTATTTTCCTCCTATTAAATATAGTGTTTTTACCTGTTTAATATATTTGTAACCATCCGTTGTCTCACATGAATCCCTTAAATGCTGTCTGCATTCATATAAATCTGATTCACTGTCATGCCGGATAGATGTACACATCATTACTGTACTACCGATACCATGCTGTGGCGTACCACTGAATCCTTGTACATATAGCCCTTCTGAAGCTCCTGTGCTACGGTGCCTGACTCAAGTTCATCATTTTCAACCTGCATCACTGCATTGTGGAAATCAGGGTCGAACTCCTGTCCTACGCACTCTATTGGCTTTACACCTGCAGCATCAAGCTCTGTGAGCATCTGCTTGTAGACCTTATCCATACCTGTGATAAAAGGATCATCCTTCTTATCATCCGGTACTGCTGCAAGACCTCTCTCAAAATTGTCTATTACAGGAAGGATTTTCTCAACTATTGTCTTTGCTCCCATGTCAAACATCTGGGATTTTTCCTTCTCGCTTCTCTTGCGGAAGTTCTCAAACTCTGCCATCTGTCTTTTCAGACGGTCGTTAAGTTCTTCTATCTGCTCGTCCTTCTTGTCTTTTTTCTTTTTCTTGAAGAGACCTTTCTTTTCATCTGACTTTTCATCTGACTTATCATCTGCTTTTGCATCTGCATCTGCTAAAGCATCATCATCTGATTCAGTTTCATTCACATCTGTATCTTTTGCTTCTTCGGCTGCCTGAGTGCTTTCCTCATCAGCTCCTTCAATCTCTATCTCTTCTGCTTTGTTTTCTGCAGTCTCATTGTCGATTGTTTCTTTTTTAATATTCTCTGGCATTTTTGACCACCTTCCTATGTTTCATCCTCAGACTTCTTATAAATTCCATCTAACTGGGATTTAAGAGTCTTTAGATTATCCATTACTTTTTCATAATCCATGCGCTTTGGTCCGACAATTCCTATCGTGCCCTTTACGCCCTCACCCAGATCATATGTCGCAGTGACAACACTGCAATCCTTCATGGTCTGGATCGGAGATTCATTTCCTATATAAACCTGAATACCTGTTCCATTGTCCTTCTTCTCGGAATCGGATAAGGATTCAGTAACAAGGCTTGCTAGCTCTTCCTTTTCCTCAAATGCTGACAAAAGTGTCGCTGCATTATTGGAATCCGAAAGCTCAGGATACTTCAGTATATTTGTTGCTCCGCTGGTGTAAATCTTAAGATCCTCACTCTCCGCGAAGGTCTGTGCCAATGCATCAATCACATCAGAGACAATTCCTGAATGAATACCAGCGCGTTCCTTTATGCTTGCAATGTTTCCAAGATTAATCTCGTTCATTGCGAGTCCGTTTAATGAGGTGTTAAGCAGAATGTTGAGCTTAAGTATCGTCTCATTGTCAAGCGGCTCATATAAATCAAGCATCTTGTTTCTGACCATATTATTGTTCATAACAATTACTGCAAGCAGATGCTGATCGTCAACCTGTGAAAGCTGGATGAATTTCACCTTGTTGTGATTGACATCCGGTGCAGAAACGAGTGTGGCATAATTGGTATTGTTTGCAAGTACCTTTGCCGCCTGCTTTAACACCTGCTCCATCTTCTCGGTATTTTCAATGACCAGCTCCTTCATATCAGAAAGTTCTTTTTCCTTCTTATCATTGGTCTCTATAAGATGGTCTACATATAATCTGTAACCTTTATCCGAAGGAATTCTTCCTGCTGAGGTATGTGGCTGTACTATATAGCCCATCTCCTCTAAGTCGCTCATCTCATTTCTGATTGTTGCCGAGCTCAGATTAAGATCTGTATATTTTGAAATTGTACGTGAGCCAACCGGCTCTCCTGTGGCGAGATAATTGCGGATGATTGCATCCAGTATGGTAAGCTGTCTCTCGCTCAATTCTAGTTCTTTGTTTTCATTTTCCATTGGTCACACGCTCCATCTGAAGTATGCTTTTAATTTGTTAGCACTCTGTATTTTGGAGTGCTAATTTTTTATCTGTACATAACATACCACCACCTATTAGCAATGTCAACCCTCGAGTGCTAATTTTTTTAATAAAATTTTTGAAACCCTTGATTTTACTGAGATTTCAGGCTTTATTAATTTTCTATTAAATTGATTTTGGCGGTATTTACACCACTTTTACACCATTTTTTCAAGTTTTTCTATTTCTGTCTTCGCGTCATATCTATTATTTAGGGGATTATATACATCATGAAAAAGAAAAAGCACTGTAAAACCGATAATCCAACGGTTTTCAGTGCTTTTTTCATGTTTTTTCTATTAAATTTTCCTCAGACATCTATATAAATGAAACTTATCCCTCCTTATATTACTCTACCCCCAACGCCTTAAACACTGCATCTTCCGCACTCTGATACGGAATTAGCTGAAATGCACTCATCAGATCAGCCGGAACACTTGCAAAATCAACAAACGAGGTACTCGGAATCAGCACCTTCTTTGCGCCGCTATCCAGACACACCTGAAGTGTATTGGCAAGTTCATCCACCTTTATCATTGTGCCACTAATTGTTATATCTCCCAACACTGCCAAGTTGCTGACAACAGGCTTTCCAAGAGCAATCGAACAAAGTGCTATCAATGTTGGAAGTGCCAATTTGTCTGTCATACCGATACCCTGCAAATCCTGATAATTGATGATGTAATCCTTGGTCGAGGTGCTGATAGAGCCACTGATCCGATTGCCGTTGGCTTTCAGATAATTAAATGCCGTGTTCACCGATTCCTTGCATTTAGAATCACTGCCTAAGCCAGTCCGTTCAATTTTGCCATTGCCCGGAAGCATCTGGCTTTCCAAACGGAATACACCAATCATACCACTTTTTCCTCTGGATACGGTATAAACCTGTCCCGGATTACACATTCCGTCCGGTATCAGCTTACCGCCACCCTGTTCTGGTACGGAAACATAATGTTCTGACATATCTTCTAAATCTATATAGGAGAAGTTCACATCATAAAACTCCATACCACCCAGCTTCTTCAATTGCTCCTTGACACGGCGACGCATTTCCAATGCAATCTGAATAATTTCTTCCAGTTCTTCTTTGGTAAACTCACCATTTGGGTACATCAACTTCAGATAACCGTCTATCATACGACGAACCGCAATTGTATCACGCTGATTCAGATTTCTTCCCAAGCGGAAGTAGTGATCAAGTGCATCTCCATACTGCTCCTTGCGAAGCTCTCGGATGAACTCTGCCAAATAGTCACTGATAAAACCGTAATCATCGGTAAAATGCTCCGGTCTAAACTTCGGTATCTCCCATCCTGGAAGATAACAGTGCATACGATCAAGAAATGCTGTATCTGTTCCCATTTCCTGTGGGAAAGGTGCAAACAGACTGGACGTTTTCAACAGCACGTCCACACTCTGATTGATATTTCCCACAAATACCATGGACGCAGTAGCAGCTTTTTCTTCTTTGCCACGGGCAAAAGATCCGGATGCCATGTAATCCTTCATAATCTGAATGCCATCTTTATCTTTAAACTTGATACCTGCCACTTCATCAAAGGCTACACAATCCCATAAGCCGACCAGTCCGACCGTTTTGCGTCCCATATTGTAAAACAGGTTTGCAACCGTCGTCTGTCCACCGGAAATTAAAATACTGTTCGGTGAAATCTCTTTGTAAAGATGAGATTTACCGGTGCTTCTCGGTCCAAGCTCACAAAGATTAAAGTTATTCTCAACTAATGGAATCATACGGGTCAAGAGCAGCCATTTCTCACGGTATGTAAATTCATCTGGTTCCATTCCGATAGAACGAAGAAGGATATCCAACCATTCATCTTTCGTAAAAGCTTTTCGTCCCTGCTTCAGTTCATCAATATCAATGTGTGGCATCTGAATCGGTGTCAGCTTACGGATACTGATTGGTGAAATATCTTTCTGCTTTTTCTGTTTGGAACGAAGTGGATTTCCATCAATGTCCTCAATACCAAAATTATTATCGCCTTCAACCTCATAATCCAGCTGAACAATACACCAGATACCGCCACAGAGCAGGCGATCAAATTTTTCCGGATATTCATCGGCAATCGGTACATTACCAATGCCCAAATTAGAAAACTCTGCAAAAAAGCAATCCTTTTTCATATCCAGTCGAACAGTCACCATATCAATGATCGTGTGACTACCTTTTTTACGCAACTGAGACAGAATCTTCTGTGATTCATCCGGGCGTACAAAATTGTCAGCAAGAATACGCTTCACATTCTGTACGCCTTTCTCTATAACCGTCTCATCATCTGAACTGCAATACTGTCCCAACAAGAACTCAAGAACATACACTGGGACATTCGCCCCTTCTTTAATTTTCTTTGTCAGGTCTTTCCGAACAATCTTACCGTCAAAGTTCTGACGGAGCTTGTTCTTTATTTCTTCACGGGTACTTTCACCCTCTTCAAATTGCTCCATCTTTCTCTCCTCCTGCGGCATTAATTAAAAAAATCAAACTCGTCCACCGCAAAGGCGATGTCAATCTGAAATGGCTCCCGCTGTGGCATCTGTAATCCCTGTTCATCTGCAATTACCAGATAATAAGTAGCTGTATTGCTGTATTTTAGAGATTTTAGATTAAACTGACAACGGAAAGTTCTTTCTGCACCATTATCGCTGGTCTTATCTGCAATAATCTTCTGAATATCACTAATCTGCTTGCCATCCTCATCTGTAAAATAAACCTGATAGATTGCAGCTTCACGATTTGTACTGACCGCATCTTTTTGATAAAAGTTCAATGAAAAAATCATATTGCTGATTTTACGGTTTGCGGACAGTAAATTGACCGTTACCGGCTTGGTATCATATTTCTGCTTATTTCGCCTATATTCCATAGAATCATTGCGGAGATAATGATACTCAATCACCGGAACAACCATTTCCTGTAAACTGATACCACCATGCACAAAATTCATACCACCGCCATTCATTTTGATACGAATACTTTCTCTCGGTGCAAATCCATCGAATTCCGTATTTCCGCCCAAGAATTTTACAGGCATCAAGTAATCTGGTTGCACACCTTTCTGCATAATTGCATATCTTCTGCCATACTCCACACATCGCTTGATACTTTCTTTTTTTGTAATGTCAGAGTTTGTTACATTCACATCAAAAAAGCCTCTTTTATCTACTTTGTCCTCTTCCTTCAAAGGACTGTATGTATAAAGAAATCCATGGTCTGCCGTAATTAGAATATTCGTTCCGCCAAATTCATTTACAATGATACGCACAAGATTCTTTAATTCTGAAATTGCCTTGTCACACGCAGCAAAAACTGCAGTATCCGAAGTGTGGCTGGCTTCATCAATGGTATCGTGGTAAATATAGACCACATCCATACCTTTTACCAAAGCACTTCTTTCCGCTCGTTTCATAGCAATGATGTCATTATACTTTAAGGCCACGCTTGCTGAATCTTCTGTTTTCAGAACCTTGTCCCTATAAGTACTTGCCGTAGACTGTCCATCTGCCAAAACCGTCAAAATATCGTTCCAAACCTCTACTGTCAATTCTTTGTGCGGCAACAAAGCTGCCATACCAAACTTTGTAGTAGAAGGGAAGATGCTCTGCATACTGCTGATAGAAACCTTACTTTGCGTTTCTCGCTGAAGCTGATCTGCCATCGTAGCCGCTACTTCATAACGCATGGCATCTGAGATAATTACAAATACTTTCGTATCCGAAGTTTGGATACGGGAACGGTAAAAATCCTCCTGTTGCGGTACTTCCAAAACTTTACCGTAAGTTGCCAGTTCATCCGCACATACATCTGACCAGTTATTGCCCAACTCACCTAAGAACCAGTGCGTATAAAGTCCTTCCACCTTATCGACAACATGCTTGAACAAATCATCTAGCAGAATATTGGAAGTCTCCAAACTCTTTTGAAAACTAAGATGGAACAAACGATAATAAGTGTCCATCTGATAGTAACTCTCAGTATATTCTTTCCAGATACTTTTCGCTTCTGCGGTATGGAATCCGGCAGAATGTTCCTTAAAGAAACTTTGCATATTCGCCACTTGTAAGATACCGTCATAAAAATTCTCAAATGGCTCATACCATACACAAGTTCTACGTTTTTCAACGGTATTCGTAATGGTATCCACATCAATAATATGGTCACTAATCTCTGTCATTAGCTTTGTCAGAATCACTTCATTAATACACGGAAAGCACTCTGTTCCTACCAAATCTTCTACTGTCAGCTTTTCAAAACGCTGATACAGACGAGCTTCATCCTCAACATAACGTGCCACATCATATAATTGAGTAATGTTATCACTATGAAGCCATTCAGAAATAAAATCATAGCAGTATGCCTGATGAGGTATGGAAATAAAACTGTCCAGTCCGGCAAGATATTCCTGCCTCATGGTACGGGTCGCTGCAGTTAAAAGCAGATGAATTGCCAACTGCCCAAGATCTGGTTCTTCCTCCACAAATCCACATCCCTGACGAACCATCGCCCAAAAAGCTGCGTCTGCATGATATTTTACAAAATCCTGATAAACCGTATTATTATTCAAATCCAGTCCCTCCTGGAACACACTACGGAGAATCATATTAGGCTGTGCATCTTTCAATCCACAGATTGCCGCCATGACAGCCATATGTAACTGTGCCGGTGTTTCCGGAACTTTATTCTGCATGCTGACTTTCAAACGACGGTCTTTCGCATTGAAATAAGCACGATAATTTTTAACCTGTTTTCTCATTGCCGGATTTGATATAAGTCCCATCTCATCCATCCAGATAGAAATCAGATCCGCCCGAAACTCTTCACTGTAAAGCTCCACATCCAGAAGCCAGTTATCATCTGGGCGGTTATAGACACACGGACTGTAAACCAGATAATTTGTAGTCAAATCATCTACTGAAAGCAGTTTTTTTACTGAAAACGCATTATTTCCAGTCAGCGCAATCACCTTTGCATTTTCCAAAACCACTTCATCCAGCTTATCCTGAAATTCCTTATCTTCATCATACCAGAAAATGATACGACGCTGATAAAACTCAGGCAGAGGTGCAGCAAATCTGCGATTTAAATCTTGTATTATTTTATCTGTATCCATGCTGCATTATCTCCCTTCCGTATTTTTTACATAAATAGTGCTTCGTGCCGCACCCTCTTTTCTCAAATAACCGTCCTTAACCATATTCAGCAAGACAGCTCTGGCTCTACGATGTTTTACATCTAAAATCTCTACTGTTTCAGCAGTAGTAATAGAGCCATTTTCCAATACATATTTATAGATTTGTTGTTCCCGTTCACTATCCGGTATTTTCTCAGTCGTATCTGGCACTTCGTTGCCACTATCCGGCATTTTTTTCATATTATCTGGCACTATTTCTGTTTTATCCGGCACTTTATTGCCACTATCCGGCATTTTGCCAATAGTATCCGGCACTTTAATGGCGTTATTGAGGTCAACAGTGCCGTCAACCTGTCCTCGATAAATATTGATACGCAAATCAACTTCGCCACCAATAAACTCCGGCTCCCGCAGCCCGGCAGCTTTTACTTTATCAATAATTCTCGGAATACCGCTTCCCCAATGCTCGATCAGGTTCATGTAAGCAAACGCATGGGCAAGAGCTTCATTTCTGATTTTAGAATAGCCTTCTTTCATACGCTCCATCGTTTGTCCCATTGGCAGCTTTCCTGGAGAAGTAATTTCCAATCGGTTGTCATATACCGCTACCTGTATCGTACCATGATCCAGATAACTACGATGTACCATAGCATTTATAATCAACTCACGAATGGCATCCGGTGGAATCTCATAAACATCCTGGCGATAAATTCCCACAATAGCAGCGCCCAGATGAATATTTCTCAAGACAAACTGAAATGCTTCGTCTATCTGTTCCCAAAGCGGTCCGGTATATTCTCTACGGTCAACAAATACCGCTTTCGTTGTCCCTTTGAACACGCCACATTGCGTTGCAACATGAAGTCCACCATTGCCTGTCAAAATAGCAAACGCATTGGACGGATAATCTTTTCCATCACGCTCAATCAAAATACC